>ERZ1740065.175-NODE-175-length-30801-cov-12.324790_pt1 | contig 30801 bp, 40 predicted proteins | sample MGYA00581738_ERZ1740065 | MGnify/ENA primary metagenome ERZ1740065 (study PRJEB43018, sample SAMN04849749) | marine metagenome | isolation source: floating plastic debris | place: Pacific Ocean | collected 2008-09-01 | study: EMG produced TPA metagenomics...
TTCCCTTTACCCTTTTCATTTCCATTTCCTTTTTCTTTTATATTTTTATTTTTTTTTTTCTTTTTCTTTTTCTGTTCCTTTTCCTGTATCAGTACCATTATCAGTACCAGTACCAGTACCATTATCAGTATCCAGTATCAGTATCCATTATCAGTATCCAGTATCAGTATCCAGTATCAGTATCCAGTATCAGTACCAGTATCAGTACCAGTACCATTATCAGTATCCATTATCAGATCGTTTGCTATGATTTTTAGTCATCTCAGTTTTTGCTGTACTTGTTTGGTACTATGACTGAAAATGATGCCAAATATGTAAAACTGCTAAAGTATTTTTATCTGGTAAAAATATGTATGTTGACAATATGCAGGATTTCAGGCTTTCTGGAAACTTTTTTTTCTTCAACATCTGACAGGCTTTGAAGATTTTGATTGCGCTGTTTCAATTTGTTGATCAGCTTGATCCAGTATTTTCGTTGTTTTCTTTATTCTAATTGGCTGATACACTGTCAAATTTCTGTTTTGTGTTTCACGACAGGGATTTCTGGAAAGCTGCCTGATTTCTCCAGAGAAGCAGACTCCATGTCTGTGGCGTCTGATGACATGTTTCTCTTCATGCGAAGTTGTGACGGTATATTCGTCCTGTCACTGGACTCTGCCCATGATGGTATTATCACTTCACTTTGCTACAACTATGAGTACGATGGACGATGTCTGCCTTGTATACCGGCTCTCGGTTGTTAGGATGGAGGGAGGCTGATCCAGAAGAAGAGCTGCTATCTGGGCTGGATAATCAGGCCCCTCCTCTCGATGCCAATCTGGATCCACCCACATTTCGTTTGCACTGCTACCCTGATGTTGCTTTCTCCAAGTCGAAATGATAGCCTTAGACGGCCTGACCCGAGCATGAGAAGACAGTGAACAGATAATGAGTGCATTGGTCTGTGGACCAGTGTTCTGTCTGTGGACCAGTTTGCTTATGGTGTTCTGTCCACAGATTCACTCCACCTGGGCCGAGAGTATGTGCCAGTCAGGATACTGTGACGAGTGATTTATTGAAGTCTATTGGGACTGTCGTTGTTGTACCCTCGCTGGTGTGAGACCAGTCTGATCAAGTATCAATACATTGTCAATACTGATCATATTGGTATTGATGACGTGCCGTCTGATGGAGAAGACATGTGTATGCTGTGTTATGATGCTATTTCTGTCCCCTGCTCATTGCGTACACTGGCTGGTTGCTAGGCACCACGGTGATTAATGTCTCCATAACTAAATCTAGTACTTAGCATTTTTTCTCTAGTAGTTGCCAGCTATTCTTCCTTCATGTGTGTTTACTGTGAAGTAGTGTCTATATGTTCACCATCCATACCGGGACATACAGCAGTTTGTGTTCACCACTCCGTTTGATATGGATCTTCACACACTGATTTCCCTGTTAGCTACTACTATTCTCATCACAGCTGCGGGTAAGTGAGTGGTTTCGTTGCATGCGCTTGTATCTAGCTATCAACAATCAAACCTGACTATCTGGTTACTCAGACAGTCAGAATGAGACGGAGGCCACGATTCCAGAAGACTGCTTGCAGTGCCTCCGCAGGGTCGGTACCATGACGACACAACTCCTCCTTCATTCTCACTAGCCCACTCTCATTTCCTGGTTTCCTGCTCTGACTAACAGGTAGCCCCTGACCCAGATAAGGAATGTATACCTCACTTCAGCCTGCCTGACACACTGCAGTGTGGCTCATTCAAGTTGACCAAGGTTTTCCATATCGACTGCTTTGACGGCAGGCCTGACATCCCTGAAGGTAAATGCTGCATGCTGACAGCATCGGTCAGCTGTCATACCTAATACCTGATCTTTGTAACTCAATAGAATGGATGGACTGGCGAGAGTGCACCCGCTCTGATGAGTGTAGCGCGCAATGCGTTAGATTCTATTACGAGCGGTACACACCGTTCTGTGAGTCGTTCACCCAGCGTCCGCTGACCTGCGCTGACTATGGCCATATGCATAGCACTGGTATAAACTCGTGTGGAAAGGAGTACAGTGAGACAGCCACCAGCTTCCTGCTGAACATGACTCTGCTCTGCGGCTGCCAGAGTAAGCTGTTCATACAGAAGCCTAGGCTTATAATTTCATTGGAGTTATTTTCACTTGATCGTTACAGCCGTATATGGAAGCCGTGAGCAATGCCTTCAAACTACAACTGTCTCCACGAACGATGGCAGCCAGCTGGGGGAGTATGAGGTGATAGTGATCGTAGTGTGCGTCTGTCTGTCCGTCCTGGTGCTAGCTGTACTGGTGAGCGTGATGTACTGGTGTATCCATCGACGCAAGGCTGGGAACCAAGGTGAGAGAAGTTACGGTGTTGTGTACAAGGCGAGGGAGACTGGTTGTGTGGAGGAGGTAGGGGAAGATATGGTATATATGCGTACCGTACTCCCTCGAGGATAGGTCTGATGCTGAACTGAAAAAGGAAGGACGTTATTTTGTTTCTGTGGAGTAAGATGCACTGGTTTACCTCAGGTTGAAGAGGTCTGTTGGTATTTGTAATCACTAGAGTTATTAGTAAAGCTGTGATTCATCATGCGTATAAATCGCTGAGGTATCGCTGAGGTATCGTCTCTGATGATAAGACTGAGAGCCTATCTATAATTGGACTAAACTTATAGTTCATAAATAGCACCAGCTTTGCCAGAAAAGATCTGATTGCCTAATTTATGTATACACAACCCCATTGTGAGAATATGCCTTACAATATGAAATCTTGTTGCTGAAGGAATATAGTATACATGTATACACAAGTATACATGTGTACTTGCGTATACATGCTACATCAGTATGGACTATCACTTCTTCCATTTCAAATATTTTTGGTGGCGCTCTAGCTGCTGAAATAGGTTTATCCATACCTCAGACTGGAATTCTGCTGCCAGCCTAACTTTACGTGTATTTTCTAGCGTTTCATTTTTCAGGATGAGCGACTGAGTTGTTAAGTAGGACATTTTTGTAGACACATGAATGAAGGTGATTTCACATTTTTGGTGTTTTTCGGTTTATGCAAGTGACCTTGGTACAGTACAATGTCGTCATTCTTTGACTCAGCAATGGATGAAGCATGTTGTCCTGCCAGCTCCCCCACCCTCTCCCCATCCTCAGCAATGGCTATGTTCTTATTTCTAGGGTCATTGAAAAGTAAACGGTCATACAAGCAGGCAGCCCCTGTTGAGAGAGTTCCTACCTTCCATCCATTGGAGAAAGCGCAGACGAAAAATGAATTTGACTCTGAGTACGTGGACTTTGCGGAGGAAGTTGACATAAAGCCTGAGCCGGCTCCGAGAGCCAATCAGTCGCCAGTAGTCGTCCACAACCATTATGTCAACCAATAGAATGATAGTTAGGTTGCGTCTGCTGCGTAATAGTGGTGTGGTCAGCGTCTCAACTGTATATAAAACCCTCGTGACAATGCCTCGTGAATCATTCAAAGCAGGGACTGTAATTATTATTGATGGTAGAACATTTTATGTAGAGATCAATGGCCTAATGGATCACTAGCTATTATATATAAGCATATCTCTACCATTAATATATTTCCTTCAGAAGTTGCATGCAAAATACTCTTTTCGTGTACAAAACAGTCGAATTAAAATAGAATCACAGAATGAAATTGATGAACAAGTCATGTCGCTCAGTAGAACTCAGTAGAAAACAGTGGATGAAATAAGCAACAGGCCAGCCGCCAATGCCACTGCATAACAATGATGGAAAGTAAGCCAGTCTCCATAGCAACTGCGAGCGAGAGACACCGCAATCGCAGCGCTTGTAAGTAGACTGAGAACTACTAAAAACCAGAAACCTTTCCTCCACTCAGCCGAACAGCTTGACGAAGCACGGATGGCAGTATGGCTTATCATTCTGTTCTTTAAATGTTCCCTTGTTCAGCTGCTTGAGACAAAACGCGCAGACAAAGTGTTCAGGATGGAATTTCCGGAACATGGCGGTGATACACCGTCCTGTGATTGGCTTGTGACAGCCGGCGCATAAAGAGCCTCTCTTAGCATAGTAGTGAGTCTCGCAGTACGGCAAGCCCTCGTGATCATAGAAACTGCCTCCGGCCAACACTGCGTGACATTCCTGAAGACAGACGTATAAATTACACTACTGCGTCACATGGTGATGTCAAAGAAGGAAGATGCCAAGAGGGAGGGAGAGCAGACGGCACAGAAAGAGCAGACATCATAGTGACAGCAGACATCACAGTGACAGCAGACATCACAGTGACAGCAGACATCACAGTGACAGCAGACGTCACAGAAAGAGCAGACGTCACAGTGACATTAGAGGTCAGAGTATTAGTGATGAGGTACTCACCATACAGCGGAAGCACTTGGTGTGCCATTGAGAGTTTAGAGTAGAAATGAAGTCTTCGATGATTGCTGACCCACAGCCGCTACACTTGGGAGCAAACATCTCAAAATAATCATTCCTGCAATAGAAACAACAGGTAAATTGTCTCATGCACAGGTAGATTGTCTCATGCACAGGTATTGTAAAAGTAGAATCATTAGCGGTCCCGTAATAGCGAGGAAAAATGTTAGCATTTGTAGGTGGAGACCATTTCAAAGATAGAGTAGAAATACCTCCTCAGTGAAAAAAAAAATCAGCATTTATGATGTCACGACCATGCCTAAAATCAACAGGGAGAGATGACAACTCCAGAAAACTGTCATGATGTGACAACTCCGATGGAAACTTAGTTGTATTTATCATTAGCAATTTCCTTCAAATCACTAGATTTGCTAAACATTTTTCCACGCTAAATTTTCCATTTTTCCGGTAAACTGCCGAGAAACTGTCTGGTCGACGGGTAAACTGCTGCAACAAGTTGTAGGGAAAATTTATGGCGGGATGTTCGTTATAGCAGATTGTAAGATTTTTACAAGTGTCGGGAATGAAGAGCTTACAAGGATGAGTGACTGAGTGAGTCACTGACCGCGTGAGTCACTGACCTGCAGTACGGAAGACCATCCTTTTCATGGAAGACCTCGTCGTTAAGTGAGCGACCGCAGTGGTTACAGATGAAGCATTCCATATGCCATGTCGAGTCCATTGCCGTGACACATTTCTGCATTGACAGGGAAGCAATGGTTTAACAAGTGAAGATAACTCCCAGGGGGACGATAACTGACAATGAAGATGATGTCACTGCTTACATCTAATATTGGATCGTTACATTTTCCGCAGAGAGGAGCAAACAAGCGATGATAGCACGGCTCACAATACGGCATCTCATCTCTCTCGAAGAAGCTGCGTGTGCCGAGCTCCTCCTGGCAGCCATTGCAGCAGAAGTGTTCCGTGTGCCAGATCTTACCGAGTGCGGTTATCACCTGCAGCAGACGTGAATGTGTCACTGAAACTACTGACACACCAAACTAGGGACAGAAGATCATGGGACTATTCAGATAGTGATAGATACGGACCTGGCCAACCACTGGTTTCATACACGCTCCACACAGCCCCTTGGTATCTACGGACACTCCCAGGTCTTTCATATCTGACTGCAGGTTGCCAAGCATGCTATCCAGCTCTGACTGCTTCACCTCTACAGAGGGTGTGGGAGTTGTCTCCTCGTTGGATGATGTGCCCGGTGACATGTTTGCATTGACCTGTAGCGATAGATGGATATAATACAGGAACTGAAGAGGGAGCCACATACACGCGATAATTGGATGGAAATGATAAAGGCGGGCTAAACTTGCGGCTACCTTAAACTGCGACAGCGATTCCATTAGATCATCTAATTCTCGGGTAGCAGTAGAAGCACCGGGTCCTTGACCACTGCTGCGTCTTCTACCATCGACTTCACTGCAATAGTACTGCTACTACTATGGTACAACGGTTGCTATGGTAATGATTAATACAGAGGAGCATCTCCCTCACACAGCCATATGAGTAAACTGTAGGTATAAGGTAGCTGCGCCTCAGCTCAGCTAGAGAACACAGGAATACGGTGAGAGAGAGGGAGGGAGTGAGGGAGGAAGGGAGGAAGGGAGCGAGAGAGCGAGGGAGGGAGTGAGAGAGCGAGGGAGGGAAAGAACTGACGGAGAAGGGACGAGGATAAAACGCATTGCCTATTCATATCTCGCAATGCTCATTCCCTCCCCCAGACAATCATGCGGCCATATCCTACTAGCAGGTAACTGTTTCCCAAAGTAAACATTTGCGACCTTCAACTGACCTTGTGTTTAGGGAAACATTGAAAGTGACGGCAGGCTTTGGAGAGTGTAGTTTAGGTGATGGTTTGGGCAGCGTAGGAGGGGGTGACTTGACGACAGGAGATCTCTGACTCGGCATAGACGTGTCTACAACAGAAGTATGACCATTGGAGCGGAGTGAATACAGAGCAGTCATCTGATTGGACGGTGACTGACCAGAGCTAGAGCGACTCAGGTCTCGGACCAGTTGAGCTGAGTTCAGGTCCTGCAGTAAGTCATCCAGCTCATTCAGGTTGGCTCCCAGGGTGGACTGGCCAGCGGGCACTATCGGCTTCTTATACTGAACTGGCTTTGCAGGCTGCTGGTTGGCAGCAACTGGAATATTCTGTGGCTCGTAAAGTGGCTAAAACATCCCAGAATTCCAGATTGCTACCTGCTGCGTCATTGCATGGACAATGAGATAAGAACTCCATTAGTAAATACATGAAAGAAATGATGCAGTCAATAGTGCGAGTCTATGGAGTCAATCGGCCATAGAAGATGAGTAGCAGTTGAGCAATGATTATATCACTTTACAAACATTCAGACCGGCTGGGACATGAGGGCTAATGGAATGTCGGTACTAGAACTGATATCAGACAATTGATAGGTTAAGTAAACTAACCAGAGCAGTTACAAAAACGCAGACCAATAAATGTCTATCAGCTATAGCGTATCAGACTAGCAACAAGTATGGAGGGTGGGAGAGAGCCGACCCAATAAAGCGATGCTTATGAATAGACTCACCTCACTGTGGGGCTGTGAATATCCGCAACTGACCTCGTCGATTACATCTTGACTGGGAGGCGGTGGTAGAGGAGGCGCTACCGGGTAGTCGTCTGACCCTCCAGAGCCGTCACTGTATCTGAGGGCGGGTGAAGTGTCCAACTTTGAGGCAGGAGTAGACGGACTGATCAAAATATCATAAATTTTCATTTCCAACAAAATAAACATCATACATGATCTCGCGCTTTATCTTACTGGTCTGCACAGTACAGAGGTGATTGAATCTGCTTGTCAAAGACACCAATCGGTGCACCTCTACCCGCTTTCATATGAGTAGTCGCACTGTGTAAATCGGCCAGTAATTCATCTACAACGAACCATAGAAACAGGCTTTCACCATACGACATCATCACGTTCAATTTAACAAATAGAATGAACTGATGAATACAACTGCAGTTAACGTAGCATCAAACATCAACGGCATATAGAGAAGCATAATTGACTCAGAATGTGATGGCACAACTCTGAGAAGCATAGAATGGTACGACGTGTCTACATAGACAACAACCAACAACTCAAAGGAAAACACAAGGAGTGTTTTATTGGAATTCAGTTAGCTAGTTAGCCTACTCAAATAGTCTAGTCCATTAATCTAAGAGGAAAATTGGCATGACTGCTGTCCGGAGATTTATCATAGTTCTCTTTTATCCCACGATTTACTTACCCAAACTGTCCATGATTGTCTGTAGTGCTGTACTGTCTAGGATGTTAGGCCTTTTGACCAGCTTTCACAAAGAGAGAACTGTTGGGACTTGATCACAAGACGGTTGTGATAATGAGTACGACGTAACCACCTACTAGGTGTGCTGTTTTTGTAGTAGTTCAAATAGAAGATACCAGAAAGGTCTTTAGATAAGGATCATACGTGGTAACTACGTACAGTAGTAGTAGCAGTAGTATTCACCTGCAGTCACAATTAATTATAGCGTGAATGGTTTCCGGCAATACGCACGCGAAATAGGTCATGTGATAACGTAAGGTGGGAGCAGACAACTCCAAAAGGGTTTAAAGTAACCATTGTATTATATAACAGGGAGTGAGCTGGGAGCGAGTATGGCATAGTATAGCCGGTGACGGGAGTTCAAATAGACTGGAAACTTGAATTTCAGGAGAGTCTCGATGGTTGCTTGATACCCTGGTCACTGGTTGTCCAATGATAGCACTAAGGACATGACCATGACTTGAGTAAATGTGCGAACACGTTGCTCTCATGAGTTGAACAGTGGCTGTGGATTTAGATAGATCAGTTGGAATGGATAATTGATAAATATGGAGTAGGTGTGGGAGTATTACCATGAGGTATCAATATATATCAGTATGAACAAGAACTAGGTTAGGCTGAAGGCAATAGCTGATTAACTTTTCAACCAAGCAAGGAGAGTGGAATATATATCTACGTAATGTATATCTACGTAATGTATATCTACGTAATGTATATCTACGTAATGTATATCTACGTAATGGACTGAGTTGGTAGCTTGGTATCACCATCTAAACTGCCAAACATTTGCGAGAAAACGATGGTGAAAATAATGACTAAGAATGAGAGGCAAGAACTAGATGATTTATTGAGTCGACATAGAATTCCGTCAATCAGAAATTCCACTCATGCCAATGAGATGGACAGTTTCTCAATCTCCTATCAACATGTCAGTGAAGGCAATGTGGTGTAGATCTCATACTGACTGTTTGGACTATACGTATATACTAGACAACAGTGACATCACGAAACAATAATGATTCTGTAGTGACTATATTATGCTTTATACTCATAAATATAAAAATGAACTGATTTTTACAATAATACAAGGCTATCATATCAAAAAAGAAAAAAATATGACCACTAAAAAGATGTTGAGTTACTTGAGCGGCATTCACAATAGCCTCAGTAACTGAGCAGTGTGATAGTGATGGTAGGGGGCCTTCCAGTGTAATCAGCCACTGATAGAGACCACGAGCTACGCAGATTGTGATGACAGGAAACGTGACGCGTGAGTCCGTCCTACAGCGCCACCTGGTGTTGTAATGCGAGAACCAAAGAGTTGAGAGCCAGTTAAACGGGATTACTCTCCAACTTCTCGCTGGCTGCAGAGGAGCCATCACTATTCGATTCGTGCTCAAAGGCTGTGTTCACCTTACCATCGTCTTCTATTCCATTAGCAGCCATTTCAGCCCCAGGTGCTTCTGAAAGTAGAGACATGGAATGTGAATTGAGTTCAGTGTCTTACAGAGACAGATGTTGTATAGGCCGGGAGTTTGAGAGCAGAGTAAGTAGGGTGAAGCAAAGAGGAGCTGTCATTCCCATCACCAAAACATGGTCAAGTATTTTAGTCAAAAGTATTTCGAGCTAGAAGAAGACACCAAAGTCAATGTTACATACAATAACCACTACCATTACAGGCTGTTACAGGAGGGCTGTTATAGGAGGGCTGTTACAGGAGGGCTGTTACAGGATCCCCAGTCACCTGACATGCTGTTCGGATTAGTCTCCACCTGATCGCCGTCTGATAGTCCAGCGTTACCAGCGTTACCGTTAGGGGCTGATTTGAGACCAGATCTTAGTCTATACTGACCGAATGCCATCTGCAATGCTTCATCTTCGCTTTCCGCCAGCTTCATGCCTTTGATTTCAGCGGCCAGCAAAATAGTTTTTATCTCATACTGTCGGCAGAAATGGAGGGATGGCGTTAGGTACAGAGTCGCCGCAGGTAAATAATCGGTAGAACTGAGAGGAATAACTTACGGTGGCACAGGCTATCACTAGCGTGTAGTTGTGTTTGGTGAAATATTCGTACAGCTGAGTGATGCCCTGAACAGCTGAGTAGTCTGTGCCAGCGAGGTGTCGTGCGTTCAGTATCACAGCTCTCGTTGGCTGTTGGTATACTCCGTACTTCATAACCTTATCCTTCACATACTCCACGCCAGGGAACTTCAGGCCCTGGTTTGGCTCGATGATGTAAGCTCCCTTCACAGCCTACGATGAAAGTCCATTGCTAAAGCACTGACTGTAAAATGCGGAGAGTGGTGCTGCAGTTATGAATCTACTTACTGTTCCAGATTCTCCACCTTCGATGTCTATGTCTTTGAGACTCTCTTGGCGAATAGAAAGGCCAGGTCTAGCCATGGGGAATATGAGAATAAGGACAGAGAAGCCAACTCCACCTATGATTCCATACTGAAAACCGTAGGCATTACGATTAATGTCTGATGCAGAGAGGGGGGAGAGAGAAGGAGGGAGGGCGAGAGAGGGAGGGGGAGAGTGGAATGACCATATAGGGAATTGTTCTCACCTCAATGTTCACGAAAAGGGTGAGGAAGAAAGTTATTGCCAGAGGAAGTAAGTCCAACTCTAGAGAAACAGATATCATCTGAATGAACGTAACGTCCAGCTTAGGCTGCTCACTCACGACATAGGGAGAGGCAGGCTTACTTTTCACTTTGAAGAGTTTCGGTACGATCTCGTAGTCCACCATGAGGATGACAGCCACGATGATGACGGCAGCGAGACTGGCCTGAGGAATGTACTGGAAGTAGGGAGTTAGCACACCGAGGGCCAGGAGAACCAGGGCACCTGTCCAGATCGCACCAGCAGGTGTCCGCACTCCACTCTGAGAGTTTATGGCCGTCCTGTGTTACAAAGAGAGCAATGATAATAGTGTGCAAGCATTACAAGAGTGGGGAAGTATCGACTATGCGGTGCAAAACGAACCTGGAGAAGCTGCCGGTGACTGGGTAGGAATGGAAGAATGCGCTGACGGTGTTGCTGAGTCCGATGGCGATCAGTTCCTGATTTGAGTCAAGCTGGTATTCATTCTTCCTAGCGAACGCCTTGCCAATGGCTATACTCTCCAACAATCCAATCAAACTTACTACTATAAAACCGTCGCTAATCTCCTACAATGGGTAGACAACTCCAATTACAATGGGCGGGAAGTTGCGGAGAGAAAATCAGTACGAGTGAATTCTTACGGAGAATATCTGAGATGAAGTTCGCGTGATGGTGGTGTTCGTGACGGGATCAAACTTGTTGATGCTGAACTTGGGGACTTGTGGGACTGGGACGCCGTCGGAGATTTTACCGGTCAGAGAGAAGAAGCTGTTGGTTTGGCTGCCGTTTCTATCGTATCCATAGACATCTATCATGATGGCAGCAATCATGGCGCAGAAGATCACAAGCACGGCATTGCGAGCTGAAACAATATGATAACATCATTAGATAGTATTGAACGTCACGTGACAGTTGGTGAGATGACGTGACAAGGACACACACCTGTACAGATCAGCCATATTATCTTATAGAGAACCTTTTTGACCATTTTTTCTTCTGTCTTCATTTTTGTGTCAACGTGTTCCTTCAGCTTCTTCATGGCTATGAGTATTACCATGACGATGAGGCCCATAGCAAAGTCCCACAAACTGGAACAGCAGACAATCAGTATGAAATGTGCTCTACAGCTTTCTTCTGCACTTGTTATATTGAGACAACTTACTTGGTCTCTGGAATCTTCTCAAACGTCAGCTTGAGTTGAGGTATGAAGTCACGAGGCACGCCGGTCAGACCGAGCCATTTCTAAAAATAGCGGAGTAGGAGTTGTCTACCCATGCTTACATATGAACTAATACTGACTGAAGAATGTAGGGAGAGGGCAGAGCAGCAAGCGAGTTCGTGACCTTAAGACGTATTGCAGCTACTATTTATGTAGATGAAAACGACATATTATTTAAATCACAAATCTATCCTAATTCTTTATTCAGTTCGATTGGCATGGATTTCAAGTGTTAATCAGACGCAGACCAGCACTTCCACTGTCTGATCAGTCGAGAGGCATATGGAGACCACAACTTCTCACTAGGGTAGAAATATCTTGTAAATAAAGCGATGCCCTATTCCCATTTAGTGATGGATGAAGGAAAACCAGGTTGTGCCAATGGATGCTGTGTTCAAATAGAGCAGCGTGTCCACTGGCCCTCGCAAAATCAAAACAACAGCTGTCTATGTCTATGGAAATATATCGGTTACATTGTAGTCAAACATACATCACAAGCAAACTTAGCGGTTTACCAACTGACCTTGACCTGGCTCATAGCGATGACTATGGCAGCAGCAGACGTGAACCCACTGATGACAGGGTACGATATGAACTGGACGATGAAACCTACAGTAGTAACATGTGCGTGTTATAGCAGGCTGCAAGGAGGCAGTAGAGTAGGTGTAGGTTAAGGTCGAACTGACCGAGGTTGAGCAGGCCCATTGCCAGCGTAATGAGACCACTGATTAGAGTGAGTATGATGGCGTAGGTGGCATCGTCATGAATCGGGGACCTCTCAGACGCGAACTCAGCGACGAGAAGAGACATGATGGCTGTCGGGCCGAGTGTGATGTCTTTGGATGTGCCGAAGAAGCAGTAAATGAAGCCTCCCATGAACGCCGAGTAAAGTCCGTACTGCCAGCAGAAGAGAATTCATCAATCATCATGACACATTGCCGCTGGCTGATGAATGGGGACGGTCAGGTATGCATCTACCCGACAGATGGAGGTCAGGCCAAGGGAGCCTGCACAGGTAGAGCATAGCTATTAATTTACCTGCGGTGGTAACTCTGCAATCTGGGCATAGGCCATTCCTTGTGGAATCACGGTAAGGCCAACCGTTAGACCGGCCACGAGATCTCCGATGAAGTGTTTGGTTCTGCGCGACAGAAGGAACTGACCGATTAGACAATGCGGTCGACGCAGACGTGATTCCACTACGCCCGTTCCACTCACCTGTATTTCGGGATCCATTTGGAACTCGGAACTTTACTCTTTAAGTTTTGTATAGTGCAGAAATTCCTCGCGTAATTCGTAACAGGGTTATCTCCGCAAACGGCATCTTTAAATGATGTCTTCACCTTGCCTGAAATTGGCAAATCCATGTGAGATTTAAATTAGAGACACATGGAGTAGAGTAGTCATAGCAACTGCTGTAGGTTACAGTTGGCACTTGAGACATTATGCAACACTATTCTAAGTCAAAGACCAGCAGTCGTAAGTGTCCAACAAATACTATGAATACAGGCTGTAAGTGGCTGAAAGGGTGTTGTGATTGGAGATAAAGGCTACTCAGGACTGTTTGTTTGGTGAGTATCATAGCTCTGGTGGGTGGAGTGGCTACAGATGTGTATTACAGAAAACACCTGACTACTTGTAGCAGGCTAGTGAGTCGCCATCAAACCCAAACTAGTAGCAGCACCAGCTGCTGGCAGAGCTGTGGACTCGAGTGCGTAATCAAAGAGTGCATAATCTAAGACTCGAAGACTTGAGTAACAAATTAGCAAAATCGACTTGCTTGATGGCAGCTATCAAAGACTCAAGACTTGAATTGACCGGTTTACTAATGACTCGTAATTTACTTGATCCTGTGCATTGACTTGCTTGTATTTTAAGTCAATTTATCAAGTCAAAAGCAGTCTTCATGAAGCTTTGTTCGAGAGAACTTATTCTACATAAAGCTTAGGAAAATAACATTGATTTCGGATCATTTGTAACGTCACCATAGAAGGAATAGGTATCTGTTACAATCAACACTAGAAGTAGACTAGTGGTTTGAATTACCCATGACTCGGCAAGTAAAAAACACTTGAAAATTGGCCTGAGAGACTCGAAACTTGAATTGCAAGTCATTGAATTTTGACTTGTGACTTGAAATTTCCAAGTGATTTCCTTCTTGACTTGAATCGTGAGGCAGAATTGACTTGCGACTTGCTTCTTATACAATATGATGACTTATGACTTGAGACTTAGTGACTTGGCACAGCCCTGGCTGCTGGTCAATATATACAGAGGTGAGTATTCCCTTGGGGTGAGTACATTCATCGTTGAGTTATGGTGAAGTGGTGAAAGATTTGTGTCTTTTCCCATGGTCAACGGCAAAAATATAATAAGGAACGTAAATGCACTGATCGGTTTTTACACAAGATAGCAAAGAATATGACAGCCTGCCTGCTGCATGAATGATAGAAATTTCCACTCATACCTCACCCATACATTGACAGACAGACAGACAATGGCAGAGAGTCAGACAGACAGACAGACAATGGCAGAGAGTGAGCAGTGGATATTCTGGGGTACTTACTCAGGTCTTCACGGCTAAGCCCCATGTTATCGTCCGTATCAGCCAATGTTCTATAGTTACCTCCGCTGCTACCTGAACACAATCTACTCCTCTCATTCAGCCCATCCCCATTTATACCGGCCATTGTTGCCTAGGAAACGTAACGGAAGAACTTGATTGGCTCCCGCTAATCCTGAGTGACGTAAGGGCAATCTGTAACAGTCAACTGGTGTCTATAGCATAACAAACAGGAACATAAGACTAGAAACCAAAACCAGATTTCACTCGCTTGTAATGGAATGTGTTTTGCGCCGCAATACAGAAATACAATAATATCAGCCCCACTTTTATCAGCAACATCCCTGTGTCTGAATGGTGGAGGCGGAGATAGGTAAGAAGTTAGTTGTCTCCATTAATGAATACGCACAGCAATGCTGACAACTAAGGCTCCCTTCGTGTGATGTCAATGAATGGATACGCATTGATCTTCCATAAATAACGTGTCGGTACATAGCATGGAGGTATAGTCTAGGACGGTGTATGTAGGTATAGTCTAGGACGGTGTATGTAGGTATAGTCTAGGACGGTGTATGTAGGTATAGTCTAGGGCTCTGTTAGCAGCTACTAGTACCATAATAGCTCAGAATTAAGACCCAAGTGCTAGTGTTGAGGAAAGACATAACACTTATTGTTCGCCAAGTTTAGATGTTGATTGTATGTCTCCCTAATGCCTGTCTATGATTGGTGGGGACTTGGTTTGCCTCAGTGTTGACAGGTTGTGGGTTCTCATGGCACTGGTGTGCTCCGACCTGCCTAGAAACTGAGAGCAACCTGGCGCCGCATATGGTAGCGCTATTTCTCGGCGCACGTGAGACAGCCTCGCCGTCTTAACTAACTTTTAAGTTTAACCTGCCGGTAGTCAGATAAATTCTGAGGAGTCGGTAATTTCATTCCCTTCCGATGGTTACAGGAAGAGCAGGCAGTGATAGTCACGAAGTGTAACAATGCTGTGTGGATACATCAGGGAGATTACAGTAGCTGACCATTCGGAATCAAGTGTTGTGTACGCTATGATATTCAAACTCAAAATTCCAACAGGATTTTCGTGCAGTGTTTTCTGACTATTACTTCAAATAGTATGGTAGCTTTCCATACCAGCTATATGAACAGAAATAACTATGAAATAGACCTGGGACAGGCTATTGTACACTTTGGAAGATCAGTGATTGAATATCATGTGTGCGACAATGCACAAATATAAGCTGGGTGTTGATTTTGGAAGACATGATTTTAGGAGATTGATCTTGCATTCACGTTTACATGGATATTCAGTCTATATTCACTATTGTGTTAGAAGTATTAAAAGCAGGAGTTAAGCTAATGGCGTTATGACTCAGCTACAGGCTCGGTTTGCCCACAACATTTTATAATCAACGTCGAGAATAGAACCACCGGACAAAGAAATAAAGGATTACGCCTGATAGTCGGATTGCTGGGGAGATGGCACAAAGAGGCTGGCTCAAAGAAGATGTGGAGGTATCGATAGAAAAATTAGAAGCTGTGGCAAGGTATGGACATGTCATCACGCATACTCATGGTGGAAACGGGAAAAAACAACTGTCAAATAATATACGAACGGAAATAAATTCATCTTTATTAATGATAACAGTGCTGTATATAACAGAGTTATCTCTTAGCAACCATCAGTCTTCCAGAGGCACTCACATAGGCAAGTGCTGTGGCAGGCTGATGGCTGTTTTTCTATCATTTCGATAAGTGTATTTTTATTCTAACTTTCGTCATAGCAATGTATCCTTACTTACTGTTAATGTTAAAGTTGTGTAATAGATAGATAAATTGTGAACTTATGCTGCTATCTTATGCCTCTTCATATGCCATTTGGCTGTTTCTATTTTACACACAGACTGTACTTGATTCTAAATGGCCAGACTGTAACATGCCCGAACAGAGTGAAGTTCTGCTGAGCATTGAGATTATGAAACAACAAGCTGTACTATCAGAACGATAGCATCATATCTAAACCCTATCATGTGACCGAGCCAAGCGTATCTGTGAGGTCAGACTTTGAACCTCGGGCTCTTATCCACTATTCGAAGGAAAGGAAGGCACAGTCGCTTCCATCACATGCCTGTATCTACAGCGGACTAACAGCATCCGATACGAGTCAATAAATAGGTTACAGGATTTCTGCAAAGCTCAATATCGGTATAGCGTTACTAGTACTGGGTAAACGACCGAAACAACGTCACTATGTTGATATCACTTGATTTCCCATCTAAAAAGCACCCCTATATATTAATGAACAGTATAACCCATTAATCCATGGTAAATTCAACTGATCAGGAGCAAATCCTTAACATATCAACAAGGAATCCACTCTGCAGTAGATGGAGAAGTGTAACAACAGATCAAGTGCGGCAGACTGTTTGATTGAAGACAGTTAACCCCACTGGTTGTTCGCTTGCTCATCAAGAAAAAAGGGGAGATTTATCTTACGTTTAAGGCAGGTAGTATAGCCAATCAATCCTCGTTTATAGATGCCATGGATGAGTGAGCAGAAACAAATTGAAGTGGAGTCAAAAGAGGGAATATTTGTGGCACTTGCTCACCCCAGTACCAGCAGTTGGGCGGATTCAGAGTGGAATTTGTAGTGTTTTGATCCGTTGGCAAAGCGAAACAACGGAATCGATAGTATAGAATTATGCCGACAAAAGTGAATAACGAAATGAAATTCCTAACATATCGTGGAAAGTATCAGAATTGGTACCTTATTGTTTATATACTCAAATTATTTAACGCATGGTTTATTAATTGAGTGGATAGACCTTTATAAATTTAAATTCCTTCATATTTCGAATTGCAACTTTGCGGGACATTTATTTGAATCAAAACGAAACGACGTCGAAATAATGCTGGAAAACCCTCACAATCAGCTTGCCCTTGTGGTTCTCCAATATCTATCCCTGCTTATTTCACTGTACTATAAAGCATAACCCTCAAATAGTTCGATATCGCAATATATGAGTATTTTTATACGAGTATACTTACAACTCGTAGGGTTTCGGGGTACAGAGTAGTTGTGGACTCATTTAGACAACACAGCTCTAGTAGACAGACACTATACGTATAACCGTATAACCATGGCGATGCAGCAGCATGTAACTAACACCTTACTCTGTATTGGTTCATGTTACTGTACAATTGTCATCATATCTGAAATCACAAATCTCACAAAGACAGACTAGTCCGGAGAGCAATGGAGCAACATTGACAGGACTGACCAAGCATATCATGTCATGTGCACCTTTATGATCATGAATAAAATGAAGCCACTTATTAATGGCACAAAACTTATTAGCTCATCATGCATATAACATACTGAATGAGAGAATCCTAAGAAGTGGTGCTGCTGGATTGCGTCTCTGCCACAAGGAGAGTACAGGCGATTCCTTGGTCGCCATGGAGCGGTAACAGAACGCCATTCAATCATTCTCATACTATTTTTAGATAGAATGACAGGGAACTATTCTAATTGGTGATTGAAAGGTGGGGAGTTCGGCATCATCTGAGAAGTGTTTCACTTTATCATGGGGTGAAGTTCATACAGTAGCAGTTAAGTTAACTCACTGGCTGGCAGGTCGGGTAGTGAATGAGGAGGAGATTGGCTCCTCCACTCATCACAGCATTACGTTTCCTCACCTCCAGCATCTATTATGCAATCGTTTTTGTTTGTCACAATCAGCTGGAGCTTGAAGTGATTGAGAATTGTGTTTCCTAGAAGCTGGAGAGTCGTAACGTAATGATATTCTATTCTGTTTCATGCGCAACGCAATCACCGTCATCAACGTATCGACAAACAAAATGGTTGATTGATATTCTGACTTTCACCGTTGATCTACTTGATCACTAAGTAAGAGGGTAGCCGACTATCAGACAGAGTTCACGGTTTCATGACAAGCACCAAACAACCACCTGTCTGAGACTGAAAGGGCAGTGCTATGTCAGTCCATCTATCAGTGTCTCCATCTGTCAATACGCATGCGAGTTCAGGCAGGATGCATCAGTCTGCTCAGACTTGTGCCATAAATCTTGCCGTTCAATGAGATTCTACAGTATGTGTCATTGCTCAATAGCCTTGGCTGGCTGGTGGCCAGAGGAAGGCAGCCGACTAGACCCCATGAGTTGACCTGACACAACCAGCTTTCATAACCTGTCATCACCACACACCACAATAACCCGCCGTCATAACCTCTTTATGGAAGATTTTGTTTCAACCAGTAGGAACAGGGACCAAGAATATAAATCAATGATTATAATGTATAGAGTTCTATATACAGAGGCTGTTACTGTAACACCGTGGAATACAGGGCCGTAACGCCATTCCTACGTCTGTACGCAGTGGAATACAGGGCCGTAACGCCATTCCTACGTCTGTACGCAGTGGAATACAGGGCCGTAACGCCATTCCTACGTCTGTATGCAGTACAGAAGGTGAGAGAAATGAAGTTTCGATCATCTATGGAGCGATAATGGAGGTACGTGTGATCAAACCTGGTATTAAATCAATGAAGATGAGCTGATGATTTCTAATAATAAGCAGTTTTCTCTATTTCTTTCTAAATTACCGCTGGTACGAACAAAAAATATTTCTGGAGTCAGGCCAAAAAGCAAAGAGGGAGCCAAAGGTGTCTTATGGTGACCAATCCAGTATATTCAATCAGTATTACTAGCGAGATACAGGTTTGGACGGAATGCTAACTGTCAGATGTATGAGATAAAAGGAGAGGCTGTAAGTAAAACTACACATCCATTGGATTCTAGGAGCTATGATACAACTACTATCATACAGCTATAATATGAACTGTATCTCTGACAACTTGGTAAAATGTACCAGTGGCAGACATCAAATAGAATTGGGTGTGTGGTAGACTTTGGGTGTGTGGTAGACGTTTTGAGTGTCGTAGACGTTTCAAGTGTCGTAGACGTTTCAAGTGTGGTAGACGTTGGGTGAATATCAGATTTTGGTTGTGCGGGAGTGTTGGTTGTGTGGGAGAAATGGGTGTGTAGCAGATGTTAGGTGTGTGGTAGATGTTGGATGTGTGGTAGATGTTAGGTGTGTGGTAGATGTTGGATGTGTGTCAGGCATTAGGGGGATGCACTGAGTGGCTGAGTGTAGTTCCTCACTGCTGCCTGCAGAGCGTGAGCCCTCTGTGCATTCTCCTCCCTCATCCAGGTTATTTCCGACTCTCTCATCGCTAATTTCTCTTTCGCGTGCCTCAACTCCTCGCCCCGCTTCTCCACGCTTTCTTCCAGCCTTGATATTTTCTCTAGAAAAGTAAAGCCATGAAAAACATGAGTGACAGAGCGTGGGGATGCCGATTCAATATGACTGCCTACGTTAATCAATTGATTGATGGACTCAACTAAAAAACAACTCTCTTGCAAAATGAACTGTGTCTCAATCTACATTCCTGATGCAGCCATCCATCAATGTTCAACGTCCATGAGAAATCATAAAAACGCTTCTTCATTCACATAGCATTGGTCCGTCTGCTTTATGATTCAGACCATCAATCAGACATCAGTGTGATCTGACAGGATGAGCGTCAGAGCGCACGCCACACCAACCGCTGCTGCGAATGTTTCTCTGCCCTATAGACGCTGCGCCGTGGCAATAACAACGGTGTGTCTTCATCGAGCTGACGCCTCCACACATTACCATGTACATAATGAGGTCGCGCTGTTTACTTCCTGCAGTGGAGTGTAGCGAACAGGGAGATTCCAATCAGTAGCTAATCCCAGTTAATTGGTACCATACACTAAATAAACTACTGTATCATATGGCTGGGATAGTGTCATATTCTGAGTCAGAGTGTCATAGTCTGAGTGATAGCGCCACTGAGTACTCAGAGCTTATACATGTGAGTATACCTGCGGTATGCCTTGTCACAAACATGAGCTATACAGACAATAGGGTGATTATAGCCATTGCAACGATACCTTCCAATCGCCTCTCATTCTTCGACCGTTTCTCACAGACGGCGTTCAGCCTGTCTACTTCCTTCTCAAGCTCGCTCAATTTGTCTCTCATCTGGTTTTGAACTGTTTGCTTGGCCAACTCAATGTCTTGATTCTTGGAGGCCAGTCCCTGTTAGTTATAGAATAATTTGGTGGATGGGAAGGAATGGGGGAGAGAGAGAAAGTGATAAGAGATAGAGGGAAAAAATGGAGAGGCAGGAGGGAAGATATAGGGAGGGAAAGAGGGCAGGAGAGGCAGAGGGAGGGAGAAGGGCAGGAGAGACAGGGGGAAGGAGGGGAGAAGGAAGGTGAGGAGGAGGAGGACGAATGACAAGCAAGGGTGAGAGAGAAATAAAGCAGGAGAGAGTAGAAGAGAGAAAGAAGCAAGAGGGGGTGGAGGGAGAGAGACGAAAGGAGGAGAGAGGAGAGACCGAGGTAGGAGAGCGAAAGAGGCCGAGGGAAGGGAGGGAGAGTTGACTGGGAGTTCGACGGGAGTCGAAATGAAATGATAGGATGGTGGTGAGAGCCAACTCCAGGGTGGGCAGTGTCATCATCAATAACATACACACAGGCCATTAAATCAAATCAACGTCAGCCTCGCTGCACTGGAATTCTCACTCTGGCACCAGATATGATGTACTGAAGCCAGCTTTGACCTGCATTGATGACCTGTATCCCACACCAGAGACGTCATATCCATACGCAACGCAATGTGTGAGTGAAGCAGATGGCTACGAGTTTTCAGTTACTACTGGCTTACTGTGTGAGCATGTCGTGAGAGGACAAGAGAGGAGAAAAAGGGAAGAACTTGGCTCACTAACATTTAGAGGGAAGTGATGAGCTGAGATTGACTGACCTGTTGCAGTGTGTCGATTTGGTGTTTCAAGTTCTCCACAGACATAGAGAGAGAATTGTTCTTTGTTTGAAGGTCAGATATCACGGAGCCTTGCTGTGAGTTCATCTGGTGAGCCTCATCTTTAGCCATGTGGACTATCTTCAGCTTCTCTTCCATATGGTGGATGTGAAACTCCTGATAATCATCAAGTACATATCTATGGTTGTATATCAAGATCAATATAGTCAGTAGCGATTACTTGATCAGCCTTCATCTTCTGTCGCATTTGAGCCAGCTCCTCCTCAGCCTTCATTCTCTCTGAGATCAGCTGAGCTTTTAATGTGCTCATTTCTTCCTCACAGTCTCGCTTTTGCCGTTCCACTCGAGAGTTGTGTTCCCTTAGTGTCTTCTCAATTACCGACTGGTCAGCCCTGACTTGCTCTATCTATATCAATCGACCAATCGTAAGCATTGTTACATTCGACTAGCCTGGCTAACAATCAGCGGATAACGAGTGACAATGCAGCTGGGAGTACCATGAAGGGATCGTCTCCCCTTGCCACTAAACAGGGCGGCTAAGCGAGCGAGTGATTTTCACCAACCCATCAGAGTGATCAGCTACTCATTGTAAATCTACATGTGCAACCATTCTCCAGCCATGTCTAGGTGCTGCATCTAATCCTGGCTGATACAGCGTTTGTCTGCTGCTGAGGTTGACTGGCAAGGGGAGACGATACACCTTACTGAGCAGTTATGTGAGTGATTCACCTCCTTATCCTTCTGCTGCGTCATTTCTCTCATGATCTGACTCTGCTTCAGCTGTTCCTTCTTAATCATTTCTGTAAATGAGATTGGTGGGTGAGCAGACGGAGCTGCTGAAGTGTGCGAATTTATTGCTCCTGTAACCATCTAATTATTCATGAGAAAATAGGAACCGCCGCAAAACATGTAGCACCGCGGTGGCCTTGAATAACCATGAAAAGAGTCCAGCACAGGCCAGAACCTCTGTGAACCACAGGCATGTTAGAGAGCCAGCATCGTGAGCCTGAGAAACGTGCCTAACAGAACTGGGTCATGTGGCGCACAGCTATGACGCAATGTTAGGTGTCTATAAGAAACAGGACTACCTCGACGCTAAGCAGACGGTCAGTTTGTTACACTCAATGAGAAGTTGTAAGCGCCATCTGTGTTCACAAATATAGGCATCTGTGACAATGAGACCTATCAGGGAGATTACAGGAGGGAGTGCAACCGCTTCGTTGACACACAATACCAGAACGCAGCGAGAGAGACTAGTACGAGAGTGACTGACCGTTATGATTGGCTGCAGAGAGCCTCGCCTCAGCCTGTAGGTTTGCCACCAGCTCCTTCAGGTCGTGTATCTGCTTCAGCTGCGAGTCGGAGCGCCCCTTCACCTCCTTCAACTGTTCACCCATAATTAGCAGACAATCCAAAAATACATCAACAATGGAAACTCTATCATTTCTTACCTCTGATGCTAAAGATTCATTTTGCTTGGTCACATTGCTGACTTGAGTATTCAGTTGAGACTGTAGAACGTTGTGTTGCTGAAAGGAATAAATTAATATGGCCAGAGTTCCTACACCACATAGTAAGAAGGGGGGTTCTGACCTCCTGAGACGATCTCAGCTCATTCCGGTAGCTGGAAGTCAGCGATTCCTTGTCATCTTTCTCTTTGCTCAGCAGAACCTCCAAGTCCTTGACCCTCTGATCAGCCAGAAGCTTCTCGGATTCCAGACGAGAAAGCCTAAATCAAATACAAATCAGTCACTGCATGTTACTGGGCTGGCCAGCGGAATTCTACATCATTGAAGGGAAGACAAGTTACCTGGATGTGAGACTGTTAAATGCAGACTTCCTCTCGTCCAGCAGCTCCTTGAAGTGTTCCACTTTTTTGGAGCAGTGTCTGAAACGGACAAACAGACGTACAATATGTCAGATTAAAAACCAGTTAAAATGATAGTGGGGAGTTGTCCTCTCATGGTAGGGTCATCTAGTACAAGATATACATAATCTATTGAGGATGGTAAACATGACACTCCAGCTTGTATATATCATACTAATGATACTATCACAACTACGACTCAGCACATATGAGTTTATAGATCTAGATAACATGCAACGCAATTTTCCAAGACTAGAACCACTCCGTTTATAATCCTGGGCATCTAGTGCCGGCCTCATGGTTGTTCCTACATATTCCTTCCATCATATTTCTCAATCTACCTACACCTTTCTTTTGCACTCCCTTCCCTCTATTTATCTATCTCATTCCCTCTGTTTATCTATCTCATTCCCTCTATCTATCTCATTCCCTCTATCTATCTCATTCCCTCTATCTATCTCATTCCCTCTATTTATCTATCTTTATATTTTCGGTCCAAGTACTTCCAAAAATTGTCTCACCGGTTCGTCTTCCTCAAAATCTCTTCCTTGTCTTCAATTTTTCCCATCAGTGAATCGTACTGTACAGCAGACTGGTGTTTGGTCTGAGCGAGTTCATTGGTCAGTTTGTGAGTCCTGGACTGGTATTCGCCAGTCAACTCCAGTAGCTCTGCATTCGACCTGGCGCACTTTGCTGCAGGGTGAACATCGTAGGCTGAAACCAAAGCACAGCGCCTGCCACACTGTAAGTCTCGCTGATGCTTACCGATTGCTTTTCTGGTCTCTTCCGGAATGTCGTTTCCATTCAGGTCGATCTTTCCCAAGGTACGATTGAATTGAAACGCATCGAGCAGATACTTGGCTCCAACTATACCAATGTTATTCCATCTTAAATCTGAAGAGATCATTGTAACCGAAGAGATCATTGTAATTGAATCATATGAGATTTATGAGAGCAGACGTCTTGAAATGGCGTCACAGTCTAACCCAGACGCTGAAGAGTGCTGTTTCTCTTGAGTGCTGTCGCCAATTCTTCTGCACCCTTATGAGAAATCTGATTGCTTCTGAGGTCAAGGTCAACTAGAGAGCAGCTTCCTCCAACTCCCTCACAGAAGACCATGAACGAATCGTCAAGCATGCCGGCATTGTTCCATTCAAGGATGAGGCTGAAAGAGAACAAAGAGGAGATAACTCCAAGAAGGATTTAAAGTTGAGGAGTTATTGCTGTTCTCGGTGACACTGACCTCTTTAAGTTGGTGTTCTGCCTGAGCATTCGACCCAAACACTCTACAGATTTACCTCTGATGTTGTTGCCTTTAAGATTCAGTGTGTGACAAGCCGAGTTGGTGTTGAGACCACAGATAACATTGCTGACCGCTACAGCAGAGATAGAATAAACTCTCATTGATAGCTGGCCATAGTTAGGAACAGCTGCGGGAATATAGATACACAGATATACCTGCGTCTGAGAGAGAGCAGTCTGCCAAGTCTACCAGCTCAAACAATCTGTCTGTACTCAACATTTTACCCAATATGGCACATGTCTGCTCGTCCAAGTTCGTCGTGCGTAGATTAAGACATGCCTTCCCATTCAAGCCAGGGCTGGCGCAGGGCCTTGAGGGAAAAAAGAAAAACATGCACAATCTAGGCAATAGCAGTTTTCAGCATTTTAAATCGTAGATCTGACAGATACAGTAAGAAGCAAACATCAGCCAGCAAGAGATGTTTTGGTAGCTTCTGTGCTTCATACAATCTATCCTCTCCTACCTTGCTCTAATCAAAACTTAGTTTCTTACATGTAGATTGAATATTATACATTCTATATACGTAATAAAAAGAGTGTAATAGCCTACATCAAGCATGTATTCACATACTAGCTATCTTCATATGTTGTGGTCACAGCATACCATATTGCATTATTTTCTGCTTACCACAATCCTACCACTGAAGTTATACTGGTGTAAATAGTTACTACGCCTGTGTAAGCTAAAAAATACACTCTTTATCTGGGATATTCCTGTGAGTAGATTGGAATCTGACGGATAGATAGAGTGAGAGCAGAAATTCATGTCTTATTATCATTTTCAATCAGAGGAGAACGTCAGCAGAGAGCTCAACTAACTAACCTCTTCAGACATTTGAGTAAGCCATCATGCGACTCTACACATCTCTCCCTGCAAATATCAAGGTATTCCTGCACGAACTCAGCAGCCATCAGTGCCTGAAGATCCTGTAATATCACTAGTTTTTGTCAGTCACCGATTAAATTTAAACAACGCAGGACCCGGTATCCATGATGCGTAGCCCAAATTCTTCGGCGATTCGAGTCGTAGCGTTGAATCTGAAGACTACGGCCATAATGTGCAGGAGAAAACAACTCACAATTTCCAGCACAGCATGCTATCATTATCATGCTTTGTCTCGGATGCCATCCGCAGATCGAATTAGTTGTCCGTTATTGGAGGTTTTTCTACACATCATAATACGTATTATATTACCACTGGTTCTTTATTCAATTTTGGATAAAAATCCTAGCTGTCAAAAGATGAACATTATATACAAGCATTGTTCAATCAAAATCAGTCAAGCATGGAAGCAGCTGCAAAGGATATTGCACCAGTATAGAACTGTAGAAGAAGACTTAGATTGGATTTTTGGTCAATGATGGAAATAAGAGCCAAAAAGATGATTTTCTACACATTCAGAGAAGCGAAAATCAGCAGTCAGGAGCGGCCGACTCCAGGTCTGGAACTGTCTGTAGGTCTTCGCTGTTTATACTGTCCACATCCATGTCTGATGAACTGCCCTGAGATGTAGTAAACATGGCCGTTGCTTTCTCCAGTGTTGCCTGTAGTAAAATCATAATGATCTGTCATATCCTCATGATGTAAGTCAGGGCACCTGCTGCGCTTGCCATGCCTTATGACGGATTCAAACATTGTCTCAGTTGTCCCAGCAAGCTGAGCGCCGACCGTCAAACACTAACCTGAGCACTAACTGTGCGCTGGAAGTTTTTGGTTAACGAATTCTCATTGGATGATCCGTACTGAGAAGTCCAGCTCTGTTCCTCCATCTTCTTCCTGAGCCAGTCGAGACACCACTGCCAGTGTTTGGAGCAGCTACAAACAGCCAATTGTATGCCAGCGCCTGCAGTGTCAGTGTAGTAGGCTGTGGGAGCGAGTATTACCTGAGCAGGAACTGAGCGACGACAGTGCTGCGATCGCTCGCGCCCGTCAGCAGCTTGATGAGCTGGTACGATTTCTGTGAGTCACTGTCGTGGCTGTCCCTGACCTGACGCAGGATTCCGTCAGTCGCGTCGCTGATTAGTGCCTTCAATCGGCTCTCCTGCGCCTCGTCTGGTAACAGCTGTAAGCGACGATCGATGGCAATCAACACGGGCGAATCAAATAACAGCAACATTGACACATTGTGACAGATTGATGGGACAAAATAGTGTGAAAGACTGGCACAGAATACGTCACAGAATTTGGTGGCAGAATACACTGAAAAGCATTATGCTGTAGTAGAATGATGTGACAAAGCAATGTGACGGAATACGCACACAAATCTGAGTGGCGAGTTTGATGACTCCCTTGAGTTCGTTGCCGGGAGTAGAGGAGATTTGCTGCAGCACGAGTTTGATGACAGTGTCGGTAAAGTGAGGCAGCAGGTGACAGAGATAGACCAGGGCGTCGACAACAATAAACACTGTAGACGAGTCCATCTCCTTTAGGCATAGCAGTGCCTGTGAGTAGAGAGAGAGAGAGATATCGACTGCATCAACACAGCTAGAGGCGGCGAGGGCAGGACCTCGATCCCTTACCTCTCGGATGTAGAGATGGCAATATTTGTCAGACAGAATGCGCACAATATCCGAGTCGTCGCTCACTCGGAACAGAGCATTCGGCTCCATCTTCAGTGAGGGAAACTGGTCCTCTTTAAGAGTAGATCTGATGGCGTTGACTCTCAGATCTAGGTGTAGAAGCAGCACAGCGATGGTACGGTGTAGTGGACCAAACTCCCTCGTCTGCAGGGTTGAGAACCTTCTAGATTGAGTATCCTATATATGAAACAGGTGAACATGTCAATAATAGAGTCGTGTACTTAGAAGCATAGAAGCAGACGTATGACTTACGAAGGAGACATTGGAGCTGTCATCTGGTAGTTTTCCGATTAGGAAATAGATGAATTGTGGCAAGACATCGTGGTTCATCAGATAGTCGCATGCCAGATCAGACTGTAAGTACAGGATGGGTACGACATGAGTACAATATGGGTACAGGATGGGTACATCATGAGTTCAGGATGCGTACGGTATGGGTACAGGATGGGTACGGTATGGACACAGGATGGGTACGGTATGACTGAGTACTATAAGTGGAAACATTAGCGTGGAAAAATATTTAGTGAATCTCGTAATTTGCAGGAGATTGCTAATGATAGGTCCAGCTAAGTTTTCTGTCCGGGTGCTCACATCATAAACATTTTTTGGGAGTTGTCATCTCATTGTCGATAGAAACCCACGGATGATCATAGGCATACCTTCATATTAAAAGACGCCAAATTTTTTGGTGGGGAATTTTTCTACCCAATTTTTTAAATGGACTCCATCCACAGATACTAACATTTCTTCTCGCTATCATGCTCATTTTGGGAAAAAAGGAAGGAATCACATTTCTTCAAGTTAAGAGAACTGAGTTATCAGAGGAGACAAATCTTGATTTCATGAAATTTTCGGCTGTAAGCTGATTCTGTTGATACCAATAATGTCTGTCTGTCTGTCTATGCAGCACAAACACTAGATCTTTCTATCGCTAATGCTTCCCCTTCTACAGCACGACATGAGTACGACATGAGTACAGCTCGGACAGACAGAAGCAGGTAGCTGTCAGTGCTTCAACATCATCGACTCACCATGTTGCTGAACTCATGGAAGAGCAGGAAGTATTCGTGGCTATTTTTAGAGTATTCCACTGCCTCCCTATTTAGCAGGGCGAGTAGCGTCTCCAGCAGTATGTTCAGCTTATCGGATGACTGGGTTTAAAACAAATCCACTCGACACTGACAGCAGCATGGATTCAGAAACAACAGCACTTGCAACAACCTAGGGAGTGTTGACATAGGTTTACCTGGCTGGTGATTTGTAGGTGCACCATGTATGGCTCCAGGGGATGGCACAGGATGTCGGAAAAGAAGACTCTGATATCCTTTATACAGCAGGACAGCAGATAGGGACTGAAATATGCGTAAAATTAAACAACCAATCAACATCGAATATATGGAGACTCTCGTTGCGATGCCTACATGAGATACATGTGTGGATCTTCTGTTACGTAGTCTATGAACCATGCGACTGCACTGGGACATCTGCGGAAGGCTTGTTGCAGCCAGTCGTACCATTGTCTCATATCACCACTGAAACACAGGCTTATATTACAGCAGGCAGATCCCAAGACACGGAGATCGGCGATCCCTGGCAAGTCAGCACTCACCGCAGCATCTCCTTCGTCCTGAGGTATGTGTTCAGAATAAACTTGATGGCCATCTCTATGAGCAGACGCAGCGTCTGCTCGTCGTCGTCACTTGCCGCTACAGTCGACAAACTGAACACAAAGTCAAAGTACTGCTGACTGAATACGTTCCTGTTACGCAGGAAACGCAGGTTCTCTAGACGGACGCTTCGCTGCACCCTTCCAGGCATCTTGCTGATGAACATGCCCTAAAATCAACCATCACACAGAATGCTGTAGCCCTAGATCCACGCTGAATCGGCTGAAATGAGAGGCTCACCTGCTTCTCGCCTTGGTGGACGAGGTCACTCAGCTCTGACAAGCTGTCCTGTCTGCTGCCACTGACAGTCGTCTGAGACTTGCGTAACACCTGCAGTCTACTAGACCGTCTGTTGCCGACAGTTCGCAGGTTGACACGCTGCTCATAGAACAACAGGTAGGCGTTCCAATACCGCACCCTGTCCTCGGGAAGCTTAGCAAATCCTGCCACCAAAAAAGTCTCAATTGACCAACTTAACATTGATGCTGCATTGCCACACACACCTCGATCTTACCGTTGTCAGTATTCTTCACTTTGTAACGACCACCGAAGCACTCGGAGGCCAGGGTCTCCTCCGTCAGGTGAAACTCCTCCACTGTAGTGTCGTTGAACTTGAACCACTTGCCGTAAGTGCCGTTAGCTTTCGGCGTGACTCGGCGATCTTTGATGAAGGAGTAGTAGTGTCCTGCAGACGCCTGACCCGTGTGTACCACCATACCAACCAGGTCGTACATGGAGCGCTTCTGGTCGGTTGTGTACGGACCCATGTCGAGCTCCATAGGGAACTACATCCAGTACAGGAAACACTCAGGTACTCGAACCCACAAACGAATATCAGCAGACGGATTCAAGCAGACGGATTCAAGCAGACGGATTCAAGCAGACGGATTCGAGCAGACGGATTCGAGCAGACGGATTCGAGCAGACAGATTTGAGCAGACAGATATAGGTGTTCATACATCAGCCAACGATGAACTTGGGCAGATCAACATTATGATACAGACGCAGAAGACGAAGAGATCATCACCTTGAAGTAGTCATCAAACTTGAGAGCTCGGTTGGCCTCCCAGTCGAAGCTGAATCTTTTCAGGTGAATACACAGCACTGGCGGCAGACTCTTTATACACATTCTCTTGATGGCACTTCGCTGTATTAGTGAGTGTGGTAGTTATAAGACGTGTCAAAGCGATAAGGTCAAGGACACAATGGCAGCTAGTCTCTAACCTTTTGATTACATTTCTCACAGTAGTAGGCATTGTCTCCCTCGAGCAACTCTCCGCGTACGAACTGGTCCAATGACTGCTCCAGGCTCGGATTGCTGACCGTCAGGTTCAGCGCGAAGAACGGCTCCTCTCGCTCGTAGCTGCAGTTAATGCATGACTGGGTAATGATATAAGTGGCGCAATGCTGAGAGACGTACAGCGTATATGGTGTACGTACAGCCTGTATGGCGTACGTACAGTGTATATGGCATATGTACAACCTGTATGGTGTACGTACAGCCTGTATGGCGTACGTACAGTGTATATGGCATACACACAGCCTCTATGGTGTACGCACAGCCTGTATGGCGTACCTACAGTGTATATGGCATACGTATGGCCTCTATGGTGTACGCACAGCCTGTATGGCGTACGTACAGTGTATATGGTGTACGTATAGCCTGTATGGCGTACGTACAGCCTCTATGGTGTACGTACAGTGTATATGGTGTACGTACAGCCTTTATGGCGTATGTACAGAGTATATGGCGTACGTACAGCCTCTATGGTGTACGCACAGCCTCTATGGTGTACGTACAGCGTATATGGCGTACGTACAGCCTCTATGGCATACGTACAGCGTATATGGCATACGTACAGCGTATATGGCATACGTACAGCCTCTATGGTGTACGTACAGCCTCTAACTTATACTGAGTACCTCCGACATAATATTACTATCGCGTTTAGTCTCGTGCTCTAAGTGACAGATAAATCTATCTAAGGTATACATAGTATTTACAGCCTCTATGGTATACATACCGATGTGGACAGTCCTCGCAGTTCTTCTGGTCACTAAACACTCCCTGCAGTCTGTGCTGGAAGACAGGCTCCCGGCCGAGACTCTTCATCGTCTCGTCCAGCTGGTCAGTCAGAGCCGTGAAGAAATCAAATGCATCCTGAGACGCAGAGTGAATCGGTAAGTTGTAGGAGAGATATGAATCATCTAGGATGGGGTAGAGAGGGGGCGCTGCGGTAGAGAGGGGGCGCTGCAGTATAGAGGGGACGCTGAAGTAGAGAAAGGGAGCTGAAGAAGAGAGGGGGCGAGGGAGTAGTATTTACTGCTGCTCAA
>ERZ1740065.176-NODE-176-length-30761-cov-5.450042_pt1 | contig 30761 bp, 25 predicted proteins | sample MGYA00581738_ERZ1740065 | MGnify/ENA primary metagenome ERZ1740065 (study PRJEB43018, sample SAMN04849749) | marine metagenome | isolation source: floating plastic debris | place: Pacific Ocean | collected 2008-09-01 | study: EMG produced TPA metagenomics assembly...
GTCCAATTGTCCCCCCCCCGCTTTAGAAATCAGTCTTTTAATGTTCTCGTCAGTTTTTGTTTTCTCGTTTTCTACGACTTGTTTGCGACTTGTTTCAGTTATGCGTTTTTCAAAAATGCGTTGATGGCTTTCAGCACACTATCTACCTTGGAGTAATCAATGCTGTAGTGAATGAATTTGCCATCGCGTTGGGTGACGACGATTCCCGCCAAACGAAGAATGCGTAAGTGCTGGGAAGTAATGGATTGCTCGAGCTTTAAGGTGTTGTAAATTTTGTTGACGTTAATGGTTTTGTGACGGTCAATAAACTCGAGAATTTTCATCCGCAAGGGATGCGCCAGGGCGCGAAGAATCTCCGAAGAAACCTGGAGTTTTTCGCTATTTATCTTAACCTTAGCCTTTCTCATAGATACAGTTTTATTAGAATTTGTAAACATTTCTCGCAAGCAAATATGCGTTTTTTATTTATTATTACAAAAAAATAATAATAAAAAATGCTGTAAACCAGGCGGTTTACAGCATTTCCGTTAATAGGGTCATTGCTTTAAATGCAAAAAAAACGTTGAAAAACTAATATAAAGAGTATCGTATAATAAAAGTTGTTAATTCGTACTGCTGTTGGGTAATTTACTACGCTGCCAATTCTTCTACCAAGCGCGAGATTTGAGAAAGTCTTTCCTTGTCGAGTGAGTAGAAAATGAACTTACCTTGTCGCTCCGTAACGACTACTCCAGCGCGGCGCAAAATGGCCAAGTGCTGCGAAGCTACGGACTGTTCCAAGCGCAATTTGATGTAGATATCGGTAACCGTCATTCGATCGTTAGCCTCCAGTAGATCGATAATGCTTTGACGTAGTTTGTGATTAACAGCGCGAAGTACCAATACAGCTTTTCTCAGTTCAGCGTAATCCAGTTGGATATCTTTTTTCCCCTTTTTAAGAATAACTGTTTCGCTTTTTTGCTTTCTCATATTGATGTTTTTATAATTAGATAATACTACTCTCAGGGAGCCAAAAACTATACCAAATTAAGACATTATGATATGTTTTAAGGTATAAATATACTGACCCTAAGACTAAAATAAAAATTTAAAATAAGAAATCATTTCTATTTACTATATGTCACATTTTACCATATATTTTTGGGCTGAGTAATGTTGGGAGACTTGAAGTATTCGGGCGAGAAATAGGCAAGATCGGCAAAGCTGCCTTCCGAAAATGCCGCTACCGCCAGGGGAATGAGGTGGTGGGCCGACTGGTCGACCGATCGAAAATGCGCTAGGGAATTGGTGAGCACCGACTGGCATTTGGCCGCGCCATTGCCAGAGAAAACGAGGGCCTGTCCGTCCGCCCATTGCTCGGCGTAGGACCGCTCGTCGATGATCTTTGCCTCGGTCGGACCAAGACGCTGGCCCGCCCCATCAAAACGCGCCGTATACACCTCCATCCGACGGGCGTCGATCATCGGGGCGTACTGCATCCCCAAGGGATCCTCCGCGGTCCGACTGGCCAGGGCCAGGGCCCGCAGCGTATCGATGGCGATCAGGGGCTTGTCCAGCGCGTAGCAGATGCCCTTTGCCGTGGAAGTACCCACCCGCAGTGACGTATACGAGCCCGGCCCCTGACTTAGGGCCACCGCATCGAGTTGTGACAGTTGGACCCCCGCTTCCCGAGTGGCGGCCTCGATCAGCAGGGTCAGGCGAGCGGCGTGTTGATAAGGCTCGGTCAGGGTGTGGCGAGCGAGTTCTTCCGTACCGCGGCTGATACAAACCGAGCATACTTCGGTAGCGGTTTCGAGGTGAAGCAGAAGGGGCATCATGATGAACGTTTCGAGCGAAAATAGAAAAAGCTGCTTAGAATGCAGCACCGACTGTAGACAAAAGTGGACCCAGCCCCAAAAAGCAATCGGTACCGACAGCTGGTGCCGGTACCGATTGTGGGAGCGGTACGCTTGTCGGAAATGGCCTAGTTTTCCAAAACCTTCTGGTACTCCGCCGGATTGTCAAACAGACGAACGGCCTCCGCAATCTCGGGATCGTTTTTCAAGCCCACCTCGATCTTACCCTGCTGGTAGTAGTACCGACTGGCGATCTCCTTTTCGATCAGGTTGGTGATCTCCGTACGGTACTGCTGCAGATCGTTTTCCTTGCGCTCCAGGATCTTCTTTTGGATCGCCGCCAACTCGGCATCAATCTCCGCCAGGAAGGCTTCGTCCTTCGCCTCGCTGCGCAGCTTCTTCAGGGCCTTCTCCGTATCCGTATCGTACTCAAAGGACTTGGCCGCCACAAACTTGACGAAGCCATCGAAGTCGTCAAAATTGAATTCCTCCGCAGCCGCAATGCTTTCGTTTTTGAGACAGTATTCCGTGGCGTAATCAAAAATCAAGTGCTCACCGCGTAGCCCCTTGATGATGCTCAGGTCGCTGAACTTCGCCAGCTTGACATCCGGGCTGACCCCACCCCCGTCGAGTACCTTCCGACCGTTGCGCGTCGTAAATGCCGTCCGCAGCGAATCGGGAATGTCGATCGGAATCCCATCTTCATAATTGACCCCCTGAATACAGCGACCACTGGGAATGTAGTATTTGGCAGTCGTCATCTTAACCTTGGAGTTGTAGCCCACGTCGCGGGTATTTTGCACCAGCCCTTTTCCGTAAGACCGCTGCCCAATCAATACCCCACGATCCAAATCCTGCAGGACGCCCGAAACGATTTCCGAAGCCGAAGCCGACCCTTTGTCCACCAGTACCACCAGGGGAATATTTTCGTCCACGGGCTTGTTGAGCGTCTTAAAGCTGCGGTCCCAATCCTTTACCTTTCCCTTGGTGGTGACCACCAATTCGCCCTTGGGAATGAAGACATTCGATACGTTGACGGCCTCGGTGAGCAGCCCACCACCGTTGCCCCGCAGATCAAAAATCACTCCCTTCAAATCCGGCTGCTGCTCCTTGAGTTTGCGCAGGGCATCTCCCACGTTCTTACCCGCATTGCGGGTAAAGGTGGTCAGGGCGATGTAGCCCACATCCTCGCTGATCAGTCCCGAGTAAGGTACGTTGGGCACCACGACCTCGTCGCGCGTCATGGTGACTTCCATCTCCTTGGCCTCACCGGGCCGCTGAATGGTCAACACGACATTGGTACCGGGAAAGCCCTTGAGGATATAGCTGACGTCATCCGAGCTTTTGCCCTTGGCAGATTTACCGTCTACGGCCAGGATGATGTCTCCCGCTTTGAGTCCCGCTTTGGCCGCCGGGCAATCGGCGTAGGGCTCGGTGATGGTCACGTAATCGTCCATCTTGCGGATCAGGGCGCCGATCCCGTTGTACTTGCCATCGGTGATGTAGCGAAAGCCTTCAATTTCGGTTTCGGAAATGTAGTTGGTGTAGGGATCCAGCGATTCGAGCATGGCGTCGATACCAGTCCGCATCAGTTTGGCGGGATCGAGATCGTCGACGTAGGACGTGTTGATCTCCTTGTAGAGGTTGGTAAAAATTTCGATGTTCTTCGAAATCTCGAAGTACTTGCCGTTGTCTTCGGTTACCGTGCTCATGGTTACCAGAGCGAGGGCCAGCAGGGGTAAAATTCGGAAAATAGATTTCATAATTCGCGGTGATCTTGGGTTAAGCGTAGTTGTTGTTCGGTGATGGATACGTTATTGAACGTGGAAAGTCCGATTTGTAGCCTATCGACTTGCGAATAAATTAAATATTTAAAAGCAGAATCGCTGGAAAAATCGACATTTCGTCGGTCAAACGCAGTCGGATTGCACTTGAACTCGGTTCGGTGGGGGATCGGGCGGTATCACTCCCGGCGAGGGCCTTGTAAATTGGTGGTCTAAAAATGATGCCAATTTGTGACAATTTGTGACAATTTCGCGGCCCGGTACCGCTCGATTTACGCTTCCCGTAAAAAGTTTTGGACCGCGGCCAACAGTTGGTCCGGTTGATCGGCGTGTACCCAGTGTCCCGCCTCCGGGATACTTTGGATTTGGGCGCCGGGAAAAAAGTGGCGCACTTCGTCGAAGCGTTCGGGATCGAGGTAGTTCGAACGCGCCCCGCGAACGAAGAGGGCCGGGCCCTCGTAGGGCGTCTCCAGCTCCACCGCAGCGAGGATAGCTTGGTACTCCCGGTGTAGGACGGGGAGGTTCATCTTCCAGCGGTAGCCCCCCGTTTTTTGGCGACTCAGGTTTTTGAGGAGAAACTGGCGAACGCCGTAATCTGGTAAGCGTTCGGCGAGGAAGGCTTCCGCCTCCTTCCGACTCTGGACCGTGGTGATGGGAAAATCGAGGAGGGCCCCAAAGATATCGGTGTGGCTGCTGTGATTGCGCTCTGGGCCAATGTCAACCACCACCAGCTTTTCGACCATTTCGGGGTAGTCCAACGCAAACTGCATCGCCGTTTTGCCGCCCATGCTGTGTCCCAGGATGTGACTCCGGTAGATCCACTGGGATTCGAGGAAGCCCCGCAGGTCTTCGGCCAGGAGGCGATAGTTGAAATCCTCGGTGTGGGGCGAGCGACCGTGATTGCGTTGGTCGACGATGAATACGGAATGCTGCGCCGCCAGTTGTTTGGCGATGGTTTGCCAATTGTCGAGCATCCCAAACAGTCCGTGGAGGATGACGAGGGGGGGACCTTGCCCAAAGGATTTGTAGTTGAGTTCCATGGGGCAAAGATACCGAAGTGTGGGCAAAATCCCACGGAATGCTGGGGGCGGGGCTCAGGCGCTAAAGTACTGGGCGACCGTTTCGAGGAAGACTTGCTTGCGTCCCGCCGAGACGTTGACGTGGGAGCCATTTTCCATGATGACGTAGCCGCCTTTACCGCGAACGTAGCGTTGGAGCTGATCGAGGTTGATGGTAAAGGAGCGGTGTACCCGGACGAATTGTAGGGGGGTACTGATCAACTGTTCGATGGCTTGGAGGGTTTTGCACACCAGCAGTTGGCGTTTGTCTCCAAAGTACAGGAGGGTGTAATTGCCCTGGGCTTCGAGGCAGGTGATCTCGCTCACTTTTTCGAAGTGGATGCCCTCCATGGTGGGCAGGGCGATCTTGCGCTGGCGACTGCGGGCGGCGGTGGGTTGGTGGGGGCTCTCGTCGCGGTGGTGGAGGGGAAGGCGAGGGCCGGTGGACTGGGAAGGGGATGTTTTGACAACTCTCATGGCAACTGGTTTTTGCTAAGCCCCGCTGGGCTTTGGTTCCGCAAACCCCACTTGGGAGTTCGCAATTAAGAAGGTGAAATTTGGCAGATTAGAGGCTTAACGCCCTTTTCAATCGGGGTCCACGGGTGGCACCACCTTGAAATGGGTTTAGTTGCTTCCGTAATTCTCGACCGCGCTTATTGCGATCGTTACTCCAATGATAGGGCATTTGGGGGGCTCACCCAATCCTTCATTTTAGGATATGTCAGTTTTCCAATTTTGTAGGATTCGCGACTAAACGTTGAAGATTCCTTAATTTTTCCCTAATATTAGTAGATCAGAAAGCTAGAATAACAAGTATGCCAAAAACGCCATCCAACAAACTCTACCACTTAATCCAGTCGCTGAGCGGCCCCGAAAAGCGTTACTTCAAATTGTACGCCCGCACCACCAGCGGTGACAAATCGAGCAAGTACCTCCAACTCTTTGACGCCATCGAGGCGCAATCGACCTACGATGACGAGGCCCTGATCCGCACCATTTACGCCGACCAACCCATCCAGAGCCGCAAGTACTCCGAACTCAAGGCCTACCTCTACGAACTGATCCTCAAATCCCTCCAGGGTTTTGACGAAAACAGCTCCATCGATTTTCGCCTCAAACGCCAATTGCAGAGTGTTCGCGTCCTCTACCGCCGGGCCCACTACGACGATGCCCTCGAACTGCTACAAAAAGTTCAGAAGGTGGCCGTCCAGTACGAGGCCTTTGACTACCAACTCGAAATACTGCGCTGGCAAAAACAACTGGCCTACGCCAAATCCGATATCCCCTTTCTCGATCAGGAGCTGACGCGGATCGAGGCCACCGAGCATCATTGTACCGAACGCTTGCAAAACATCGCCGCCTACCAGAATTTGTTTTACCGCATCATGATCAGCATCCGCAAGGATGCCCTGCTGCGCAGCAAGGAAAAGGTGGCCCGCCTGGAGGAACTGATGCGGCATCCCCTGCTCCAAGACCCGGAGGCCGCCCTCTCCTACAAAGCCCGCATCCTCTACCAGCGCATTCACGGCCTGCACTATTATTCCATCATCGACAACCAAAGATTTTACACCGCCAATAAGGAACTGCTCGCCCTACTGGAAAGCCACCCCAAGATGCTCCGCGAAAACGTTCCCGACCACATCTCCACCCTCAGCAATTTGATCTCCAGCTGCGGGCTACTCAAAAAGTACCGCGAGGCGCAAACCTCCCTGGATAAGCTCCTGAAAGTCAAGCCCGTAACCCTCGATGATGAGATGCGTATCCACCGGGAATACTACTCCAAAAAGCTGTCCCTGTGCATCTCCACCGGCGACTTTGAAGAAGGCATTCACACCATGAAACTGGAACAGAAGGCGGTCAACAAATTCCAGCAGGGCTCCTTCGAAAGCAGCCGTTTTTACTTTCAGTACTTTTACCTCCACTTTGGCATCGAGGACTACGATACGGCCCTGGAATACCTCAACAAATGGCTCAACCAACCCCGCAGCGTCGAACGGGAAGACCTCCAGAGCCTGGCCCGCATCCTCAACCTCATCATCCACTACGAGATGGACAACAACCTGCTGCTGGAATACCTCTTCCGCTCGACCTACCGCTTTTTGAAAAAGCGCGACCGGGTATTCGAATTTGAAAAACGCGTCCTGCGTTTTATTCGGGACTCCAATAAGATTGATTCGCGGAAAGAGCTAGTCGCAGAAATGAAAAATCTGAGAGCGGACTTCGTGGCCCTCTCTCAGACTCCATCGGAAAGCGTCATGTTTCAGTACTTCGACTTTCTCGCTTGGTTGGAAAGTAAAATCAGTGGTAAAACCTTTGCGGAGGTCATGGCGGAAAAGTACCGCCGGGAAGAAAATTAAGACCTACCCAGTAGCCTTACCACTTGCGTGAACGCCGGCGGCCACTGCTCTCAATACTGGTCGTAGTGAGCGCCTTGACCTGACTTTTTTCAACCGTCCAATCGCTGCGAAAAGAGCGGTGGTTGATGAGGGCCCGACGGCCATTCAAAAATCCTCCCTTGGCAGTAGACTGTTCATTGCTCTTGAGGGAAGTGACAAAACTCGTCACCTTGAGTTCAGAAAGTTTAAATTTCTTTGCCATAACATACCTTTTTAGACATAAACGAATAGACTGGAATATACATCTTTTGAAAAAATGTAATTTACCAATAAAATAGATTAGTCAGCTTTCTAAATGGTGAAATAAAGTTTTTGGAATCGGATCAATAAAGATAGGATGTTTTGTACAGAAAGTAAAGCCAAAACCCCGGGCAAAGCACCGGAAATGTCAGGCACTGTGCGTTCTTCCCCCCATCAGGGCTGCCCCACCAAATCGGCCTGTAGCATACGGTTTTCGAGGTACCGCCGCCCCTCCCCAACGCTCCCCGTGAGGTAGCGCTCGATCATCAAGCTGGCAATGGGCGCGGCGTAACGGTTACCCCACACGCCGTGTTCGACGTACACCGCAATGGCGATTTGCGGATTCTCCCGGGGAGCGAAAGCAAAGAACACGGAGTGATCCTTGCCGTGGGGGTTTTGGGAAGTTCCCGTCTTGCCACAAATGGCAATGTCGCGTACCCGGGCCACGGTGGCCGTACCCGCCTGTACCACTTTTTCCATCCCATCGATGATCGGGTCGAAGTAAGCCGGCGCAACCGCCACGTACTTCTTGTCGCGGTATTGCGGTGGTATCGCTACCTCCCCCCCCACAAATTGCTTGGCCAAATGTGGGGGATAATACCAGCCCCGGTTGGCGATGATGGCGGCGAGGTTGGCCATCTGAACCGTCGTCATCTCAATCTCTCCCTGCCCAATGCCGATACTCATCACCGTGGGGGATTTCCAGCCCCCCTTGGCCTTGGGGTAGAGGTAGTCGTAATACTTCGAAGTCGGGACGTTGCCGGAAGATTCGTTGGGGACGTCGACCCCCAGGGGCTGCCCCAGCCCAAACTGGTAGACGTAATGGTTGAAGCTGTCCAAACCCTGGTGCGGATCGTAGAAGCTAAAGCGGTCGATGATGTGGCGGATGGTGTGGAAATAGTAGGTGTTGCAAGAATGTTGGAGGGCCACGGTGACGTCGTAGGGATAACTGTGGCCGTGACAGCCACGGGCCTGCCCCTTGTAAAAGTAGGCCCCCTGGCAAGCAAAGCCCGTATTGGGATACACCACCTGTTCCTGCATGCCCACCAGCGAAACCACCGTCTTGAAAATCGAGCCCGGCGGGTACTTGGCCATCACCGACCGATCGAGGAAGGGGTTGAGCGAATCCTGTAGCAAGCTACTGAAGGCCTCCCCCCGATTGCGATTGATGGTGAGGAGGTTGGGATCGTAAGTGGGGGCGCTGAGCATGGTGAGGATTTCCCCGGTCGCGGGCTCGATGGCCACGATACTTCCCGTTTTGTTTTGCATCAGGCGTTCGCCGTAGCGCTGCAGCTCGATGTCGAGGGAGGTAATCAAATCCACTCCCGAAACGGCCACGGTATCAAAATCTCCTTTTTTGTAGGAGCCCACTTCGCGGCCCAGGTTATCCTTCATCAGATAGCGAACCCCCTTTTTACCCCGCAGCTCCTCTTCGTAAGCCTGTTCGAGTCCCGTCGCACCGATGTAGTCGCCCCGGGCGTATTTTCCCCGGGAGGCTTCGATCTGGTCCTGGTTGACCTCGCTGAGGTAGCCCAGCACGTGGGCCGCGTGGGGGTAGGGGTAGCCCCGGACGTTCCGCAGTTGGATGGAGAAGCCGGGAAATTCGTAGAGGCTTTCCTGTAGCCGCGCGTAGGTCTCCGACGAGATTTTGGACATGAATACAAAGGGGACCGACTTGGAGTAGCGCGCGCTGCGCCAGTCCTTGTCCAGTTTTTTCTCGAAGGTGCTCACGTCGATGTCCAGCAATTCGCAAAACAGCGTGGTGTCCATCTCGGGGTCGATCTGCTTGTAGGTACACTTCAGATCATACATCGCATTGTTGTTGACCAGGAGCTGGCGGTTGCGGTCGAGGATGAGGCCCCGCGAGGGGTAGAGGATTTCTTTGTCGATGGCGGTGGCGCGCGCGCGGTCCTGGTACGAGGTATCGATCAACTGGATTTCCAGCGCCTTGAAGAGCAAGATCGCAATGGCAAGCAGAAAAAAGACTTGGATGCCTCGCTGTCGGCCTCGGTAGAAATCAGCCATTTGGAATGCGGTTGGGAGGGATCGCGTGCTTTATTCCCCCGGATCAAACAAAAACTGGTAAATCAATACAAACACCATCGATACGACAAAGCTGGACAGCGTCCGCAGGAAGATATCGACGATGTAAACAAAAGTAAAGGCTTCGACGGAAAAATAAAAGAACAGGTGCCCAAATAGTAGCAGGGCCGCATAGCGCGCAAACCAATTGATTCCCAAGTACCGCTTGGCGGGGATTTGGTTGAGGTTGTACCCGCCCCGTGGCTCCAGGATGGCCAGCACTCCGGGACGAATCCAGGCCATGAATACCCCGGCGCTGGCGTGGACGCCCGGGCTATCGTAGAACAGATCAACCGTAATGCCCATCAAAAAGCTGAGTGCGATGAGTAGGGCGCTCGGCGTCCGGAGGGGCAGTAGCAGGATGAAGATGGGATAAACCATCACGCTGACGTAGTTAAAATTTCCGCCGCCCAGGGTGAAACGCTTGAAGACCAGTACTTGGAGCAGTACCAGAAAGACAAAACGCAGGGCTTGAGCAATTAGGGTACTGTTCATTCGTCACCTCCTTGTTCTACTTGTTCGATTTCCTCTCGCATCAAATCGTTGACGACGTAAACGTATTTGGACCGACTCAGGTCATTGCCGAGCGCGACGTTGATCGTGTAAAAATTACTCCCCGGCTCCAGCCAAAAGGTATCGACCCGGCCGATCATCATCCCGGCGGGAAAAATCGTGGAATAGCCGCTGGTCTGGACCGTATCGCCCACGAGCAGCTTGGCGTGTTTGGGAATATCGGTGAGGGTGACGTAGCGGGGGTGGCTGCCGTTCCAGACGATGGAGCCAAAGTAATTGTTGCGGCGGATGGCCGCGCTGATGCGGCATTCCTTATGCAGGATCGACATGACGTTGGAGTAGTGCCTCCCCGTGTTGCGAACGATCCCGACGATACCCCGATCGTCAAAAACGCCCATCCGAGGGCGGAGTCCATGCTTGCGCCCGCGATTGATCGTTAGGTTGTTGCTGTGCTGGTTGATGGAATTGTTGATCACCTTGGCTTCCATAAAGGTGTAGCGCTGTTGGGTTTGCTCGTTGCGACTGGAGTCGAGCAGGATGGTTTCCCGAAACTTGGCCTCGCTCATCTCCGCCATCAACTGGGCGTTTTTCTTCGCCAGACTGTCCGAGACCTCAGAGAGGTTCCAAAACTGTACGACTTCGTTGAAACGTTCGTAGAGTGAACCCGCTACGATATTGGAGGAGTGAACGAAGATTTGATTTTGCTTGCGGTTGAAGTTGACCACCAGATAGAGGCACAGCAACTCCAATCCCACAAAGGTCAGTAGTCCTCCAAATCTTACGAACAGATAAATTAGGTTACGCATGGGACCGGTTCGGTGACGGGTTTAGCTAGACGCTCTTGCGGTCGACCAGGAAGGAGAAGCGATCGGAGTTCTTCAGCGCAATCCCGGTACCGCGAACCACGGCCCGCAGGGGATCTTCGGCAATTTTGACGGGCAGCTTGGTCTTGGTACTGATGCGTTTGTCGAGACCCCGCAGCAGGGCACCGCCACCGGTGAGGTAGAGCCCCGTTTTGTAGATGTCCGAGGCCAACTCCGGGGGCGTGGTTTCCAGCGCCTTGAGCACGGCATCCTCTACCTTGGAAATCGACTTGTCGAGGGCGTGGGCAATTTCTTGGTAAGTGATCGTAATTTGCTTGGGAATTCCCGTCATCAGGTCGCGACCGTTGACGGCAAAATCATCGGGCGGATTCTCGAGCTCGGGTAGGGCCGAGCCCACGTGGATCTTGATTTGCTCCGCCGTGCGCTCTCCGATCAGGATGTTGTGCTGGCGTTTCATGTAGCTCATGATATCGGCGGTAAATTCGTCCCCCGCCGTGCGGATCGACTGGTCACAGACGATACCCGACAGGGCGATTACGGCGATTTCGGTCGTTCCACCACCGATGTCGATAATCATATTCCCGATGGGTTCTTCGACATCCAAACCGATTCCCAGGGCGGCGGCCATGGGTTCGTAGATGAGGTAGGTCTCTTTGGAGTCGACGTGGTCGGCCGAATCGAAGACGGCGCGTTTTTCGACCTCGGTGATTCCCGAAGGGATGCAGATCACCATCTTCATGTGGGAGAAAAACTTCTTCCGCGTCCCCGTCATGTTAATCAGGCCTTCGATCATGCTCTCCGCCGCTTGGAAGTCGGCGATCACCCCATCCTTTAGCGGACGAACGGTCTTGATGTTTTCGTGCGTTTTCTCGTGCATCTGCATCGCCTTACTTCCCACCGCGATGGTCTCTCCCGTCCGGCGGTTGATGGCCACGATGGAGGGTTCGTCGACGACGATTTTATCATCTTGAATGATCAAGGTATTTGCGGTTCCCAGATCAATAGCGAGCTCTTGTGTAAAAAAGCTAAAGAATTTCATTCTCGATGTTTAAATGACGTTGGCACTGTGGTTTTTACCGCCGCAGCGTAGCGCTTGTAATTCAAATTCAGTTAGACTTGGGGGCCCTCGAGCGTTTGATTTTGACCGAATGCAAAAGAAAACAAATTTTGTGTAAATCGGAAAAAAATACACCAAATAGGGCAAGCCATTCGCACCAAGCGGCCCTTCGGGCGAATCTGTGTGGTGCGTGGGTGTCCAGTACTCAGAATTTAAAAGGAAAACAGGGTGCCCTATTTCCCCACAAAGCTACGAAAATCCCAACAATTTCTACCGTCTTCTCCGATTTAATCCTTTGGCAATCAAAGGGCTAATTACCGGACGGTGCGGACTCGCCCACGATGACCTCCCAGAGGTCTTCCCGGCGCAAATACTGCCGGGCCAATTCGCGCAATTCTTCGGCACTGATTTGCCGAATCCGCGCCACCGAACGGTCGAAGTCGTCGAAAGACAGGTCCTCCACGACGAGGGTCCGCACGATGCTCGCCACGTTAAAAGCACCGTCGATGGTCGACAGCCAGCTCCCCAGCAGGTAATTGCGCAGCATCTTCATCTCCTCGGGGGGAACGAGCGTTTCGCGCAGGCGGTCGATCTCGCGATAAATCTCCTCGATCGTGGCCCGGGTAAACTCATTGCCCACCTCGGTACCGATATAAAAACAGCCCGCGTGGTGAAACGAGTCGACGGTGGAGAAGATATTGTAGGTGTAGCCCTTGTCCTCGCGAATGTTGGTCATCAGTCGCGACCCAAAGTACCCCCCCAAGACCGTATTGAGGATGTAGAAGGCGTGGTAGTCGGGATGCTGCTTGGAGTGAAAGCGCCCCCCGATGCGGATGGCGGTTTGGACGGTCCCCGGCCGGTCGATCCACAGTTGCTCCGGTCGGGTATCGCGGGTTGAAATTTGAGCGGGCGTACGCACTCCCCGAGGGATGGTTTGGCCCAGGTGGCGGTTGAGTAGGTCGAGCGAATTGGCCCGTAGGCCGCCACTGAGGAGGAGCTGACAATTGCCGCTGTGGTAGCGATTTTCGAAATGGCGGACGAGGTCTTCGCGGCGGAGGGCGGCGTAGGTATCGGGCAGGCTGTTGTAGCCGTAGGGATGGTCTTCCCCAAAGATCAATTCGGTAATCGTACGGTAGGCGACCACTTCGTTTTTGCTCAGTTCGACCTGTAGGGATTGAATACAGCGGTGGACGTAGTTCTCCAGTTCTTCCTCGGGGAAGAGCGGCTGGGTAAGCATGTCGGCCACGAGGGGGAGCAGGGCTTCGAGGTGTTTGGACAGGGTGTAGAGTACGATGGAGGAGGTATCCAGGTTGATCGGGATATTGAGGGTGGCCCCGTAGAAGTCGACGCGCTCGGCGATTTCGGCGGAGCTGTACTGGGCGGAGCCTTCGCGGAGCAGGCGGCTGGTGGCGCGCCCGACGAGGCGCTGGTGCTCGTAAGGACGCCCGGCGTGGAAGATGATTTCTAGCTTGAGAACGTCCTGGCTCCCCATCGAGATGAGGTATACGGGAATCCCGTTGTCGAGTTGGGCGGTGTCGATGGCGGGGAGTTGGATCCGGTCAATGTCGTGGATGGGGGGGGGCAATTTGCGATTGGGCATGGTGGCTTTGAATAATTGTGGATAAAATTAGTAAGAAAAGCTGGGTAAAGCCCCCAGAAGTTCTTATTTTGAAGATAAGGGTGCGCTTGAAAATCCTCCTCCGGTTGATTTCAGGCCTTTTAGACCTCCTCTTCCTTTGTTTTTCGGGCCCTCCAAGTCCTACGGGCCCCATCGTAATGAACTACTACTTCAATCGATACCCCAATTGCGTTTCAGCCACAGGACCCCTACGATTTTTCAGCCGCACCCCTGTTGGCGTAAAGTAGCTAAACCTAAAACCAGTGATGAGCAATCTGTCCCTCCGCAAGCGGTAGGGAGATGGACTAAACAGCTTTTGCTCCCAACTGTTCGAATGCAAGCCCTCGTTTTTCCTGGATGAGATTCAGGACCAAGACAGTTATCACCATTCTGTTAATATTTTGCAATTAAAAAGTGGATGGGAAGGTTTATTTTTACGGCTTATCTTAAAAAAATGTACCGTCATCACGCCCCGAGCGTGGCCCCAGCCGTACCAAAAGTCAACCAACCGATATGAAATTCACCGTTTCCTCTACTGATTTGCTAAAGCAGTTACAGATCGCCGGAGGGGCCATTGCCTCCAATCCGGTGCTACCCATTCTCGAAGACTTTCTGTTCAACATCAAGAACAATCAATTGACCATCTCAGCAACCGATTTGGAGACCTCCATCGTCACCCGGATTGAGGTCATGGCGGATGGCGATGGGACGGTGGCCATCCCCGCTAAGATTTTGCAGGATACCCTCAAGGAGTTGCCGACGCAGCCGATTACCTTCGTCATCAACGATGACACCTACGGCATCGAGATCACCTCGGCCTACGGGAAGTACCGCTTGGCGGGAGAAAACGGACAGGACTTTCCCAATATTCCCGAGCCCGATACCGTCGATACGGTGACCCTCTCCTCGGACGTGCTGGCCCAGTCGACCAGCAAGACGCTCTTTGCCACCAGCAATGATGAGCTCCGCCCCGCCATGACGGGCGTTTACTTCCAGGTGGATTTCAACAAACTGACCTTCGTAGCGACCGATGCGCACAAATTGGTCAAGTACACCTTCAAGGAAATTGGTAGCGAAGTCTCCACTTCCTTTATCGTCCCCAAAAAGGCACTCAACCTCCTCAAAAATGCCCTCCCCGCCGGAGGCGAGCTCAAGTTGAGTTTCAATAAGGCCAACGCCTTTTTTTCCATCGAACACATCGATATGGTGTGCCGCCTGATCGACGCGCGCTATCCCGACTACAACGCCGTGATTCCCGTCGATAACCCCAACCTCCTCACACTATCCCGCTCCGATTTTCAAAACTCGCTGAAGCGGATCGCTATTTACGCCAATAAAACCACCAACCAAGTCATCCTCAACATCAACGATGGCAGCCTCACCGTCTCGGCTCAGGATTTGGACTTCTCCAATGAGGCCACCGAACAACTGCCCTGTAGCTACGAGGGAGAGCCCCTGACGATTGGCTTCAATGCCAAATTCCTCATCGAAATGCTCAACGTACTCGAAAGCGACGAGATCAAGATGGAATTGTCGACCCCCACCCGGGCCGGTATTCTCCTACCCGTCGACGAGGTAGAAGGCGAGGAGATCCTGATGCTGGTCATGCCGGTGATGTTGAGCAATTGAGCCCATTCCGGTAGGGGAAACGGGTAATTGTTCCGTACTTTTACCAAAAGCCTCGGCATGAAAATTGGACTTTTCTTCGGCTCCTTCAATCCCATCCACGTGGGCCACCTGATCATCGCCAATTACATGGCGACCCAAACGGATTTGAAGCAGGTTTGGCTGGTGGTAAGCCCCCAAAACCCCTTCAAGACCAAGAGTAGCCTGGCTCGGGACTACGACCGCCTCCACCTCGTCGAACTGGCCATCGAAGATAATCCCGCCCTGCGGGCTTCTGACATCGAGTTCAAATTGCCCAAGCCTTCCTACACCATCGATACCCTGACCTATCTCCGGGAAAAGTACCCCCAGCACGAATTTGCCCTCATCATGGGCGGTGATAATTTGGCGACCTTGCCCAAGTGGAAAAACTACGAAGCCATCCTGAAGTATTACTCGGTGTACGTCTACCAACGCCCCCAGTACGAACCCGGTGAACTGAGCCAGCACCCCCAAGTCCGGCTCTTCGAGGCCCCCCTCATGCAAATCTCCGCTTCCTATATCCGCCGCTGTAGCAAAGCGGGGCACTCCATTCAGTACCTCGTCCCGACGCCCGTCTTTGACTACCTCAATTCGAGCCACCTCTTTCGCCAGTAAACCCACGGTAGCTCGTCTGCTATTTGACAATCGTCCCCAATGTTTTTTGGCCAAACAATAATAACTTTGGAGGGTTGGTTCTTATACAATAACGAAAATCAGTTATGGCCAGATATTTTACCCCATTATTCCTTCTTCTCCTATTGGGTACCCAGACCCTTCCCGCCCAGGGAGACCTGCGGATCGGTGACTGGAAGATCTACCATCCCTACCGCTTGGGTACCCACATCACCCAGGGCGAAGATCGAGTTTACTACACCTCACAACAAGCCGTTGTCGCCTTCGACAAACGCGATCCCAGCAGCTCGGGAGCCACCTTTATCACCAAATTGGATGGCCTATCGGAAGCCAAGACCCGACTGGTCAAATACAGCCCCCTGACGGATGCGCTGATCGTCACCTACACCAACAGCGAGTTTGACCTGGTGAGCCCCAGCCGGGTGACCACCTTTAACAATCTTCGCAACGACGGCAACTTTTTTAACCGTACCATCAACGAGATTGCCGTACTCAAGGATTCCATGGCTTATTTTTGTATGGCCTACGGAATCGTGGAGTTCAACCTGGTCACCGAGCGTTTTGGCTTTACCGCCAATCTGGGCATCGAGGTATTCGGCATCACCTGGAAGGATGGCCGCTTTTTCGCCGCCACCGAAGAAGGCGTCTACCGCGCCGAGGACCGCCCGGGTATCAACCTCAAGGACAACGCCAATTGGCAGTTGCTCGACCTCAACGAAGGTTTTCCCGGCGATTACAGCTCCAGCGCCATCGTCAACTACCGCAACAACATCTACGTGGACGTCAACGATGGACTCTACAAGTACACCGAAAGCGGACTCGACTCCATCTACCACGATCCCGAGTTCTTCATCCGTTTTCTTACCGCCGAAGGCGATCACCTACTCCTCGGATTGCGCTGCATCGAATCTTGCGATGGGCGAATGCTGATCTTTGACGAAACGGGCAATTATACCACCAATCCCAACAATTGTGTCGACCGCCCCCGCTACGGTATCGAAGACCAGTACGGCCAACTGTGGTTTGCCGACAGCTGGTGGTTGTACCGCATTTTGGCCGAAGGAGAAGGGGATTGTCGCAAGGTTGAATTTGACGCCCCCTTCGACGCCCAGGTCAACGAGTTGACCGTCCACAACGGCGAACTCTGGGCCACCAGCGAAATCATCAGTACCTCCAGCTTTACCGCCACCAACCAAGCCCACGGCTTTTACCACCTCTCGGCCGATGGCCAGTGGACCAATTTCCACAATTCGACCAATGATGTGATGCGCAATAATGAGGGCAAGTCCTGTTATACAGTGGCCGTCAACCCAGAAAACAACAAAGTCTACGTCGGTACCCTTTTCAATGGCCTGATCGAATACGACCCGACGACGGAGGAGCTGCGGTACTTCAACGAGCAAAACAGCGTCCTCGAGCCGGCCATCGGGGATTTTACCGTCCGAATTGGGGGCCTGGCCTTCGATGAGGAAGGCAATCTCTGGATGAGCAACAACCGCGCTTCCAACCCCATTGCGGTCCTCAAGGCGGATGGTACCTTTCAGAATCGTTTTAGCGGCAGCCTCAACGTCGGTGCTGAATTGCGATCGATGGTCATCGATCAGAACGGCTACAAGTGGTTTACCCGCGATAAGGCCGGTATCGTCGTATACGATGATGCCGGGACCCTCGATATCCCCGGTGACGACCGCGTCCTGTCACTCAATTCTACCAACACCCAAATCCCCAACGACAACGTCCGCAGCATAGCGGTGGATCTGGACGGTGAGGTATGGGTGGGTACCAAAGAAGGGGTGGTCATTTTTGACTGCGGGGCGATCTTTGACAGTACCAACCCCTGCGTTGGCTTCAAACAGCCCGTTGAGGTGGGCGGCATCCGCGCCTTCCTACTCGAATCCGAGGACGTCCTGGCCATCGCCGTTGACGGTGCCAACCGCAAGTGGTTCGGTACGGAAAACGGCGTCTTTGTCCAGTCGCCCGATGGCAAAGAGGCCATCGCTTACCTAAACGAAGACAACAGCCCCTTGCTCGATAATGTGGTGTACGACATTGCGATCGATCAGGTCTCGGGAGAGGTGTACTTGGCTACGGCCAAGGGCATTACGTCGCTCCGGGCCGAGGCAGTCGAGGGGGCTCCCTTTCACAACGAGGCGGAGATCTACGCCTTCCCCAACCCCGTCAAGGCCGATTACGAAGGTCCCATTGCCATCAAGGGCCTGACCCGTGATGCCAACGTCAAGATCACCGACGTCAACGGCCAGTTGATCTACGAAACCACCGCACTCGGCGGCCAGGCCATCTGGGACGGCCGCGACTACAACGGTCGGCGCGCCAGCTCGGGCGTCTACCTCGTATTCAGCACCAGTACGGATACCCTCGGGGATCCCGATGCCATCGTTACCAAGATTTTAGTGATGAATTAGTCCATCCGGCAGTCCGCTCAGGACTCCGATTTGGCGGCGCGTTCGTATACCTTATGGCTGAGGATGTGTTCGTAGTAAGCCTCGTACTGGGGTAGGATGTGGGCAATGTCAAAGCGTTGGGCTTGCTGGAGGGCATTGCGGCGGAACTCCTGGTGTAGCTTTTCATCGCGCAGGAGTTTGATGGCATTGGCGGCCATATCTTCCACGTCGCCCAGGCGGCTGAGAAAGCCCGTTTTGCCGTGGATATTGACCTCCGGTAGCCCACCTACGTCGGTGGAAATGACGGGCACTTCACAGGCCATGGCCTCCAGGGCGGCCAGTCCAAAGCTCTCGCTCTCGGAGGGCATGACGAAAAGATCGGCGATGGCGAGTAATTCTTCGACGGCATCCTGCTTGCCCAGAAAGCGAATTTCTTCGCACAGGTGGATCGACCGACACAGTTCCTCTAGGTTGCGCCGTTCGGGACCATCCCCCACCAGTAACAATTTGGAAGGCACCTGCTCGTGGAGTTTTTGGAAAATGCGGATCACGTCACCCACGCGTTTGACCTTGCGAAAATTGGAGGTATGTACGATGATCCGTTCGCCATTGGGGGCGATGGCTTTCTTGAAGTGGTCCTTGTTGACGCGGCGAAAACGCTGGAAGTCGATAAAATTGTAGATGACCTTGATGTCGTTGTCGATTTGGAAGAAGTCACGGGTTTGCCGTTCGAGGCTTTTGGAGACGGCGGTAACTCCATCCGATTTGTTGATGGAAAAAGCGACGACGGGGGCAAAGGCCTTATTGGTACCCACCAGGGTAATGTCGGTACCGTGCAGGGTAGTGACGACGGGTACGTAACGCCCTTGGGCGAGTAGGATTTTTTTGGCCATGTAGGCGATGGCGGCGTGGGGAATGGCGTAGTGTACGTGGAGGAGGTCTATGTTCTCGAAGTTGACTACGTCGACCAATTTGCTGGCCAGGGCGGTGTCGTAGGGCGGGTATTCGTAGAGGGTGTTATCGGCGGAGCTAACCTCGTGGTAGTAGATATTCTCCTGGAAAGTGGTGAGGCGAGCGGGTTGGCGGTAGGTAATAAAATGGACTTGATGCCCCTTTTGGGCCAAGCCGAGCCCCAGTTCCGTTGCGACTACACCGCTTCCACCGTAGGTAGGGTAACACACAATCCCGATTTTCATACTGCCGTTTTCGATTTTAATGCAAAAAAATTGGCGCGTACCGCTTGCGGTTTCGCGCGGGGGAAATTTGCCGCCGCCAAGTTAGGAAATCCCTACCTAGGGGGCCCCTTTTCGGGGGACAAATCCACTTTTCTACCCGGTCTTTAACAGTTTCAATACCACTGATAATCATCGGCTTTGGGGGGGTGGGTACCAAGAGGCTACAGGTTTTCGTCTACCGAATCAAGCAAACACTAAACAATTTATCCTGCTTCCTGTTCTGTTTTTGCGTTATACTTCATATATTTCCTGCTTGACCAGCGAGAGCTCTTAACGGAGTTTACCAAGTGGGATTTAAAACTTAAGCTTCTGGTATTAAGATAGATGACGGCCCAGCAATTAAATCTCTGTACAGGTTCCAGTAAAAAGATAACGGTGGCGATATACTCCATAGGCGACTTAGAAAAGCTTAGCGGCATAAAGGCACACACCATTCGGATGTGGGAGCAGCGCTATGGCATCGTCGTACCACGACGAACCGATACCAATATCCGTTATTACGAAGACTCGGACCTCAAATTGCTGCTCAACATTGCGCTGCTCAACAAAAATGGCATCAAGATTTCCAAAATCGCCAAGATGAGCAAAGAGGCCATCGCCCAAAAGGTCGCCGCCATTTCTGAGGTCAACTTCGAATACGACACTCAGTTGGACGCCCTCACCATTTCGATGATCGAAATGGACGAATACAAATTTGACCGGATCATCTCTACCAACATCCGGCAAATCGGCTTTGAAAAAACCATGCTGGAAGTCATTTACCCATTTCTCGAAAAACTCAGTTTGCTGTGGATGACGGGATCGATCCAGCCGATACAAGAACACTTCATCAGTAACCTCATCCGCCAAAAACTGATCGTCGCCATTGATCAAGAACCCTTTCCCAGAGGTTCCAAAGTAAAAAAGTTTGTGGTGTATCTGCCCGAAGGGGAAACCCAAGAATTGAGCTTGCTATTTATGCACTATTTGCTCAAATCGCGCAATCACCAGGTGATTTACCTCGGCCAGAACATCTCCATGTTCGACCTCAAGGACACCTGCAAAATCCACAAACCCGACTACGTGTTTACCCTCATCACCGAGACCTTTATCCAACGTTCGATTCAAGAGTACATCGACGAGCTGGCCGAATACATCCAGCCCGCCCACATGCTCCTTTCGGGCTATCAGGTCGTCGTGCAGCGCGTAAACTCCACGGATACCGTATCCGTTTTTGGTAGCCTCGACGAGACGATCGAGTTCCTGGAGCGTTTGCCTTAGGACAATCGAAAAATCATCATCTATCACTTAAACCATGTCTTTCATGAAGAATCTTATCCATTACTCGTTCCTCCTGGTGTTGGCCCTCGCGCTCGTGGCCTGTGGCGAAAAGCCCGCCGGAGAAAAAGCCGAAACTGGCGAAGCCACCGAAGCCGCGGCCGCTACTCCTGATGAAGCCCAAACCATGAAGGTCAGCACGACCGACAGCCAAGTCCTCTGGGTGGGTAGCAAGCCTACGGGCACCCACAACGGTTCGATCAAATTGTCCAATGGCCAACTCGGCGTTGACGGGGACAATCTGGTGAGCGGTGAATTCGAACTCGATATGAACAGCATTGCCGTCATCGACCTCAAGGCCGGCGAAGGCAAGGAAGACCTCGAAGAGCACCTCAAAGGGCTGGTCGACGAAAAAGCCGACCACTTCTTTAACGTCCGCAAGTATCCCACCGCAAAGTTTGTCATCACCAAGGTGGAAGCCATTCCCGAAGGTGGCAACGCCACGCACAACATCACCGGTAACCTCACGCTCAAGGACCAGACCAAGAGCATCACCTTTCCGGCCAACGTAGCCATGGTCGATGGCCAATTCTCGGCCACCACGCCCTCCTTCAAGATCAACCGTACCGAATGGGGCATCAACTTTATGTCCAAGTCCGTCTTTGATGACCTCAAGGACAAATTCATCGACGACGACATCGCCCTCAGCATTAGCCTGAAGGCTAGCTAAATCCTCCCTTTTGTTGGCCGCTCCCGTGGGCGGCCAACAAAATTTTCCTTATTTTTCGCTGAGTCACTGCCCATCAAGTCTCAGCCCACATGAATTTTCACCGCCTCTTCGACCTCCTGCCCTTCCAAGCCTACTGCTATCCCCAGAAGATAGCCCTGGCCCACAAAACGGATGGCCAGTGGCAACACTACTCCACACACGACTGTCTGGAGATCATCGAAAGGCTCAGCGCCGGACTGCTGGAGTTGGGCTTAGGAGTGGGAGAAAAAGTGGGGATCATGAGTGCCATCAGCAGTCCCGCCTGGAATTTTGTCGACCTTAGCCTCCAACAAATTGGGGTCGTCGTCGTCCCCCTGCACACCGCCATTACCGACCAATCCCTCCTCCACATCCTCACGGAAACCGAGCTCCACTATTGCTTCGTCGCCGACCGCCCCCTCTACGAACGCATCCAGAGACTGCGGGGGCAAGCGCCCCAACTCCGGGGTATCTATACCCTCCAACGGGAAGGGGACCTTCCCCACTGGAGTCATTTGCAAGGCTCGCCCAGCCCGGAACGGTGCCAACAAATCGACCAACGCAAGGCCGCCATCCGTCCCGACGACCTGGCCACCATCATTTATACCTCGGGAACGACCGGAAAACCCAAGGGAGTCATGCTCAGTCATCACAACGTGGTCAGCAACATCAAGGCCATCATCGCGCTGTTGCCCATTTCCTACTTTGACCGGACGATCAGCTTTCTACCGCCGAGCCACGTTTTCGAACGCGTAGCCATTTACACCTACTTTACGGTCGGGGCCTCGGTGTATTACGCCGAAGGGGTCGATCGCATTTTGGCCAATGTTGCGGAGGTCAGGCCCCACTATTTCACGGCGGTCCCCCGACTGCTGGAGCGGATGTACGACTCGATTGAAGAGGCGGCTACCGAGCAGGCGGTCTGGCGACGGCGCCTGCTGCGGTGGGCGATGCGGCTGGGGGAACGGAGCCGGGATCGGCCGAGCCAAGGGTGGGGTTTTCATTGGCAACGGTGGATCGCCGATGCCTTGGTGTACCGACGCTGGCGGCAGGTATTGGGGGGGCAGGTCTAGGGGGTCATTGTGGGAGCGGCGGCCTTACAGCCACAGCTGGGCAAGCTGTTTTCGGCGGCGGGCATCCATATCCGGGAGGGCTACGGGCTCACCGAGACCTCGCCCGCCATTGCTTTTAACCGTTTTGAACCGGGAGGCGTACACTTCGGGACGGTGGGTATTCCCCTGCCGGGGGTGGAGGTACGGATCGATGCGGAACCGGGGGAGGAAGGGGAAATCCTCGTGCGGGGGCCGAACGTCATGCTCGGTTACTTCGGACAGCCCGAACTGACCCGGAAGGTGATTGATGCGGAGGGCTGGCTTCATACGGGTGACGTAGGCAAAATGGTCCACAAGCGGTTTTTGCAAATTACCGATCGAAAAAAAGACCTCTTTAAGACCAGTAGCGGCAAGTACATCGCTCCCCAACAGGTAGAGAACTTGCTCAAGACGAGCCGTTTTATCAGCCAATGTATGATCGTGGGGTACAAACGTCCCTACGTCGTAGCCCTCCTTATTCCCAATGTGGTCCAACTCCGCCGCTGGTGTGAGCAGCACGGCGTACACTGGACTTCTCCGCCTTATATGGTCATCAATCCCAAGGTCGAAACGTTTTACCAAGAACGCATCCGGGAACTCAATACCCAGCTCGACAAAGCGGCCCGAATCCGTCGGATACACCTGCTGCACGAGGAGTGGTCGGTCAGCAGTGGCGAGTACGCCCAGACCTTAAAATTGCGACGGGCTTTCATCCTCGAAAAATTTCGATCCGCCATTGAGGCCTTGTATGCAAAAAAAGATGCTCTTTTGGATTGACATTTTTTAAGAAAATCCGAATTTTAGCCAAAACCTTTTGTATATTTTCCTAATATTTGTTCGATGATGTCCCATTTTGTAATACAAAAAAGGGAAATCCCAATCCACTAAAAAAATTATCCATTTGCAATGAAGCCAAGTAGAATCTTCGAATTCATCTATGTACAAAAAGATAAATACCCACAAGAACGCGCCTTTGGGCACAATCTGAATGGGAAATGGGTGTACTACAGTACCGACGACATCATCAACCTCGCCAATAAGGTAAGTTGTGGATTGCTCAAAATGGGGCTCCAACCCGGCGATAAAGTAGCGACCGTCGTGTACAAAAACCGCCCGGAGTGGACCATCATGGACCTGGGAATGTTGCAAATTGGGGTGATCAACGTCCCGGTTTACCCCACCATCAGCTCCAACGATTACGAGTACATTTTCAACGATTCCGAAGTCAAATACTGCGTTGTTGGCGATGGCGATCTGTACGATAAAGTGCAGGCCGCCAATCCCAAGGTCTCCTCCCTGCAGGACGTCTACACCTTCGATCGTACCGAGGGACGGCTTTACTGGGAAGACATTTTTTCCGATGAAGGGCTCGACGAGGTGGAGAAAATCAAGCAAAGCATCGACCCCGAATCGATGGCTACCATCATCTACACCTCCGGGACCACTGGCAATCCAAAGGGCGTCATGCTCAGCCACCGCAACATTGTATCCAACGTCGAAGGCGTCCGCGAATTGATGCCCATCTCGGCGGGAGAAATCGCGATGAGCTTCCTGCCCATCTGCCACATCTTCGAGCGGACCGCAGCTTATTCCTACGCCTACTTGGGCATCAATGTGATCTTTGTCGGTACCAACAACCTCGGCGGAGAGGACGGGGACCTGCGAGCGGTCAAGCCCCATTTCTTCACTACGGTACCGCGTCTGTTGGAGAAGGTATACGAAAAGATTTACAACAAGGGACTCGAGCTCACGGGAGTCAAAAAGAGCCTGTTCTTCTGGGCCCTAAACCTCACCGATGACTACGACTACGAAAAGCGTTATTCCGGCTTCCGAGGTATTCAGCAAAGCCTCGCCGATCGCCTGATCTTTAGCAAGTGGCGGGAAGCCCTCGGGGGCAATGTTCGCGGTATCCTCACCGGTGCCGCCGCCTGCCCGGTCAAAATCGCACGGGTCTTTTCCGCCGCGGGCATTCCCATTCGCGAGGGCTATGGCCTGACCGAGACTTCGCCCGGTCTCACCATCAACCGCTACGATCCGCAGGGTGCCATGCTCGGTACCGTGGGTCCGATGCTCCCACAGGTGGAGCTGAAAATCGACGCCACCGAGGGTGACTACCGCGAGGGCGAAGGCGAAATCCTGGCCAAAGGGCCCAATATCATGATGGGTTACTACAAAAAACCGGGGAAGACCGCAGAGGTGATGAAGGATATCGATGGAGAACCTTGGTTCCGCACCGGTGATGTCGGTAAGTTGGTCAAGGGGCCCGGGGGCAAGCATTTCCTCAAAATTACCGATCGCAAAAAGGAGTTGTTGAAAACTTCGGGGGGTAAGTACGTCGCTCCCGCCCCCATCGAAAACAAGTTCAAGGAAGACTTCCTGGTGGAACAAATGATGGTCGTGGGTGAAAAGCAAAAATTCGTATCGGCCCTGATCGTACCGGCCGAAGAAGCACTCAAGTCCTGGTGCGAAGACTGCGGGATGGGCTACTCCTCCATGCGGGATGCCATCCAAGACCCCAAGGTCATTTCGCGTTTCCAGCAAGTCGTCGATCACTACAATCCCGAATTTAGCCACATCGAGCAGATCAAGAAGTTTGTCCTGGTCGATGGGACCTGGGAACCCACCAAGACCGACGGGAGCCCCGGCGAGTTGACCCCAACCATGAAACTCAAGCGGCGGGTGATCCTCGAAAAATACAAGTCAGAAATTGATTCGATCTATACTCCGAAATAGCTTTTTTTTACTATATTTACATAGCAGAACAAAAAACAAACACCCAAGCTTCCAGCACACCTTAAAGGTCTGGAAGCTTTTTTTTGTCCCCTCCCACGCCGATTTCCCGACCTTTTATGCTATTTTTTTAACATACTTTGGATTGGTTTTTGCAGCATTTTCCTTGCATAACCATTGCAAAATAACATAACTATGTTCGCCCGCCCCCTATCCCGAGTACTGTCCGGTCTGGCCTTATTGGCACTGGTGGGACTGCTGCCAGCCTGCACCCCCGAAGACGATGACCTGATCCGACCCAGCGAGTTTACCAAAACCCAACGCGAAGCCCTCGGGGATCTGGTGGAAGGTGCCATCCAAAGCAATACCCGCGAGTTTTCCCTCCTCCCCAACCTCGCCCCCTACGACGAAGCCTACGACTACCTCCACCAGCTCTACAGCCAAGCCTACGATGACCTCCGCCGCGATCGCTATTCCCCCACCGACGATCGCTGGGATCCCGAACGTCCCTGGAACCTCCACGTGCTGCTCGACGAACAAAAGAACGCCTTCGTCCTGCCCGGTGGCCACCTCTACCTGACCACGGGCCTGCTCAAATCCATCGGCGCCGAAAACGAATTGTACTATATCATGGCCTGTGAGCTGACCCTAATGAATGAAAAATACCTCTTCAACCGCCTACTCAACCAGTTCAATACCACCATCCTCGTCGATTTGGTCAACGGCAGCCCCTCTCCCAATGGCGCGACGCCCAACAGCATCGCCCATGCCCTGAGTACCCTGGACTTCGAGGAAGAGGACTTACTCGTTACGGATGAACAGACCATCGAGTTGATCTGCCAAACTTCTATTTGGGATCCGGCGGGCTTGGTCCCCCTTTACGCCGCCAATGTGGAACGGGATATGCTCTGGATCGAACGCCGCGACTACAACGGTCGCGCCAGCCGCGTAGGCCAACTCGCTCAACGGGATGGGGGTTGTGGAATTCGGCTCAGCAACGGCGCCTACGCCCAAAAAGTACTGGCCAACCTTCCCTAAGTCAGGGGGCCATCCCCCCGACGCCGATCGACGATGGGACTGCCCGCCCGCAGGGGATCGAGATTGAAAATGGAGCGGTGCCGCTCGTACAGATCGGGTAGATGCTCCCGAAAAGAACGGGCAAAATGGAAGAAATGATGGATGCACACCGCCCGCTGATCCACCAAGTCCAAACCAATCGTCTTACGAATTTTCTCTTCGCTAAAACCACTGATGGCCTCCAGGATCTCCCAATTCACTTCTTCCCGGCGCGCGTAAGCCGCGGCGGGGTAGCTGACGATAAACGCTTGGGCGTATTCGTGGAAGCCGATATTGTACTGGTCCGGTCGGATGATGCCCTCCATGAGCGGATGTACCGCAAAGATCAGTACGCCGTCTTCGGCAAAAATCTCGGAGGCGTGGATGTGCTCGGGAAACTGGGGCGAAGGAAAGGGGGCGGGATAGATGACGATGCGTTCGAAAAGGGGGAGCCGAAAATCGACGAGCCCAAAAGTGAGCTGGGTGATACAGGTGGCGACGAAGTAGACGACCTCATCGGGGGGAACGCCATCTTCTTTGATGCCTTTGGAAATGTAAGCGTTGGCCCGCACGTAGAGTTCGACGCGGTCCTGAAAACGCTTTTTATCCTCCGGGGACAGTGCCGCGTAAAAGGGATTCATCCGGTGAATGAGCTCCGACAGCTTCTGATTCATGACGGGGGGGTGGCGCAGGTACCACCACCAGTCGATCTGGGGGGAGAGAAAATAAATGGCCGAGAGCGCGACTACCGGGGGGATGATGTACCAGGAGTAGCCCTCATCGACCTCGAAGGTGAGGTACAGACTGATGATCGTAGCGGCGACGAAAGGAAGGTACAAGAGTCGTGATAACATACCGGTGATTTGCAAACTCAAAATTAATAAGCGTTGGGGTAAAATTTGTTTTTGTCGACAAAAAATCCCTTAGCTTTGCCATATGGCCATTTTTACCGAACAAAGCTACCGAGCTCGGGGCAAACTATTGCTCACCGGGGAATATTTTGTCCTCGATGGCGCCCTCTCCCTCGCACTCCCCACCCGCCTCGGCCAGCAGCTGCACCTCCGCCCCCATACCGACCGGGGCAGCCTACACTGGCGTAGCGAAAACCCCGATGGAAGCCCCTGGTTCCAGGGCCACTTCGATCTGGGAGATGGCCAGATCCTCCAAGCCAGCGACCAACCCACAGCCCAACGCTTGCGTCAAATCCTCCAAGCCATCCGTCGCCAAAACCCCGGCTTTCTCTCACCCGGTCAAGGCGTATTGGCCACCAGTCGCCTGGAATTTCCCCGCCACTGGGGCCTGGGCAGCAGCTCCACCCTGATCGCCACCCTAGCCCAGTGGGCCGGCGTCGACCCCTACCAATTGCTGGCCGATACCTTCGGAGGCTCCGGCTACGACATCGCCTGCGCTACCGCCACCGGCCCCATCTACTACCAACGAACGACCACCGGTCCACAAAGCAGGGCGAGCCCCTTTGATCCCCCCTTTCGCGAACACCTGTTTTGGGTGTACCTGGAGCAAAAGCAAAACAGTCGGGAAGGCATCGCCCGCTACCGAGCGATGGTAGAAAAGAAAACCCCTTTGATAGATAAAATTTCGGCTTGGAGCCGCGAAATACCAAATTGCGAAAGCCTTGACGACTTCGCCGCACTGCTCGACGCCCACGAGGCCCTGGTGGCCGAAGCCCTCCGCTTGGAACCGGTCAAAAAAAGTCGCTTTGCCGATTTTTGGGGCAGCGTCAAATCGCTCGGTGCCTGGGGCGGCGACTTTGTGCTCTTGACCTCCGACCGAACGCGGGAAGAAACCCAGCGTTACTGCAACGAAAAAGGCTTTACTACGTTTTTTAGTTACGATGAACTGCTACTCTAAGTCATCCATTCACCAGCAGTTTAGCATTTAAGCTCCGGCACCTATGATTTCCAAATCGCGTTACGACATCATCCAAAAATTGCTCGCCGACCTGGCCCGCACCTTTGCCCAATTGGCGGGGCTGGATACCCCCGAAGCCCTGGAGGAAATCCGGGAGTACTACCACAGCTGGCTCCAAATCGACCCCGATCAACTGGTGGAAGGCGACCCCTCCGGTTTGTTGTACTACCTGCTTCAAGAGCGGGGCCTCAGCGTCCCCCAACTCGAATTGTTGGCGGCCCTACTCGCCAAGGAAGCGGAAATTTTGAGCCAAAATCAACAAATTGAACGGGCGATCGCCCAATTAAAAAAAGCTTTGGCTATTTTTGAATACGTAGAAGCCAATGCGGAAGTATTTTCCTTCAACCGTCTCGATCGCATCCAACAAAGCCAAATGCTGTACCGAGATCTTTCTTCAAAACACGATTCATGACCTACGATAATTTTACCATCAAATCGCAGGAAGCGATTCTGAAAGCCCAGCAACTCGCTGCCAAACTGAGCCAACAAACGGTCGGTACGGTTCACCTGATCAAAGGCATTCTCGAAACCGATGAAAACGTTACCCAGTTTCTGTTCAAAAAGATGGACGTCGACATGATGGCCCTCGAACGGCGCCTCGCCGAGGAGATTCGCAAGTTTCCACAAGTCAAAGGCGAAGAAAAGCAATACCTCACCCCGGACGCCAACAAGGCCCTGAGCCGCGCCAAAAAGATGCTCAAATCCTTTGGCGATGAGTTTATCTCGATCGAGCTGATGATTCTCGGCATCCTACAGGGAAAGGACCAGGGTGCCAAGCTGCTCCAGTCCCTGGGCGTTGCCGAGGCGGGCCTCAAGGAGGCCATCGCAGCACTGCGCAAGGGCCGTAAAGTGACCAACCAAAGCACCGATGGCAACTACAATGCTTTATCCAAATTCGCCATCAATCTCAACGAGCGTGCCGAATCCGGCGAGCTGGACCCCATCATCGGTCGCGACGAGGAAATCCGCCGACTGCTGCACATCCTTTCCCGGCGGAAGAAGAACAACCCCATCGTAATCGGGGAAGCGGGAGTGGGTAAAACCGCCATCGTGGAAGGACTGGCCTGGCGCATCGTCAAGCAAGACGTCCCGGAGAACCTAATCTCCAAAAAGATTTTTGCCCTCGACATCGCCTCTCTCGTAGCGGGCGCTAAATTCAAAGGAGAATTTGAAGAACGCCTCAAAAGCGTCATCAAGGAAGTGACCAATTCCGGTGGCGAAGTCATTCTGTTTATCGACGAGATCCATACCCTAATCGGCGCGGGCGGCGGCAGTGGTGCCATGGATGCGGCCAATATCCTCAAGCCCGCTCTGGCCCGTGGCGAACTGCGCACCGTCGGAGCGACGACCCTCGACGAATACCAAAAGTACTTCGAACAGGACAAGGCCCTCGTCCGCCGCTTCCAAACCGTCGTCATCGACGAACCCAGCGTAGAAGATACCATCTCCATCCTTCGGGGCCTACAGGAGCGCTACGAGGTATACCACAAAATCGAAATCCTCGACGAAGCACTGATCGCCGCCGCCGAGCTGTCGCACCGCTACATCTCCGACCGCAGCCTTCCCGACAAGGCCATTGACCTGATCGACGAGTCCGCCGCCAAATTGCGGCTGGAGCTCGACTCGGTGCCCGACGAAGTAGACGAATTGGAGCGCAAGGTCCGCCAGTTGGAAATCGAACGCGAGGCCATCAAACGCGAAAAGACCAAGAAGAAATTAACCGCCATCAATGAGCAAATCGCCAACGCCCGCGAAAACCTGGAATCCGTGACGGCGGCTTGGCAAAACGAAAAAGAAGTGGTGGATACCATCCAGGGCATCAAAAAGAACATCGAAGAATTAGAACTCCAGGCGGAGAAGGCCGAACGGGACAGCGACATCGAAGCGGTGGCCAAAATCCGATACGGTCAGCTCAAAGAAGAAGAGGCCAAACTCAAAGCGGCGGTGGAAAAGCTGGCCCAGGGGCCCGCGGAAACTCGCTTAGCCACCGACGAAGTCACCGGCAGCGATATTGCCGAGGTGGTATCGCGCTGGACGGGAATCCCGCTGCAAAAGATGATGCAGAGCGAAAAGGAAAAATTACTCGAACTAGAAGATCAAATCGGCCAACGTCTGATCGGACAGCGCGAAGCGGTACAGGCCGTTTCGGATGCCGTCCGGCGGAGTCGGGCCGGCTTACAGGATGCCAACCGCCCCATCGGCTCCTTTATCTTCGTCGGCCCCACCGGAGTGGGTAAGACCGAATTGGCCAAGGCCCTGGCCGAAGTGCTCTTCGATGACGAGCGCGCCATCACCCGGATCGACATGAGTGAATACCAGGAGCGGCATTCGGTATCGCGGCTGGTAGGAGCACCTCCGGGCTACGTGGGCTACGACGAAGGGGGACAGCTGACCGAGGCCGTCCGGCGCAAACCCTATTCCATCATCCTGCTCGACGAGATCGAAAAGGCCCACCCCGATACCTTCAACATTCTCCTCCAGGTACTCGACGATGGCCGACTAACGGACAATAAGGGCCGCGTCGCCAATTTCAAGAATTCCATCATTATCATGACTTCCAATATGGGAGCGGAGAAGATTTTGGAAAACTTTGAGGACCTGGATGCCCTGGGAGAAGAACACCGCC
>ERZ1740065.177-NODE-177-length-30744-cov-13.559288_pt1 | contig 30744 bp, 20 predicted proteins | sample MGYA00581738_ERZ1740065 | MGnify/ENA primary metagenome ERZ1740065 (study PRJEB43018, sample SAMN04849749) | marine metagenome | isolation source: floating plastic debris | place: Pacific Ocean | collected 2008-09-01 | study: EMG produced TPA metagenomics...
GACTATCGCTGATGTTACATCCGGCGATTACGAATGTCAAGGTCCGCTCTTTGTGTGGAGGTATGAAATCGGCGAACAAGCGAACTTTATTTAACATTGTTCGGATGTTTTCATCGTTATCAACTAAGCCGGTGACGAAGACGATTGTTGTTCCACGCGTTCCCATTTGTTTCCTGTCAGGCATCGCTTCCGGTTTACTTTAACTATCACTGCCATTGATCATGGTTTCAAGATCCATGCGAAGTTGCATTCCCTGCTACTACACAGATATACTTGGACCTTTGTTATACAGTAACGATCAACTACACCTAGTTCTATTTTTGCGTAATCACAGAGTTTTGTGCAATAGCTGTGTTTGTCCAAGTTGTGGTGAATCGATGCGTACTGTAAAACGTAGAATACTTTTGGACGGCTTAGTTTGGTAAGTATTTAGTTGTATTTCACATGTGTTTCACTGTTCACCATCACCTTCATATACATTTCTCATACATGGTATACAGTAATCACTTTGCTTTTCTACGTATGACTTTGCATTACAGTATTTCCTTAGCATTGCTTACCGCTTGTTTCTACACATATTTCAAAGCTCCTGTTTCAAGTGCACATTGTTGATCGTACTGTACCTAATTGTCAATCTTGTCGTTGTTTCCTTCGTTATGAGTCGTTCACAGCTTATTTACATGTGATTGGATTTTTGGGCTTGCACCATTACCTGCGTATTCAACTATCAACTATGTTGTACAACACTAAAATTTGTATATCATATCCGTTCACATCGTTAATGGTTTGAGTAATTCTCACCTCTTGAGTATTCATTCCCCAAAGCACTTCAAACTAGCTCGCAATTTATTTACTTTTGTATCCTTTGTCATCTTCCTTTACAACATAATTAATGGTCATTGTTTTTCCATTTACTGTGGCCCCTGCCACACAGAACGTAGTGTACGATTTGGTTCTTTCTTCAGTCTCCTTTCCCGCGTGAGTACTGTACACGCGAACACGCTGTGTCCTCTCTCTCTCTCTCTCTCCCTCTTCATTCTGACGTTTTTGTTCCGTTATTATTCGTTTCTAGTTGCCACTATCCAACATTCTTATTTACACGTGGGAGTGGTGTGATAAGCCTCCCAGCTGCAGGAAAGTGCGCCGCTACGGTATTTCTAGTGCACGCCTCGCAGTTAAGCTCGCTTTGCTGTTGCGAGAGGTTTGTGCACAAGTATTGGTGAGTATGGTTCATGACTGTGCACGTGTGCAAACATGTTCTGTTGCTTCAATACTACTCATATTTCATAGGACATTCATCCACCACCTATGGTTGGTGGTCCAGGACGGACCGTGCAGATTGATGAGAGTATGTTCCGACATCGCAAGGTGAGTTCACGGATTCATCAACATTACTTGTGAAACATATAACGAGTAGTTTCTGAGCATAGTTCTTGTTTTCCATTTCAGTACAACCGTGGCAGAGTACCCACGCCGCGATGGGTGTTTGACATTGTGGCTCTGGAGTATGATCCTCCCAGGCCCATGTTCCACATTGTGCACAGACATGATGCACAGACCCTTGAGCCTCTAATAAGATATCATTGCCATCCTGGGACAACTGTTTGGTCTGAAGGCTGGGCAGCCAATAGAAATCTACGTCAGATAGGCTATCAGCACTGCGCTGTCAATCACGGACAAAACTTTGTCGACCCAGTGAATGGTAAGTGTTCCAAATGTACTTAATGCCAGGGATGGATTAGATACCAGTGTTCAAAACTGATGTTCGATATTCACATTCTCCATATTAGAAAACAGTATCAAAGTTACGTACGCAAATGTCGACTGTATCGTGTAATGGAATGTACAGCACCAATACACAAATATAGATTCTGACAATCTCACTCTTTTGACTAACCAACAATTTATTTGAGGACTGCAAACACTGATTACTTCTTTTAAACTACACAGAACTAATTATTGTTTCAATATATGGAGAAGACAACTCCCAAAATAAATGCTTACCCACTGCGGACATGAGAATTTGCGTAATACTTACTGGTACACGTAATGAGATTGCGCAATTGAGAATTTGTGTACTGAAGGGTTGTCTTCTCATGAGATATTTGCATTTTCCCAGCTACTTTTCCATGACAGTCACGTACTAGTGCGCGTAATACTAGTCGAACTTGAATACTAGTATACTTTCTGTGTACATGTCCAGCTAGATGCATGTTTTCTCTCTCTTGAACAGGTGACCACTCTATACGTGGATGTTGCAGGAAATATATTTGCTGCCTGCACATTTTCTTTGTTCATGTCATCATCTATCACACCCTCTATCTCGTGATGCTACTTTTGTCCGTTCTATCCCTGTCTGGCAGAAGTTTTTGTTGCTCAATGAAACCCTCTCGGAGAGGAGGCTAGTCTCTTCAGAGAGGCAGACATATTTCTTTCCCTCTTCCCACAAAAAATGCAGTTCTACTAGCTAGCAAACAGTGTTCAACCATAGCAAAACATATTCACTCAGCATAAAGGATATATATATTGTGCCGGTGGACTATCGTTTGAATTAGAGCAGCAATAGAGTGGCTATCACCCTCACTATCGACAGTGGAGATGAATATCAGAAGCTTCAATCAGTAAATTTACAGTCTAGGCTATTCCCACGCAATACAACAGTCAAAAGCGTATCTCTATTGAGGTACAAGCATCAGACTAGTAGCCAAAATTGAAATTGCAGCAGGTAGTAGTGCATACGTATTTTTATCCCAATACTTTCCTCATCACGAAGCTTTTTTTTTATACCTAATAGAATGAAACTAATGAACCAATTTATGAGAGACAACAAATCGTGTGGGATATTTTTCATGCATAATGTATTATTCTTTAAAGTACTAGACAAATCAGAGCTCTTGCTAGAAGCATGGATCTATCAATACGTTAACACCATGGTGACGTCTTGTCTTGAATACTGTCTTGAATACGGAGGGCAGAGGACCACAATAACCTTGATTCTGCTTCTAAGTCTAACAGCCGACTGACTCTCATGATATTCAGTCAAAACAGAAAGCAAACGCTATCAGAACAAAGGAGCATTGACCAAAAAGCAGTAAAGAACTAAAAGCAGTGAACAGTCGTACAAATATGCATAAAAAAGGACAATACTTATACAGAATCACCAGACATCCCCTACAATCCATCAAACACGCACATGTTTTTAGCTCAGGACAATGTGACACGGAGTGTTAAACCTACATGGTATTTAAAAGAATAATATAATTTTAAATGAGATAACACGCATCAAAACTTATTCTACTGAATTCTATTTGTGATTTAAACCCCTCTCATTTGTGGAATAAAATTTTAAGACGATATCTTCTTAAATTATAATGCCGATAAGGGCTTAGGCTTGGTGGCTACACATGCACTATGCTTGACTTTTTATCAGTAGCTGTCTGACACCCTCAACGGCCACTACAATGTCTATAATGTTTCCTAAGAATAACATTTAAACATAAAGGTATCTTGGCAGACGATTCTTGGAGACAAACAAGGTGATTTAAGGCACATTCTTTTGTACCTGTTTGTTTCACCGATGTTCTCTGCAATGTTCCTGAATTATATCTTTTCATCTCCATAAATTGTTTCCAGTTTGAGGGTTGAATCGGATTCAATACACTCAACACCACAGCGGAAGCAATGATCCAGTGTCACACTATTGCTGGACACCATGCTGTCAAGGACAGGGATTAAGGTGAGGAGGAGGTATGAGGAAGGGAGGGAACTACGTGAGGAGGGGGAGGGAGATGAAGAGGAAGAGAAGGAGAAAAGGAAAGATATGAAGGGGTGGGGATGGATATCAAGAGGAGGGGAGGGATAGGGAGAGGGGAGCTGGATGAAGCAAAAGCAGTTCAAAAACCTCATACTTCTCACACCTGCTGCAGCTGCAGACGTTGTAGGAGACCTCGCTTGGTTGTATGGGGTTCTAAACGATGCTGTCAGCAAACGCGGTGAAACCTATAAATAATTGGTTTGGATGATGACTCCATTGGGATGAAATGACCATTTTTTTTACAAAATTAACACCTCTGAAAAACAACGTCTATCCGTGACATCCCAAATGCTCATCCCATAGGTAAAGCGGCTATGCATTCACAGATACTTGTCATGCATAGCAGCTACAAAAACACAGCATTCATATCACCTGTAGACCTTCAAATCTTTAGCACTTCTAGCCATTCCGTAGTCTTTCTTGAGCTTCGGTGACTTTAATCTGTACGCAAGTTACAAAATTTTTTCGCAAGTTGATGAATTTCCTTTTGAGTAGTATGAGTTTGGATAACGTAGTAATTCATTCATATATGTGACCTGTGCTTTCATAATTTAAAAACAGGTGGCTTTCTTTCTCCATAATGAGCTTTGTCCCAATGTTCTAGCTTTATCACTTCTCTCGATATTGACGTTTTAGTGAAACCATGTTCGGCCTCTGCGAAATGGGTAACGTATAGGATTTTCTGCTGAGTTTTTTAACTTTGTTTTGAATTTCTGACCACTGCAAAAAGCCACCTTTTCATTGGTTTTGTCAGCACAGATCACATATAACGATCCAGAGATGATAGTAAGGGCACACAAGAACACAGCTCCAAGTGATTACTGATGATTGTGCGATAGATTTATCTCAGACTCAGAAGATCTCAGGTCGTAAGAGCTAGAACAGGAAAAACTCACTCATGTCAACATATCTATAGTAAAATCTATAGAAAATGGCAAACTTGATTTATGCTATAGAAACATCTCCGGAGCTAATAAATCCTACAAACTACCACCTGTGGGAAATTCTGACCACAGTGCTATCCACCTTGTTCTAACATACAGACCTCTTCATAAGAAGAAGCAGAAGCTAGTTACAAAGCAGGTGATAGACTCGGAGAGTATTGAAGCGTGCAAGGCTGATTTTCACCATAATATATTATTGTGATTGGAAGTTTTTAAAGACACCATTGATTGACATAGGCTGTTTCTGGTTGAGGTTGCTCATGATGAGTTCCACGTATTTGTGTCCAATAATGAATCGCTATAGAATACGATGGATGATCGTTTTGTAAGAGTTCTCTGCTCTTTCCTGAGGCCAGTATTTGCTTTACACTCAATTTTCTGCTGGAGTCGTGAAACTGAAAATCCGACTTAGAATCGCGTGAGGGTAAAATATTGTGAACATTTAAATTATGAGAGATGTTTAGAAATTGACAATAGGTCTGTGATGGTACGATAAGTTTTCTGCTGCATAGTTGTCGTATGTAATAAATGTTTATAAGCAATGTTGTATTTTAAAAAAGTGGTGAAATCACCCTGGCATTTCCATGGTTACCCACTAACTTGGTGCCGGAGAAGTTATATATGTCCGTAAGATAATCCTAAGCCATGCCGTCTTGAATGAATCAAAGAAAGAAAGTTGATGATCTGTTGATGGCTTATATATAAGAAACTTGATCCGAATAAAATGAGACTGGGAAAGACAATCTCTTTAAGCTTTCACTGACTTGTTCATCATGATGTTCAAAAACTTGCTGCAAATGTCATCACATTTTGGTGGCTTGTGTGGAAGCTATGTCAACATAGTTTCTTATATATATATGCCATGGTCATAGTGACTATAGCGTCACTCCGACATCAAAGAAGCAAAACGGCATGGCTTAGGATTATTTTACCAACATATTCAACTTCTACAGCATCAAGTTAGTGGGTGTGCATGGAGATACCAGTGATTTCACCCTTTTTTTAAAAGAGCCTGGTTCAGGAGCAGGATATTTTCCTGATACATATAATTCGCTCCAAATCACAGCAAATAAGACAGTATAATACATCCTGGTTCTGGGTACCAATAGTGGCAATGGGAGTGACAGAGGTTGGAAAAATCAGAAATGGATATAGATGGGGCACATATGAGGTGTCAGCATGACGTCTTGAGAGAAGGAAGATAGATAAGGGGTGGGAACGTAAGTAGAAGCATGGATGATCACATTGACTCACCAGGTTGACAGGGTAGATGAAGACCTAAAACAAGGTTTATGGGTGTTGTGACTGCCTGTCAGCCAGCTACTGTGGCTTTTTTTATTCTCCTGTTGTGGTAAACGCAAATGCCCACACACATGTGATGCGGTCTATCAAAGCATAACGGCGCATCGGCTTTTTCCATTTCGAGTTATGATCGTTTTTACTAACAGAAGTTTTTTCCCTGATGATTCCCTATTTTCCCGCCTTAATTGACCGATAAGATGCGCCCTTTCAAATGGAATCATGCTTAGCCAATGAAACTGAGTCGCAGTTCCGAAAATTTGCCGTCAGAGTCATAACTTAGAAGACCATATGAATTCCAGTATGGCTGCTTGTAGGTGTTTCCTTGATGAAGATCTGCTCACTTACTTTGACGATCATGACATTTCTAGCTCTGATTGTGATTCAGGAGTTGTAGTTTTTGATAATAGTACAGTTTTAGAGGATATTGCTACTGTTTCATCAGCTTAACCGATTGTTCGTAAGTACCGACACCAAAATGTTTCACATTTTGTTGAGTGAGAAACCTGCTGCTTCAGACCACATGACTCCTTCGGATCCAAATAGATCAATTCACCGTTCTTGCCAAAGTTCCTGTTTTGACCAGTTTGAGCAAGCACAGCTACAGGACGATAGGCTCACTGTTCTTCAACTCGCCTTCTGAATTGGACTTTGCTGTTATAGCAAAGCTTAACGCATTTGCTATCGTTGATGCCCACTTATGTTCTCTTAAGATAAAAGCTGGTCCCCAGAGTAGAAAGCTAAGCTATGCCAAGTACTTTCATAAAGTCTGTTTGCCTGCAGTTCTTCATGCCTCTGTAAGGGATAGCTAAGACTCAGCTCTTCAACTTAACTAGGCGTCAGAAGGACAATGGTATGGCTTTCAGAAGGAAGGGTAGTGGAAGTGGCAACAAAAAAGCTATAACATACAACCAGCTTGTTGCTATTCATTCCTTTCTCAGCAACTTTACTGAAGAGAAAGGCATCAAGCTACCTGGTAGTGTACAGGGTAAATTGAAACTATTCTCATTTTGAATGTTCTAATATCCTAGCACTATTAAACGTGTAGCTTGGCTAGCTCGTTATCAGTTCAGCCTTTTACAAACTGTACTCCCCATCTGCTTGTATTAAGGTCGAGCTGTTACTGAGCTTGCAATGTGATATATGAATCCGTGTGAGAACACTGCAAGCCTGAGTGCGTGGACATGGTCTTCCCAAAGCTGACAGCACCGAATTAGGTGATGATTGTAACTTTTTAAGTGCAATGCAGGGAGTTACAGCAATTGCATGACTTAATAATCTTTCCTTCTGCAGCAGAATTTGTATTAGAGGTAGAAAACTGTAGCCACCGAGGTCGAGGAACGACTCCAATGCTACTCAGCTGACGGCAAAAACTCCACACCATGCTACCGCATCATATGACTCGTAGAGACAGCTAAGTACCTTCTAAAATGTTCTAACTTGCACCAGAAGATGCAGCAGACTCTCTCCTTTCAAATGGTATGCATAACATTTTATATAACAGTACTTGAAGCCCCATTGTTATGAAAAGCATATAGTAAACAAACATTTCATGCAATTTGAACTTCGATGCCGAATTACGAAATATAGATTTATCTAGATTTATATAGATCCATTATCTAGTCCTTTATTATTATGCAGCCCTAATGAAAATCGTCTCACATCATGCTAGTCTAGGTTGTTCCTAACTTAACTGCCAGATATACTATGCACAACTAGCGCACAACTAGCAGATGCTATTGGTACTACAAAAGGACTGATACATATTGACTCCACACTACTAGTATTACAGTTTCTTAGCAATGTGAATGTGCATGGGAAAGGCTGTATACAGACCACAGAATACCAAATACTGACACTAAGCTAAGAAACCAGGCAAGAATTTATTAGGAGCAGGCTTATGGGGCACATTAACTTGACAACCAGACAGAGCGCCCAAGAGCCCATGCTAGAGAGAGCACCGGTATACAAATTGTCAACAACTATTAATCATTGTAAAGAGTATATCTCCTAACAGTAGATATGAAACTAAATGTCATTAGAGTGAGGAAAAGTTGAAATACAGAAGAAATGAACATCCTATGAAACTTCCTCCTACGTCCAATCATCAGCAATAGCCTGAAACTTGTCTGTCATTGCAAATTCAAATGTGCCTTGTCATCTCTCAGTGAGCTTATCTTGCCCAAAGGTTCAGATCTCCTAGTGCACGAATCAACTCGGGATGTGATAGTGATCATACCATCTACATATTCCCGTTAGTATACTCTGGCTATCACTGCTAGTACCCACAGAGACAGTTACCGCTGACCTAGTGTCTGGCGACGAGCAGCTGACAGGTTGGTAGCCTGGCTATGGTCATAGTTATCATATGTCTCTTCCACTATGCAAGTTATACAGCAGGCATAGTTTTAGTACGACAGCTGTACGCCATACTAATCTTCATATGATATGCACGAGCACAGTGATTCCCATTCACCTCTGCCACTCCCTCACATTTGTCCCTCTATTCACTTTCAACTCTCCTCTCATCTCTTCAAATTATCCTTTAACTCAGACTCTGTGACGCCTGTTTTCACCTCTCCGTCTCCATGCTTCCCCATTCAACAATACTAATACAGGAATCTATGCGCCACCCTTTCCCCTTCCCTCTCTTTCCATCCATCCTCTTCATTTAACTCTTCATCCCCCTCCATATACCTCTCCGTGCAACTCTTCCTGTTCATCTTTCGTCCTCTCTTCCTGCCACTCCAACTCACCTATCACTATCTACGTATCAACCCATTCCTGGCCTTAAAGCTTCATTCCAGCTTCTAATAGATGGTGACTCCATGAACCACTGCTTCATGTTTTTCCGATATCAGATCATGCTAAACTAAAGAAACATAGAATGTTCAGCAAATGGTGAAGGATAAAAAGCTGTTCGATGTTTGGTGTGCTTGCAGATAAAACAAAGCTGTTGGCTCTAACTTAATCAGGCATAATGCTAGCTAGTGTCTTCTCCAAAGAAAAACGCTATTCACAGTCAAGTTTTTTTAGGGAGTATTTCCATAAATAATCAGGAAGTTTTTGTTACTGTACTGTACAGTTACAGTTAGAAGCTACCTGAAATACATGCCAGTGCCATAAGCTGATGATTAAGGAGCGATTAGTATACCATGCCATGGAGAGGTTGGCGCAGTAAGCTAACTGACTGGTTCTAATGGCTTCTTAATAATCAGCTTATCGCTGAATGACTTCAATGGCTTCGAGGATCAAGCTTGAAGCTGTGATGGCTGGAGACTGGAGAAGATTCAGTTAAGTGACTGATACTCCACAGTGCTGCTGGTCACAGAGATACCAGCAATGCTTCAATCATCAGTTTATGACAATCAAATTTGTGTCGTGAGAGAGCGTCTGATTATTTACGTTTCAGCTGCGTCATTGTTTGAGGTAAGAACAAGAATGATGGACAATAGAGATCTTAAGGCTAGCATGAAGCTATCTTAAAGCAAGTATGATTCTTTTTCTGTCACTTTCACAGAAAGTTAGTAACGATTTCATTGAATGGCTACCTTTCCTAGGTAGTAATCTACCTGTTACATAGGATCACAGATTACGATTATATCAACACCCACAGATTATGGGCCCCTCAAACATACGCCTTCCTCCTACCAATTGTTCGTAGATTTGTAGTAGCAATCCTAATTCAGTTAAATAAAATTCTCTAAGTATTAATTAGTTGGAAAAGATGAACTTGTAGCAATCCCGGTTTAATCTATATGAAATTTGAGAGTGTATCCACTGACCTATATAGCGATATTGGTGGCGAATGTTGATGTTTGCTCTCGACCCCGCTACACCCGCAGGAAATGGAAGAGTGGACTGTTTGCCAAAGAAAGGAATAGCATGAAGTAAGCTATTATAATGCAGTTGAAGCCCAGGACATGTCATTCATATCTATTATTGGTAGGAGCTGACCTGGCTGCTTTGAATTGTTAATCATCATACGTGCTGACGGAATATTTGTTATCTGTACATACCTGAACATATTGTCAGATATGTGCGTAGAGATCTTTTAATTGAAAGTAGTCTCTGCAACTGGCTTAAGGTGATGATTGCGAGCACCGCCTTGCGAACTCAGCTGTTAATGCACAGCTAAGTTATAGCCAAGCACTTGCGTACTTTTTATATTACACGAGGCTATCTCATTTGTACTTTCAGCTTCTCTTGTTATTTACACTTGCTACTTGGTTCCAGCTATAAAGCCGTGCTTCTATTTCAGCGCTTAATTATAATTAACAAATGGACTCGGATGAAAATTAGTTGGAGGGCAGTGCTGATTCTATGCCCGCCGTCTTCTTGCGTCTGCTCGGACTGTGAGCTAGTCTGTTGATCCAGGATACTGCAGACCTGCCTACTGTGAATTGAACTACTTGCCATCGGGAGCTGCTGTCGGACCTGCCGTGGGTATGTCTGGTATATCTGTGTAAGAACTGTGTTTATCAATGTATCCAGTTGCGTTTGCACATAGTTGTCTGCTGTCTGCTCTATCTATCACATGAGGCTAGCACTTTGGTGTATCCGATCTCTGTCTGTTGTAATACTTGCTGCCTTTCTGTATCACCGGATAAAGCTGGTCAGTGTCAGACCCGCAGTCCATTACAATATGCTCCTGGTGCATCTGTAGTCATGCCGTAGTTTTCGCAGTTACATATCGTCTGGCATCGGTATACATCCTCCCTCATTGCTAGATACATTGCCATATATACATAGAGAGCCATGCAGCTATATAACTACATGAAACGCCACGTCCTTGCACTTAGGCAGGCAGACTGACAATCACTTACATGGACAGTCGAAGAAGTTGATAAAGTGCTGTTGTATTTGTGTTGACATGATGTGTGTCTACCGATGGAAGCTGAAACGTATTCCACTCCCTGCTATGAGGAAATCAGGAGCCTGCCATGCTTCCTCATTGCTGTCATGCAAGCGCTGACAGTCGGAAATTTATATTTCTGTTACGATGCTCAGATTTGTTTTGTTGTGAGGAACGCAGATATACGCGGAATAAATAGAAATCTATCTAGAATCAATCTAAGGTATTGAAGCATATGATGAAGCTGAATGACATTGGGAGAACAGTATGGCCAGCATGATGGCTATTGCGAATAAATGAGACGACCATCCATAAATGTTGTGTAAATGTTGTGTATCGTGCTGTATCATGTTATTCATTACTGGCTTTGATATTGATGTGGCAGAAAATTCCTTTATGTCTTATTTATGTGACATAGTACCATGGTTGTGATTCCAGGTGATTCCGCTGCTCAAGCCATGCCATGGAAATAATGACCACGCGGGCTCTCTGCTACCAGAATTGTGCAGGAAAATTCATATTCTACACTGGAATATAAGTGCGGCTAGTCAGAGAGCACTGAGAGAGCCACGCTGACTGACACATGACTACACCGCCGATCATGTTTTCAAACCTGAAGAGACACATGTACTAATGTTTATTTACACAAGCAACAAACGACAGTCTGTCAGTATATAGGTGTTATGTATCTTTTATTTATGAAATAGATGTTGATACAGGTTTTCCGCTAGTCATGTGTTGCAGAATGATGCTCTCGTTGTTAGCCTAGCCTCCACTCGTGCTCACAATAGATAAAACCTTGCCTGCCGATGTTCACTGCAACCAGGTCATTTAAGCCTTTTGCATCCCATAGCATAGGTTTCTCTGCAACTAGAGTTTTTTTACTGCATGCGTTAGTTATGAAAAGAACAGGTGTACAGCTGCGAAGAGGTAAGGTCGTTGAAAAGGAAGCAGTCTCGCATGGTTCAGTTGCAGGCACAGCTATGGAGGAAAAGGGTGTGGGGAGCTGGAAACCATGTTTGCAGTGTACCAAAAGCAAAGGTCAAATGCGCCTTCAGGAAAGAATAAGTGGAAGAGAGTAACGAAGGATGTTGTTCAGCTACCATCATTATCTTGCGAATGAGTGCAATGCTCTTTCATCGCAAGAAGATCAGTCGCGATAGTAGAACACCGAATGACAACACGGTAAAGGCGACTATAGTTTGGTAAGAAGAAGAGGCTTACAGTGTCACATGGACACTGGTGTGCCTCTATAGTCACGGTAGCTGCTGAGCTTGCAATGCAGTAGTCTGTAGCAGCGTATGACCCACTCGAGGGCTGTGACCGATGCTGCTCGTAGGCAGGAAGTCCGTGCATAGCATGTATGATCACAAACGTAGTTCCGTCAAACAATGCCGAAAATGCCAGTATTGGATAGCGATGTGATGATGCAAATTTTTGTGTATAGTGACTGAAGAATGCAAGTGATGTTTTATATTTGAAAGGGAAATAAAGCTGATTGTTTTATGTTATGGTTGTGCATCTTCGAGAGTGTAGCTGTTGACCTATATAGCAATCATGGCTACCAGGTAAGAGTCTCTGGACGTCGATGAGTGTCTGCCAAAACTATGGGAATAGGCTCTTAGCGGCCTTAGAAAACAAGTTCTTAGAATGTAAGCCTATCTGTTCCCTATGCAATCATGGGGACGCCTAACTAAACAGAAGATCGCCTGAGGAATAGGACCCAAGAACGGGTAAGTCCGCCTATGATCGCTTAGAACTCCCTAGGTATTTCTAAGAACCACGCTATGGAGGCCTTAGGCGGCCTAGAGACGATCCTATAAGTTCATAGGCGCGCAGACCGACCTAAGAATCATTACTACCAGGAGTTGTCCTCTCATAGGGGGCCAATATTTTTATAACTTTCAATGTAACTCGGCTCTATGATTGCAATTTTAACGGAGGCTCTTATGGCTACACATGTGTACCCCAACTATGTTACACTACATGCATCCCTCTTTGTGTCGCCCGAGTTAGGAATATACTATGCCAGTGCATCTCTTGTAAATGAGGGGAAACCCCAAACACCTATGACTAAATGCCTACGAGGTGTGTGATTGGTCAATCTCTAGGGATGCCCAGCTGGTCTCCCAAAGTGAGCTCAGGAGTGCTTGCTTGTGCTGAGTGCTTGCTGTAGTAGGTTCTGGGTGTGTTTCCCTCAGATGGTATGGAGCAGTGCCAAATCACAGGCCGAGTGTGACTGGTTGTAAACAGGGCCAGTGTAGTCAGTTGATCAGCTGTGGCAGTTCCTGTTCATGATAACCTACCCAGCCATTGTCTTACACTCATTGCACTCGTGTAAAGACTATTGCTGACCAGAAATTTAGCATTTACACTGCTTTAAATCTCTAAACCAATAAGCAACCAGACACAGGCACTCTAGCACAACTCTAGCACAACCCAAAATGAGTGAGAACTTAGGGACATGGGACTAGACCTATATCACCAGTATCCATGTAATGATATAGTAATTGACCTGAATGTGACACAACTGCTTGCAACTTTTCACATAGAACATATGTCAATGTATAGAGCGGCGTGGTAGAACTCAGGGCCAATACGGCGATGAGAGAGTAGATGTATTAGCCTAAACAACCTCTCTACCAAAGCATATTGTTAAAAGGTGATGATTTCTAGTGTAAAGGTCTACCTAAAGGTTTACACTGGGCTGCCTAGTAGCGCAGCATATCATATGGATATGGCAAATATCACTGCAGAACAAATATGCTTCCATCAACGATGCAACTGCTCATGTGCCTGACAGCCTGCCTGACAGATTACGCTTGGTTCTGAAGCCACAATGACCCAGTTGGCTGGTAACACAATTAACTTTCAATCTGGTGGCTGTTTTTTTGTTTCCCTCAGAGCATAGCAATGGACATGTATAACCATGCCATAGCGGACTGCCTGCTCTAGCTGTTGACTGATCTAGCCAGTGCTATCAGCTGTGGATGATCTCTGGTGTTTTGCTGTTTTCAGATTCAGCGTCAAAGCGTAACGCATTCTCTGATGCTAGAAATATGCTAGAAATCATGGCGGCTACTTTGTTTCTGTTATACACGAAAGATGATGTCTGCACAATACCGCTCCAGTAGAGAACTTCAAAAATATCGCTGTAGTGTTTATCGCAGTGAGAGATTCATAAAAGATCAGCCACCCTACAACTCCATGCTGGCATTACGTCATTGCTGTTGGGGGTTCCCCTCATTTACAAGAGATGCACTGGCATAGTTTATTCCTAACTCGGGCCACACAAAGAGGGATGCATGTAGTGTAACATAGTTGGGGTACACATGTGTAGCCATAATAGCCTCCGTTAAAATTGCGATCATAGAGCCGAGTTACATTGAAAGTTATAAAAATATTGGCCCCTTAAGAGTGGACAACTCCCAATTATGAACAGGGGCCAAATGTAGCTGGGAACTCGTCTGCTGTGATATTGCTCAGAAAGCTATACATCAGTGAGGGATCAACTTCCACCTCCTGGTGGCCTCAAGTTATTCATCCTTAAATCATTAGATGTCAAGGGGAAAACAAAGGGTTTCCGTCAAGATGCCTAGGCCACTGTATACCTGACTTCCCTGTTTTATCAAGATGTAGAGATGTTAGTGCTGCCCTGCAGGTGTCAACCCGAGCTGTTCAGATGATCTGGTTTTTGACATCTCACCGTTCTAATGTTGCTGCTTGCATGGCTCAACGAAGCTCTGAGTCTCTTAAGCAGCTCAAGCAGACCGTGAGGAAACCCGAGGATTGAAAAGCTATTTCCATATCCGCCACAGGACAATTTTGTTATTGTTGTGGTTGTTTCTTCTTAAGCAAGTCCAACCTTTGATCTTAGGAATGGCTTTTAGAAAGGAAAAGTGAATGTGGAGTAGTGACCAGGATAGATTTTTCACAATCACTAGATGGGCAAGCTGCGTCGCACTGCAAAGCTTTAATGCTGAGAGGAAGAAGACCAGCCAGTTTTGTGTGACACATGCGATTACCAACCTGCAAAATTATCTATAGAATTTATTACACTGTCTCTGGGTAGAGAAATATTATGCTATGCCTAGGGCCCCTAAAGCCCGTTTAGGTTTGCAAAGGGTGGTTAGAAACTATTCATGTACAATCTGCCAATGCGTTCTGAGCTTCTATGTCTTTGACAATCAGGAGCAGAAATTGGCCGAGGAATGATACGGTCGATTTGTCTTCACACATTTCCCATCGTGGTGTTCAAACCTGATAAAGGGCAGCGGCATCAAATTGTACCATGACCGAATTATAGCATAACCATATCACCCAGTGATCCATTCTACCAAGTCATTTGACTTTAATTGTGACATGACAAACAAAGTAGTGCACTGTTTTACAGCCCGCTAAGTCCCAAGCAGAGAAGTGATGCGGCGACAAGGTTGTTCGGTACATAACAGCGATTCAAAGTTGCTGAGAAGAGATTCTGAATGAAAAGGTTCTTTAGTGGTATGGCCGACTCTTCTTCGATCTGAAATCAAATGAACCAAATCTTCCTGCTCCAGCATTACTGCCGTTGTTATTGTTACCGTTTCCTGTCAAAAAGGAGTGTGCCACGCGTTAGTAAGTGCCAGATTTAGAAGTATCATTCGTCTGACCGACATAAACTAACCATTCCCATTGTTGTTTCCTTTATTGTTGTTCCCATTCCCGTTGCCATTGTTGTTCCCGACATTGTTAGTACCATTTCCTGTTCCGTTGTTGCTGCCATTGTTCCTGTTTCCATTTCCTATGACACAGTGGAGGATAAAGTTGATCAGTAAAACATCCAATGCAACAATGAGAGCGTTGTTCAGTAATGGTGCTGTGGACATTACAAATATTTTCAGCCTTTCTAATTCTCCTGGTGGTGTTCATGCATCAGCATGTGCGGGAGCGAGCGCAAAAATAGAGAGGAGAATGACAACTGACTAATGACTAACTAGTTTACACTAGGTTACACGTGTTCACATAGATAATATATATCTACGTACCATTTCCATTATCATTGCCTTTATTATTGGTTCCGTTGTTGGTACCGTTCATACTTCCAGTGTTGCCGTTACCGTTTCTGTTGCCATTTCGGTCACCAGTGTTCATGGCAGCATTGTTACTGCCGTTGCCGCTACCACTATTATCTGTTTTTGAGGGCATTTGTGTCAGAACTCTATGGATAGAACTTTGCTATGGTAGTACTTCAGAGCTTTAACTGACCATTTCCATTCTTGTTTCCATTCCCATTACCAGTATTTCGTTCCGCGTTAAAGCTGCCATTCATATCACCTCTATTTCCTCTACCTGAGAAAGCAAGAAGAGTCTATTAGCAAGGTTCCATCTCTAGTTATGGTATTACAATTGCCTATGGAAGAATTGATCGAAAGTAAGTCAATGATCATCCCACATTGTAAATTAGACCATCAGTGCCGATATTTCTAACCATTCGTCGGTGATCTGATAAGGATATAAAGTAAGGGGGGATGATAGCCTCTTACCATTTTTGTTTCCATTGTTGTCTCCGACGTTGAAAATTCCATTTTCATTGCCATTGCGGTTTCCAGTGTTGCCATTGCCTATGAGTCAATGTTATGTGATATTAGATACTGGTGAATGATTAAGTGACATATTCTAATATTATCTGGAGCAGAGAGTATGTAGCCTTACCATTCTTGTTTCCATTGTTATCCCCAGTGTTACCTATTCCGTTAATGACACCATTGTTGTTGCCTGTGTTACTGTTGCCTGTCAATAAATTCTATGTTATGTTTGGTAGGGTGTTAGGTACTGGTTGGCGAGTATCAATATTTCACTCTTTACGTGCTATGCCGTTGTGATGATAGGCCAGAATGGCATCAACTGCTCCCAGCAAACAAGCCTTTGTAGCAGAGACAAAACGTACACAAGTGAGACACTGCCTCCGCTCACTACTGGACATGAACTCTGCGCCTTTTTTGTCAGGCCTCCTATATTTAGGTTCAACCAGCACCTAGTTAATGGTTATCTTATGTTCTGCTGTGGCCTAAGAGTTAGAACAAGCTGAGCTGAGATGAGAGGATATTCAGTGCAGGGGTAAGAGTGGTGAAATGCAATCAATGGGGTACTCAAACCTTGATTGACATTGTAATATCAGGGAGCCGATTGGGATTGGGATTGGATTGTGATTCGAGGTCATGAGGCACAATTATGAGTTTGGTTACGATTGGCTAGCACTTGAGTTGGGATTACCTCAACTGATGACATGTTGCGTAAGAGATTACAATGGCTTACGGTTAGACTAGCTCGAGTTTAAGCCTTTCAGTGTTTTGATTGACAGGCTGTAATACGATGACTATGTGATGTGATCTTTACAAACGGGAGGATCATGATCTGTTACCATTTTCATTTCCGTTGTTGTCTCCAACATTGATAATTCCATTTACACTGCCACTTTCATTTCCGCTGTTGCCATTGCCTACAGATCAATGTTACGTGTCATTAGATGTGTGGTGGGTGCTATAGTGATGCACTCGAATATTATCTGGAGCAGAGAGCTTGCCACCCTTACCGTTCTTGTTTCCATTGTTATCTCCGGTGTTAGCTACTCCGTTAGCAACACCATTGTCGTTGCCTGTGTTACCATTGCCTGTGGATGGATTCCATGTTATGTATGATATGATGAAGTGGCTGAATGATACTTTCACAGCGTGTTGTGAGTAATGAGGTTATCTCCCTTACCGTTATTGTTTCCGTTCTCGTTTCCATTGTTAAGGACGCCATTATCGCCACCATCGACATTTCCTGAGTTACCGTTGCCTGTCAATTAGTTAATTATGATGCTAGGTACAATATTGGTGATTCATTCATGTTTTCACTTTACATTAGGAGTGGTGATGTCGTCTGGCTTACCATTTTTGTTGCCGTTCTTGTTCCCATTGTTACGACTGCCGTTGCGTTGACCATTGGTATTTCCAGTGTTGCCGTTGCCTGTTGCCAATGTCATACGTAATCAGATGAGTCGATTGATTGTGTCATTGGTACTAATCAAATATATGAACACGATATTATAGGTCGTTACCGTTGACGTTTCCGTTTACATCTCCGGCGTTGGAGAGTCCATTATTACTACCGTTGCCATCTCCATTGTTGCCAACACCTATTAATGAATGTGATGTGATCTTATGCATTATACATAGTATTTTTTTTCAGGAAGTAGTTCTTCCTCACCGTTCTTGTTTCCATTCCCGTCTCCTGTGTTTTCAGCTCCATTGCCAACACCATTGTTATTTCCAGTGTTGCCATTTCCGTTATGATTGCCGTTAGCATTTCCATTATTGTCACGGCCATTTCGGCTGCCATTGTTGTCACCAGCATTTCCATTGCCACTGCCATTGCCATTGTCATTGCCGTTGTTGTCTGATTGAAGGGAGTGATATAATTGATGACAAGAAAATTTCATGAAAGTATATCTGGTGTCGAGAATCTTTTAGGAACCTTTACGAACCGTTTCCATTCTTGCTTCCGTTCTGATCGCCGACATTGGAGACTCCATTCACATTACCATTTCTGTTGCCGGTATTTTCATTACCGTTGTAGTTGCCATTCCTCTCTCCAGTATTTGAGATTCCGTTGAAATTTCCATTTCCACTGCCGCTGTTGCCTAAAGATAAACAATGTGAGATTGGAGTTCAATCTGAAAGCTTGTAGCTGCGCAGTCAAGAAGACATCGACATCACTCACCGTTTCCATTCAAGTTTCCGTTGCCATTGCCATTGTTGTCCAAACCGTTGAAATTTCCATTGCTGTTACCTACATATTAAACCAATATATGGGTTCATTACGTGATCTGGTTTGGTTGTTAATAAAGACGTTGGTTTTTGTCATTCTCCTGTCGATTTTCGTGCTCATTCCCGTGTCTCTCCGCGCTCACTCTCGCTCACTCATGCTCACTCCCATTCACTCCCACTGATGTACGATATCTACGAGAGAATTACAAAAGCTAAGACTTTCACCTACCAATGTTTTCATTGCCGTTGGCGCTTCCATTATCAATTCCATTATTTCTATTTCCACTGTTGTTGCCGTTGAGGTTTCCTTTGTTCTCTACAAGCGTTGCCACATTGTTTGTCCTGATTACAGGCTTTTAAAGGAAAGGATACTAGGATTTATGAATGAATACCATTTCCATTGACATTGCCATTGTCGTCTCCTTTGTTTCCGATGCCATTGTCGTTTCCGTTGTGGACTCCTTCGTTAGCGTTTCCATTGTGGTTTCCATTCCAGCCTCCGATGTTGAGATTTCCATTGGTGTTACCGTTATCAGCTCCAATGTTTCCATTGCCGTTACCACCTCCATTCTCATTACCACGATTCCTTCAATTGAGAAATTTATCATGATAAATAGCTGCAATTCGATGTCTAGCATGGATCAATGCTACCACTGGAAGTGTGCAGGCGGTTTTCTCTCCACTACAACATCAACTTCGTCACACAGCACTAACCGCTTCAGATTTGGTTGCTGCGTTGTCATACGTGTAATGGGTTAAGATTTGTTATCAAAATTTAGCTACTATAGTCATACCAACTGATGCTGCAATATTTTCAGTGACGCCTTTGCACATGTAATATTTGGGAAATACAAAGAGGGTACTTACCCATTGCCATTTCCACTTCCCATTCTCTCTCCTTCATTGAAGTTGCCATTGTTTATGCCATTCTTATCTCCATTGTTACTAAAAGGAAGAATAAAGAAATTGTAGCTGAAGGATGTTAAGATTAAACGCTCTGCTTTCTAATAGATTATCTACTAACCGATTACCGTTGAAGTTGCCAATCAGCGACCCTTTGTTGAAGTTACCGTTTCCGATTCCGTTCAAACTGCCTGCAATGAAAACGGAACTAAGACTCTTAGATAGTCGAATAACTTCCATCAAGGCTCTAGAGCTTGCTAGTTTTGATGCGCCGCGAATGATTAAATGTGAAGAATGGGATGCTGCACCATCATGGTTATTGTTTCCGTTGTGATGTCCAATTACTGTCTGTCTGTTAGCTACTGATGCAGAAGAGACGAGAGCGACCAAGCAGACCGCCAGGTTTGCAGTGCAATAAAATATGTTCATGTTGTTTATTGCCAGTGAATAATCAAGATCTGCCAAAACAAAAAATAAAAGGAGCGCGTTAGATGGTGTAAGTAAACATAATATGTCTGAGCTGTACTATGTTAGCTTACTTCAGTCGGTTGAAGCCAGAGACTGACTAATTCCACGCAGTCATGGCCTTTTATATGGCCCATTGCCCAGTCATTGGTCTAAACACGTACTCACCAGTGCCATGCAATGCTACCTACGAGATTGAAGAGCTACTAGTGAAAGATAAAGCACTTCCACGTTGTGCTGTGGTCTAAGTTCTCTTTGTTCAGACATCATCATGTAGGGATTACTTTTCACCATGGAACCAGCAATGACAATAACATGCAAACAACATTTCTATCAATAGCTCAATTTGGAAAGTTAGCAAATAATGCCCAACTCCGTGAGGGTCGACTCAGATACCTTCGATATGTTCCGAGAAAAATATCATCTATTTCTTTACTAAATGTATCGGGCAAGAAAGTACTTATCCATTGTAGACACATCAGTTGCTATTATTCCAGAAGCAAGAATAAGATCATCCAATATCGATTGTTATCAGACCGTGTTGACTTCTCGGTACAATATCAAAATGATGGTACTGCTGCAAGGAAAGTATTTGTCACCTACCTGAATTATAGGGACGAAGGCTAATAGTGGATATGCTATGGCCCAAGCACACAAGTGCAGCTATCATCCTGCCGCAGCGATTGGCTGTGGTATCACCGCAATAGTTTGGAACGCATGAGAGGCAAAAAAGACCATGAGTCATTGTATTTTCCACAACAAAATTTATTCTACTATCATCGTGATGTCACAAATCAGCCAATGAAATGTTTTCTGACGATTACAAGATTACCGTCCTTTGAGTTCACAGTGTAAACACCGCGCCAACGACTGTTGATGCTGGGCCCGGATTTGCGTCAAATTTGTTCAGAATTCACGCTCATGTGCTATGACCCTTAATTGGCAATTCCATCTAATCCTGATTATAGTATGACACAGGTTATATTGCCAGGTGTACCAGCGTAGTATTTTATAGCCTTGTACAACTTTTTTCTACCAAGTTAGCTATTGCTTCACTTCCATTCTTCCCATTGTGGCCAATCGCCTTATCAATTCTTACCTTTGTCTTAGTTCTACATGTCTGGGGCTCATTGTTACTGAGTGTCATCGATCAGTTGTTGAACATTTCCTGTGATGGATGCCAGCAGAAGCCAGGACTTACGGAAACTTTGCCACTTCCTCACACATGTATAACACATGAATGTCAGGGTATTCAAATGCCAGAGTGTCTTGTTAAGTCAAGTTTCCTTTCATTTGTTCTGTTCATGCTTGCCATGTAAAAAGTTGCAGATACTTGAGTTTGATGTGTTCATGAAACAAGGATCGGAAATGAGTATCAGTGAGAGGGAGTATAGAGTACATGAATCACACGAGTACCGATCGTTGATACGCTTACCTATAAGCTATCGCACCATTAATTGATATTCCAATCACAATCATGTAATATGTGAAATAAAATTTCAAGTGCAAGTACATATGACGGGTCTCTCTTCAAGTTTTCCCAAATTATTGTGCAAGCGATCAGTTTAGCTCAGAAACTGATGCACATGTATTTCAGCACCGACAAAGAAAACAACAACAGGCGAAATGAGTCAAAATTCCTGAAAATTTCTGTGAACAGCTCTTTTAGCTCATGTATCAGCAGATGTACCATTGAGGTTGTTTCTCCAAAGGCCGGGGTCGAGGGTCATCACCTCAGGGATAGTTTCTGATGCTTTCAATTGTTACGTATTGCTGGGAAAGGCAAAGATTTACCAATCTTGTGACACTCCTCCGTTTCAACAGGTCATCCAGTAGTGGGAAACTTGAAATTACGTGCCATAGCTTTTTGCCTTGAAGCCTCAGTAGGTGTCGTCATGTGCATGACGTGATAATCTAAACTTCTTAGTATCTTACCATACCTTCTAGCATTTGAGACAATTATTAAACAATGTACGCATGTGATCATATGCATCGATTATGCTCATGACACATTAGGGCTTGCTGACCTGATCACAAATATGGGAAATTGTAGCTTTAGGGATAGGGATTTTGAGCTATGGCTTGTCAAATTTCAGAAAGACATAATATCCAGTATTCTCAGTCTGACAAGTTGAAAGGTATGCTTTGCAGATTTGATAGGAAATATCATTAGACACTAACTGAGGACATAAGATGAATAATACAAGCTTAAGCAGCATTACAACTGCACTATTGGGTATATTGACATTTGAATACTTCACCTATTATAAGATCCAGATGCAGCCTTCATGAAAACTATCTCACGTCCCACGTGATTGTCTAGTTTGTTTCTAACTGAGATGATGGATATCCCAAGGGGAGCACACTAATGTTTCATGTTGTTAAATGGTGTTAAATGGTGTTAAAGCGGTCAATTTAGCAACTCGGGTGCAACTCGAGTAACGTTAACTAACTCAAGTTCCAAACTCTGTAAGACGAATAATACAAGCGCACTAATAGCGCACATTATCCGTACCACTGAAGGACTGATATGTATTGACCCTGAACTATTCATAATGCAGTTTCTAAGCAACGTGAATGTGCATGGGAAGAGTTGTATACAGACCACAGAATACCAAATACTGACACTAAGCTAAGAAACCAGACAAAAATTTACTAGGAACAAGCTTATGGAACGGATTATTTTGACAACCAGACGGAGCACCCAAGTGCCTACGCTAAAGAGAGCAGTGCTACACAACGAGTTGTCAACTACTGGTTATTTTCCTAAAGATTATTTCTCCTAACAGTAGATAGGAAATTAAATGCTATTAAAATGTAGAAAACTAAGAGTACAGATACACGCTATCAAACTTCTTCTCACATTTAAGCGTCAGTAGTAGCCTGCAACTTGTCTCCCATTTGTTAATTCTTATATTTCATGTCATCTTTCAGTGAACTTATCTCACCTGAAGGTCCAGATCTCTTGGTACACGAATGAACACCGGATGTGGCAGTGATCATACCCTCTACAGATCCCCGTTAGTATACTCTGACTATCACTCATTGCATCCACTGAAGCAGTGACTGCCCGTCTAGTACCTGGCAATGTGCAGTTGACAGCTTGGAAGCCTGGCTATGGTCATAGTTATCATATGAGTCTTCCTCTACATATGTGGTATAGCAGGCAGAGCTTTAAACGCTTAAAATGACAGCTCTACGCCATACTAACCTTTATATGATATGCACGAGCACAGTGATTCTCATTTACCTCTGCCACTTAACTCACATCTGTCTCTCCATTCACTTTCAACTCTCCTCTCGCATCTTCTAATTCTCCTTCACCTCAGATTGTGTCATGCCTGTTTCCACCTCTGCATCTCCATGCCTCACCATTCACCAATACTATGATGTGAATCTTTGCGCCACACTCTCCCCTCCCCTCTCTGTTTGTGCATCCTGTTCATTTAACTCTTCATCTCCCTCCATCTACCTCTCCGTGCAACTCTTCCTGTTCATCCTTCGTCCTCTCCTCCTGCCACTCCCCTCACCTACCACTATCTACTTATGAGTCCATTCCTGGCCTTCAAGCTTCCTTCCAGTATGTAATAGATAGTGACTCCATGAACCCATGCTTCATGTTCTTCCGATATCAGATCATGCTAAACAAAAGAAAACATAAAAAGTTCAACAAATATTGAACCATAGATAAGTTGCTTGATGTTCAGTGTGCTTGCAAATAAAACACAGCTGTTGGCTCTAACTTAATCAGGCTTTGTCTTAGCTAGTGTCTTCTCCATAGGTACACACTATTCCCAGTCAAGTTTTTTTAGGGAGTATTTCTAGAAATACAAGTGCCACTGCCATAAGCTGATTATTAAAGAGCGATTAGTACACTATGCCATGGAGAGGTTGGTGCCGTAAGCTAACTGACTGGTCATAATGACTTCTTAATAACCAGCTTATTGGTGAAAAACTTCAATGGTTTTGAGGATCAAGCTTGAAACTGCGATGGCTGGAGACTGGAGAAGACTAAGTTAAGTGGCTGAGATTGGAAAGTGCTGCTGGTCACAGAGATACTAACAATGCTGTAATCATCAGGTTACGACAATGAAATCTGTGTTATGAGAGGGTTTGTCTTTTGAATTTTTAACGACAATTGTACAATACAGTAGCAATGAAGTTCTTGTTCGGGAAACATTACTTACAAAATGCAGAAGTGATACTTAAAGGGATCTCTGCACTGTGTACGGATGTCGGTCAAAGTTCTATTTTCAACACAGCCTCTTGCTAATGGAGGTATATGCGGCGAGTGTTGTGTGTATGAGTTGTTGCCAGTAGCCTAGATACCAGCTGAAGTTTCAGCCACTCAGTGTACAGTGGGCGGTACCGGAATGACGGGCGAATCGTGAAGGACCATACTCTCGCGATAATTAGCGCAGTCCCGATGTTTGTTTTACCCACGTGATTACTTGACTTAAGAACAAGAATGATGGACAATAGAGGTTTTCACGCCAGTATGAAGCTATATTAAAACGAGTATGATCATTTTTCTGCCACTTTCACAGGACGTTGGTAGTGACATCATGAAATGGTATCCGTTGCTGAATGTTACTCTAACTGTTACGTAGGATTACAGCTTACAAATTTTTTCAAAATTCACCGATTACGGGACTCTCTACCATACATTTTCCTCCTATTCATTGTTTGTAGGTAGGCATATCTTTACCTACACTGCTAAATCGTATTTTAATATCTTTCTCCCTCCCAGGCCAGTGCGTGCAGGACATTGCTATGTTTGCTTGCAAGCTTTATAGATTGCATGAATACAAATTGATGAACGCATTCACGAACACTCCAGCGCAACAGAGTATTGGTCAAACGCATCTTTTATAAGGAAGAACTACCTAGTTGGCATGTGTCCTGGCCAGTTCTGTTACAGAAAAGAACAGTGTAGACATACTTTATTCAGAACGAACTACTTACACTCATTGGTAACCAAGTTAACAAAAGCTTGGCTGCTGGAATCACTAGTGCATTCAGCATCATTGCTGATGAAACCCACGATGTGTCAAATCTAGAGCAACTCTGTGTGGAGGTACGCTTCTTGAACTGCAGAGAAATGCTCATCGAAGAAGGATTTGGTGCATCCATCAGCATTTCATCAACAAAAGGCAAGTGCCAAAATTTCATAACACACTGCACAAATCAATGATCTTAATGTCATTGGCATCCAATCTGTATGTTGTTTGTCTGTAGCAGAACCTATTGCTAACGCAATTTTAGCACAAGTGATAAGTATCGACCTTGACATGACTATGTGTTGTGGTCAAGCGTAGTATGGAGCTGCTACTATGCGCTGTGCTAGGAAAGGAGCTGCCAGCATCATCGCTTCAGAGTTCCCGCTAGCTGTCTACAGCCATTGTAAATATCATGTTCTGAATTTAGCCTCGGTGAAAGCGTGAAGGGCAATACGACCTCTCAGTAAGCAGTCCGCTGTGTCTGAGATCATACCTTACGCAACAATATTGTATGGCTGAAAAACCTTTGGTGTTTATATGCAAGTGGATTGCCACAACTTGCAGTATGAAAATAATTTCATGTGCCTCTCATTCTTTTGTTGTAGATGTGCTTATCGAGGAAATGACGAGCTGATTCACTTTTGCTGAGAGAGTGAATCAGCTTTTGCACATTCCGTCAGGAGCAGTAGTCTCTGACATGTGGAATGACCAGGCTAAGGTATGGAGAGAGACAATGGTAGAGGCTGCTTCTCATTACTGGCGATTTATAGCTGAGAAGCAAAGCTGCAACAGGGAAATAATCCGGTGCTGGCTGCACAAAGAACTCCACTGCTGGTGGAATCATTGGTCTGCTATGATAGAAGAATTTGCTGAATGTTCAGCTCATATCTTCTCAACCGCTAAAAGATAATTTCCTAATTTTGTGTAGGAAAGAGCAGAAAGACACTTGCACGGACTCTGCACCCGCAGCGTACAAATTTGCACAGAATCTGGACCTGCCATCAGTCATGGTGCTACTGGAAAGAGGCTGTGCACTGCCTGTAACATTTGCAGAGGCAGAAAGAGCATTCAGTCTGTTGAAGAATTTGAGGACTGAACTAAGAAGCACGATGGCAGATGCCCGGTAAGTCTGTTCAACTGCTGTACATCTAAGCAGTAAAAGTCTTCGAGCTATTATAGCTCAAAGAAAGAAATACACCATCATAATAATGGTGTATTTCTTTCTTTTCTTAGACTGAGCTCCTTAGTATCTATTCAAATCAACCGTGATGTTGACATCAATATAGAGTCAGCGATCAGTGTCTTTATGGACCGATCAGCCAAAAATAAGCAACCGCGCTGTGCAAGTGGGTTGCATTTTGTAAAAAAAGTACAATCAGTTTGATCAAAACCATTTCCACGTTTTTTGAAACTATGCAATACTAACAAATGTAGACTGGACATGCAAATCTACAGTAAATGTGTCAGTAGGGATGTGTGTGAAAGTTGATAAACATGGCAAAATTTACTAAGAAGCTTGATTTTTCTGGGAATAACCCCAAACATTTTCTGGGGGCACTGCCCCGGAACTCTGTCTGGGGTTTCCCCCCTGTTCACTGTCTGAAGCTGCGCCCCAGGACCTGAAAGTTTCACTATTCAAATTCTTGTAACATACGTCCCTGATCGAAGTGTACCATGACCAAATTATAGCATAAACATATCACTCAATGATGCACTCAACCAAACCATTTCATTTTAATTGTGACAAGATAATCAAAGTACTGCACTTTTTTTGCACTTTTGTTTAGAGAAGATTCTGGATGAACAGGTTCTTTAGTGGTATGGCCGACTGCTCTTTGATCTGAAATCAAATGCACTAAATAATTAGGGTGTTTTGGATACCTAATCAACGCCGTCAATTTAGCACCAGCTAAGCCGAGAAGCCTTGGGTTTTGCTGATTTTCAAGCCTTCGACTTGCTCTTTATTTGGGCTACACTCATGATTAGGGCAGCAGGAAATATAGAAGACAACTCCCTAGTACGGTAATAAGGTCAAGGTGTCATCAATAATGCTTAAATATAAAAAACGGGTTAAGATGCATGAGTTAAAAACTATTTTAATTGCGGAGTAGTGTGAGTTAAAGATCACTGCTATTTCTTTTCGGAGAATCCAAATAACTTCAATGATGTCAAAAAAAGCTTTGACTGGTAGAATTCATAAAACCTGTCTTATTTTTTATGGTCGTTGGTTTCTGAAACCGACATTACACACAACAGGGGAAGACATGAACACCAAGAAAGTCGTGCGTGCTTGAGCTAGTCAGGTCACTTGATGATGTAAGGGCTAGCGAAACCAACGGTCTGTTAATTAAAAAAATAACGTTGCGTTCGACCTTTGATTTAGCTTGCAATCTAAATCAACCTCGACGAGTTGATTTAGTTTAAAAAACAACTCCGCGTAATTTTGCGCTTTTATGATTAAATCGAGAAAGGTTGTTGGGTAAATGAAGGCGATTCAAAGTTGCTGAGAAGAGATTCTGAATGAACAGGTTCTTTAGTGGTATGGCCGACTCTTCTTAGATCTGAAATCAAATGAACCAAATCCTCCTACTCCAGCATTACTGCCGTTGTTGTTGTTACTGTTTCCTGTCAAAAAGGAGTGTGCCACGCGTTAGTAAGTGACAGAGTCAGAAGTATCATTCGTCTAACCGACACAAACTAACCAGTTCTGTTGTTGTTTCCCTTATTGTTGTTCCCGTTGCCGCTGCCGTTATTGTTCCCAACATTGTTAGTACCATTTCCTGTTCCGTTGTTGTTTCCATTGTTCCTGTTTCCATTTCCTACGAAGAGATGGAAATAAATGATGGAATTGATAAGTAAAACATGCAGTGCAACAATCAGAGCGTCGTTCAGTAATGGTGCTGTGGACAGAACCACTTCCTTACTTATACTAGTTTAATGACAAAAATCTAGGATTATTGTGATATTGGAGGTGAAATAGGAATGCAATAGCACTTATTGATGTACCTATTTACCTACTTACCGTTTCCATTATCATTGCCTTTGTTATTGCTTCCGTTGTTGGTACCGTTCATATTTCCAGTGTTACCATCACCGTTTCTGTTGCCATTTCGATCACCAGTGTTCATCGCAGCATTGTTACCGCCATTTCCGCTACCGTTATTATCTGTTTTTGGAGACATTTGTGTCAGAACTCTGTGGACAGGACTTTGCTATGGTAGTATCTCAGAGCTTTAAATTACCATTTCCATTCTTGTTTCCATTCCCATTACCAGCATTTCGTCCCGCGTTAAAGCTGCCACTGTTGATTCCAGTATTGCAGTTTCCATTGTAGTTGCCATTCTTGTCCCCTCTGTTAATATTTCCATTCCTGTTTCCGTTAAAATTCCCAGTGTTATCTTTTTTGTAAAGGAGAGAAGTCAATGCATCTTAACAACTGACAGGCTCAAAACCAGATACATCAATATTGTATGCTACCGTTTCCGTTGAAATTTGCATTACCATTCCCTATGTTCCCAACTCCATTGATATTCCCTTTGTTGTTGCCTGAATAATACAAAGAGTGAGTTAAGCAACATGCTCGTAATCACAATAGTCAACCTGAAATGCAGTAGCTTAAGATCAAACCAGTTATCAGCGTTCGTTTGACAAGGTTAGCTTCTTGCAAAGTCAAACCCAGCGCAGATGGTTCTTATGGTTTAGATGGCACAGCATCGTGGTATCTAAATAGCTGCATTATTAGTTAATGAATTCCAGAGCGAGTGGTTCAGCATTGAAGGAATTCCTATTCCGCAGTATAACAAACACACACACCGCAGCGAGATTACCTTACCAAAAGTATGGGAAATTTTATGACATCAGATGAGTTGAACGCTTTTTCAATATCTTACAGTGACAATGGCACGTAAAAGCCAGGAGCACTTACTAAAAGACAACAGACAGAAATAACAGGTACGCACTCTCTGCAGAGTGAGAAAAAATCCACCACGAACCGTATAATATGTTAATCACATATTTACAGGGAGGGATGCAGGAATTCTTTTGACTGACACTCAAGTTGTCAACCGGAGCTGTTCGAAAGTCTACATTACACCTTTGACTGCATAGCCCATTATTCAGTGATGTCAACTGAGGTTTGTGTGGCTGTGTGATTAGCGCGGTTGCGGTTTCTTTTCATATTTATTGCTAGCTGACACAAGTTAGTGGAGGCAGAATTTCTGACTAACACTCGAGCATATGTCGCATTAGTCTGAATCCTCTCTTCATTTCCTATTTATCACACGCTGCCGATGTTCACAAATATATCGACACTCACCTTTATTGGAATTGCCATTGACATTTCCATTGTCATTTCCAGTGTTGCGGAATCCGTTGCTACGACCATTTTCATTTCCGTTATTTTCTGAATTAAGGTTGTGAGATAGATATTACCATGATTGTGTACAGTGTGTTACTTATCATGGAAAACTCATACCATTCCCATTGATGCTTCCATTATCGTTCCCGTTGTTTCTTACAACATTGCCGTCACCATTTCCATCTCGACGGTTGGCATTTTCATTGTGTTTGCCATTCCTATCTCCATTGTTGGTGTTGCCATTGTTATTTCCATTGTCATTGCCGATGTTTCCGTTGCCGTTTCCTCTTCCATTCTCGTTACCGTTATTCCTTCGATTAAGACACGCAGAATATTTATCATATTTCAATTTGAATCACAGATACTGAGCATTCAGATACCATTCCAGTATAGGTGTGTCAACAGAAGGCTAAACTGATCAGTATGAACCCTCACCTGTTTCCTTTTCGTTTCCAGTTCTCCTTCCCTCATTGAAGTTGCCGTTGTTGCCACCGTTCCTGTATCCATTGTTCCTAAATTAAGAAGTTCCAGATCACGTTATTGTGCTGAGAATGAATTTCCTTGACCGAAGTTAAAATTTAGCAGCACACTTACTTGTTGCCGTTGTCGTTACCAATAAATGCCCCCAAATTAAAGTTCCCATTTCCGATTCCATTCTTGTCACCTTTAGCGGAACAAAATTAGTTCATTCAAAATTAATTCAGTCAATTGGACAAATAAGTTAACATTTGAAAGCTGACATTTTAGTAGCTAAGCCCCTACCCCTGTGGTTCCTGTTGCCGTTGTTACTTCCAATGTTAGTGTTGATGCTAGGCAGCGGTACTGGAGATGCAAGAGTGATGAAGCATATCACCAAACCAGCAGCGTAACCAAACCCCTTCATTTTGCCGCGAAACAAGTAAGAGCTACAAAGATTTGCACAACATTAGATAAACCAACTTGATGATATAGTGGTAAATGACGATTGATATAATTGTAGAGCAGGTGAGCTGCTCTGTGGCTTCTTACCTGAACTAGCTGTAGATGTATACTGGCCTCTATCTCTCCGGGCCTTCTATTATGTTACTCGTGACAGATAATATGTCCGATTGCAATGAGCACACTATTTCCTTGTGACCCCAGGTGTCTAGTAAGGTCAACTTATTGAAAATTCATCATGGAAGCTATAAATCACAGTTAAAACCCTTCCACTTGCCCATCAACAAAGGACTTTTCAGTTCCCCATGGAGGGAGGGAGGGAGGGAGGGGGGGAGGGAGGGTGGGAGGGGGAGAGAGGGAGAGAGTGAGGGAGGGTGAGAGTGAGGGTGACCGGAGGGT
>ERZ1740065.178-NODE-178-length-30685-cov-5.097813_pt1 | contig 30685 bp, 26 predicted proteins | sample MGYA00581738_ERZ1740065 | MGnify/ENA primary metagenome ERZ1740065 (study PRJEB43018, sample SAMN04849749) | marine metagenome | isolation source: floating plastic debris | place: Pacific Ocean | collected 2008-09-01 | study: EMG produced TPA metagenomics assembly...
TACCACCTTGATCTCCATTATTTCCATACACGACGCTCTTCCGATCTGGTCATTGGCAAGTTGGTGGGATGGAGTGGGGATGCTAGAGTTTGAACTTGCGGCAGAACTCCTTGTAAAAACCCTCGAAGCGACGCAGGCCCTCGGCGGTTTCCATCACTGAGGTAAAGAAGGAGGGCAGGGTATAAATCTTGAGATCCGCCAGTGAATTTTTAAACATTTTCAAGCCTTGTTTGCGCATGGCTTCCTCCGCCAAGTCGTTGGTTTTACGGAGGTTGCGACGGTTGATAAAGCCGTAATAGGTCAATTTTTCCCCCACCTCCTCCTTAAATTCGGCCGCCTCCTCGATGATGGCGAGAAAATCGAGGGAAGAAAGTACGTCCACTTCGCTACCGATAACGGGCATGAGGATGGAGTCGCAATTGTACAGGAGCATGACGGTAGCGTTGTCCTTTTTGTTGTCCGTCATCCGGGGGATGTCTACGAAGATAAGGTCGTAGTCCTGGCCAAAGCGTTTGAGAAAAGTTTGCACTTTCCGCGCCGTAATTTCTTCCACCTCAATGGCTGGTTCGTACTCCTCCCCCATCAAATCAATCTCGTTTTGGTACATCTCCGCGATACTGCCCTGATTATCGCAATCGAGGATGAGTACGCGTTTCTTTTTGTGTCGGGCCAGGGCGACGGCGAGTAAAATGGTAACAATCGACTTGCCAACGCCTCCTTTACGGTTGGCAACGCTGATGATTCTGGTTTCCTTTGCCATGCTTGTGCATTGAGTTTTTTGGATGAAAAAGACTTGGGTGGTGTATGGATTACAATGTTAACGGTTTTGCTCCAAAATTCAAAAAACCGCCAGCGCTTAGCCTCCGACGGCCCCGCGGTTCCGCAATTGATGAAATATTGCTAAATTGAGAGCGGCTGATCGTTCCCAGGGGCTCACGTGCGCCAGCGTGGAGCGCCAGCCGCCACCGCACGACGTGGCCCTTTATTTTTCAACACCAAATAATTCCCGCGTATGGCATTCGCAAGACCTTTCAATATGCACCAGTGGATCGAGGACAACCGCCAGTTTCTCCAACCTCCCGTCGGCAACAAACAGGTTTACCTCAACAATGAGGACTACATCGTGATGGTCGTCGGTGGGCCCAATGGCCGCAAAGATTATCACTTTGAAGATGGCGAGGAGCTGTTTTACCAGTTCAAGGGCGACATCATCCTCAAGATCATCAACGAACGGGGCGAACCCGAAGATATTCCCATCCGCGAAGGGGAAATGTTTTTACTCCCCCCCCGAATCCCCCATTCGCTCCAACGTCCCGCGGGTACCGTCGGTCTGGTGATCGAACGCTACCGCAAGAAAGGCGAATTGGATAAGCTGATGTGGTTTTGCGAAAATTGCAACCAAAAACTCCACGAAGACAGCTTTGAGATGACCGACATCGTCAACCAACTACCCGTAGTGATCCGCAATTATATGGAGGACGAAAACAAGCGGACCTGCAAAAAATGTGGCACCGTGATGGAAAAGCCCGCTAATTAGAATTTTGGTGAACAAAACTTCCCTAATTTCGCAGCTCGAATCCAATCCATGACTGCGAAGAAAAAGAACATCTACTTTGCCTCCGATTTTCACCTGGGGGCCGTCGGAGCCCGCTCCAGTCGCGAGCGCGAACGCGAAATTGTTCGCTGGCTGGAACAGATCCGGGAGGACGCCGCCGCCCTCTACCTGGTCGGAGACGTCTTCGACTTTTGGTTCGAATACCGGCAAGTCGTCCCCAAGGGGTACACCCGCTTGCTGGGCAAGCTGGCCGAATTGAGCGACGCGGGGCTGTCGATCTCCTTTTTTACCGGCAACCACGACATGTGGATGTTCCGCTATTTCGAGGAAGAATTGGGCATCACCACCCACCGACAGCCCATCGTCGAAGAGCTATACGGCAAGACCTTTTTTATTGGTCACGGCGACGGCTTGGGACCGGGAGACTATGGCTACAAGTTCTTGAAAAAAGTATTTGCCAACCCGCTCTGCCAGTGGCTGTTTGCCCGAGTCCATCCCAATCTGGGGGTCGGAGTGGCCAATTTCTGGTCGCGCCAGAGTCGCCGGGTCCACCCTGCCGAAACCCAGTTTTTGGGCCCCGAAAAGGAGTGGCTCGTCGCCTACGCCAACCGCAAGCTCGACGAGCTGGAGGCCGATTTTTTTGTCTTTGGCCACCGACACTTGCCCATCGACTACACGCTAAAAAACGGAAAAAGTCGTTATATCAATCTAGGAGAGTGGCTGCATTACAACAGCTACGCCGTATTCGACGGCGACCAATTGGAACTGCGGTCCTTTGAACGCGAAGCCCAGGTGTGGGGAAAATCTTAGTTTTTGTTTGATCCTTTGGCCATGAGGAATTATTCGATCATCCAACTCACTTGCTGCCTTTTGCTCTGGCAAATGGCTACTTCCCTCGTGGCCCAGCCCGAAAGCAGCAAATTGACCCAGGTGGGGGTCTACCAACTGCATCGCCAAATCCCCATCGAAGCCCGCTACCTGACCAGCGACAAGCTCCAACAGTTTTATCTCGTCGACGAGCAGGACCACCTCATCAAATACAATGCGGACGGCGTGGAAGTCTTTCGCTACGACAACAACCAGCTCGGCCGGCTCGATCGCGTCGACGCTGCCAATCCCTTTCACCTCCTGCTTTACTACCCCGATTACGCCACCCTCATTAGCCTCGATCGTACCCTCAGCCCGACGAGTACCTACCTACTCAATGATTTGGGTATTCTCCAAACTTCCGCCATTGGCATTGCCTCCGACAACAACCTTTGGGTCTACGACGAGATTGCCTTTCGGCTGCGCAAGTACAATGGTCAGGGGCGGGTGATCGTCGAGAGTCAGGATTTCGGCGTCTTGTTTACCGAACTGATCCAGCCCGTCTCCCTGCTCGAACGCAACAACCTGCTTTACCTCCACGATCCCCAGGTGGGCGTGCTGATTTTCGATTTGTTTGGCCAGTACGTTCGCACCATCGCCCTACCGGGTTTGGAGCGTTTTCAGATATTGGACCGCCACTTGGTGGGCCAACGACACGGCGAGATGATCGTCTGTCCGCTGGCTTCGGGCATTGCCCAGCCGATGATCCTGCCCTTCGAGCTCCGGGCGGGCCAGCAGGTGCGGGTGGAACAAAACAGCGTGATGGTCTTGGATGAGGAAGGGGTACGGGTGTACCGGCGTTTGCGTTGATGGGGCGGTGCCGCATACAAAAAGCCTTGAGCAATCATTTGATACTCAAGGCTTTCTGATTTTCGTTTGAGGTCGGTAGCGGATTCGAACCGCTGTAGGAGGTTTTGCAGACCTCTGCCTAGCCACTCGGCCAACCGACCCTTTGCGCTACAGCGATTGCAAATATAAGTCGTTTTTGGCGAAGATGCTACTCCGTATCGACAAAAAAATAGGGCCTACCAAGTCCCCCGCCGCTGGCCTAGCGCTCCGCAGCGGTCAGCAGTACCTCAGAAGGCGCTGCCTTTGCTGCACCCGCCGAAAAGTCTTCAACCGAAAAGTGAAAAGTCGTACCCGTTCCCGGTACGGAAGCGTAGCGGATGGTCCCGTGGTGCAGTTGAATCACCTTTTTACAAATGGCCAGCCCCATTCCCGTTCCCGGCCGCTCGCTATTGTTGAGCCGCTGGAAGGGCATAAAGGCCTTTTCCTGGTGTTTTTCATCCATCCCTACCCCATTGTCCCGCACCGCAAAACTCCACTTGCCATCTTGCTGGCTGCTGCTGATCTCGATGACGGGACTGCGATCGCCCCGAAACTTGATGGCGTTGCCGATGAGGTTTTGAAAAACCTGCATCATCCCCTGCTTGTTGGCCATGATGGTCGGCAATTCTGCAACCACGATGGTGGCCTCCGACCTGTGAATGGCGTCGGCGAGATTGAACTGGACCAGTTCGAGAATGGTGTTGAGGTTGGTGGGGGCAAAGTCTTTTTCTTTGAAACCCACCCGCGAGTACTCGAGCAAATCACTGATGACGGTGCTCATATTATTGGCCCCCGACACGATATAGTTGATGAACTCATCGGCCTGTTGGTCCAGCTGTCCCGAGTAGCGTTTTTTCAGTAGTTGGGCAAAGTTGGCGATGGTTCGCAGGGGACTTTTTAGGTCGTGAGAGGCGATGTAGGAAAACTGCTCCAGCTCCTGGTAGGACTGCTCCAGTTTTTCGAGATTGCCCCGCAGCTTGGCCGAGCGATCCTCCACCAGTTGTTTTTGGTACCGCAACTCGAGATTTTTGATTTCGATCTCGCGTTTTTGTTGCTCCAAGATGGTGTTCTTTTCCTCGGTCAGACGTCGTTGTTCTTCTAGGTCCTCGATGGAGCGCTGGAGTAGGTTTTCGGTAATCGTCTTGTCCTTGGCTAGGCGTTGCCATTTAAATTCACTGACGAGTAGGTCTTTTTCGATGCGCTGTAGCAGGGCATCCAGATTGGGTTTAGGGTGTTGCTGAGTAGCGTTGCACTCCAGCAATAATTTTTTGAGTGTGTAAAAATCTTTGAGCATAGTACATTATTTTTCCCGAAGCGCCACTAAGCAGCAGGTCTCGTTGTGAAACTCACAAGCCCCGTGCTGGGTCGGTCCGATTTCTCCGTAGGTAAAAAATCCAATTAGGGGAGCTTTCCACTCCCGGTATAGTCCCTGAACTTCATTTTGAATAAGTGGTCCCAAAGCGGCGTGACGCCCCTTGCAGTTGAACAAGAGTAGGGCCTCGGCGGGCGTGGGATCGTGGCTTTTGAAATCGCTAAACCGCTGAATCGTTTCGTCGACGACCTCAAAGCCGGGGGAAATGGAAAAGCGAAAGCGATCGCCCTCGCGGATACCGCCCGCCAGCAGGAGGCTGCGGTCCTCTTCGTTGCCAAGTAGCGGAGAGCGCAAGATGGCTTCCGCGCCTTCGCGAAGGATTTGGAGGGGATACTGAGCACTGATGGTACTCAACATGGTCTCCAGGTCGCCACACTGAACGCGGTTGTCAAAGAACCCAAAGTAACGCAGGAAGACATCGAGGGCGGGTTCGCCGTTGATTTGCTGCAACACATTGCCGGTTGCCTGGGTAACGGTGTTGACCGCACCCACCGCTTGCCAACCGGATTCCGCCATCCCGCGTACCTCCACTCGGTCGGTGTCGATGACCAACAGGGCCAGGCCGTGGTGTGTGGTATCGTGCTGATTGAAAACGAAGGTGCGTTGCATCTGGAGGTCATCACCAGCCAGGCCGCCAAAGATGGGTACGGCCGTACCCAATCCATCCTTGAGTCCACTGACGATCCGTTCGGCATCTACGGTGAGCCCACCGGAGAGTACAATGACTGCGGGGTGAGCAAATGTCTCGCGAGCGTAGGTGCCACCAGCCCGAGCGACCTGGTAGGTACTCTGCTGGCCACAGGGGCGAAACCAACTGCGGTAGGCCGTGCGATCCAAATCCATCAGCAGTACCGCCACCGACTTGTCGAGCACCAGCTCATCGCAAATCTCTCCGGCGGTGCTCGCACCGAGCAGGTCGATCGACCGTTGTCGGAACAACTTGCGCAAGCTGTCGAGGTCACAATCTACCGATCCAAACGCAATGGCCAGCGTCGGCGCAAAGCGGTCGGTCAACAGTTGGTCTAATTGGGGCATTAAGTCAGCAGTGGACGCTGCGTGTAGTGAGACTGTTTGCATATTTTGATCGGGTTCGCGGGGCCAATGGACTTTGGGGCGGGCGAATGAAGGGCAGATGCTCGGAGGGATCGTTTTCTTTAGCCTTTTAAAATCAGTCGCTCAAAAGGAGAATTACAAATAAAATGCCAGATAGCGACATTTTTTAGTAAATCATATTTTCTAGTCATCGGGCAGTTGCGCTACTTTATTTTTTTGTCTATCTTGTGGCTTTACTTGCCCATTCTATTTCCGATCAACTAAATCTATTCCTTCGACGCGCGTTGTAGCCAACACGGCTAATTCGTTTCATTACCTTTCTTCTGACAGACTGGAAGAAAGACGGCTAATCTATTGCCTAGCCCAAGGCCTCTATTTGGGTACTTTCATTATTTAACCACCGCAATTTGGCGTTGTCTAACAATGCCCTGGAGTGCTATGTCCTCCATTGCTGCAAAATTTGCCTTTATGAAAAAATTAGTTACACTTGGATTGTACTTGATCGTACTCTTCCTCTGGCAACCACAAGTCCTTCTGGCCCAGCCCGCCAACGATAATGTTTGCGATGCGCTTGAGCTGACCGTCGATGGCCCCGCCGTGGTCACCAACAACCTCGGTGCCACCGCCGAGCCGGGAGAAGATGCCATCCGTCCGGCGGCACCAACCGAGCCGGGCCCTGCGGACCTCCCACTTTGTGGCCCCGGTGGCTGGTGCGACAACTTCATGAGCCACACCGTCTGGTACAAGTTTACCGCACCCAGTACCACCTCCGTATTTATCAACGCCTGTGGCTCCGATTTCGATAGCCAGATCGCCCTGTACGAAGTGGGCGAATGTTCTAATTTTGGGACCTTCAACCTGATCTACGCCATGGATGATCTCATCGGCTGTGGGATCAACGATGGCCTGTCGGGCTCGATTACCATCCAGTGCCTCAATCCCGGTCAGGAATACTTCGTGGCCGTCGACGATTGGCAAGGAATGGCCAGCGACGCCGTCGATACCGGTGATGTCGTCATCGTGATCGAATCGCGCCCCGCCATCGACAAGCAAGTGTCCATCGCCAATAACCCCACCATCGTTCGCCCTACCTGCCCCGATGGCACCAACGGTTCGATCAATATCACTTTGGTCTCGGGAGAATTGCCCTACACCTATCAGTGGGATACGCCCGACGGAGACGTCACCCAGGATGTATCGGGCTTGGCCGCCGGTACCTACAGCGTAACGGTCACGGATTTTTGTCAAAATACGACGACCGAATCCTATACCATCGAAGATCCCGACAATCCACCCCAGCTGAGTTTTGACGACTCCAAGATGCAAGTAGTACAACCTACCAACTGCGGCGATGATGCCTACGGCGGACAAATCCTGGCTACCGTGGCCTCCGGCGCCTTGCCCTATACCTATGAGTGGAGCCACGACAATACCATCAATGCTTCTTTCCTCTCCGATTTGCCCGATGGCGAATATACCCTTACCGTTACCGATGGTTGTGAGGTCAACAGCAGCTCCATCGTTCAGACCTTTTACATCGGGGCTACGGCTGGCCCCGACATCGACGAACCCCGCACCTGTGGCGCGGAACCCATTGGCGTCGACCCGGGACGAGCGGGGGGTAAGGCTACGAAATTTTCCTACAATACCGATCAGGTGCCCGGCGGCAATGTCCACTGCCGCTTCAACGAACAGGCCCCAAACCCGGGGTCCATTTCCGAGAGTACCCACTGGCGGTCCTTTAACCTGAGTGAATTTGACATCCCCGCTGGCGCCGTACTGAGCGGTATGGAAATTTTTGTACAGTTGGAAACCAATACCAATGCCAACCCCGAAAACCACGATGCGGGGCTCCCCTTGGCTTTTGATCTTTACATCGCCAATACGACCGAGTTGGACGACGAAGACCTCTTCCTGGCTAAGGTCGATTCCATCACCGTCACGCTTACGGATACGGATGAGGATGGCAGTTATGCGTCCCTCATCGTCCCCTTCGTATCGGGCGACATTGGCCCCAACGATATCATCGCCGTAGCCATTACCACTTTGGGACCCGAAGACCCCGGTCACTTCTTCAACCTGGGGGCCAACCCGACCCCGACGCCGGGTTATACGACTTACCTCTCTGGTTGCAATATCGATTCCCCCACTCAGGTATCTGATCTGGGTAATTTTAACCAAGAGACCATCGTCAACCTCTTATTTACCGAAGGTGAGCTGGCCTACGAGTGGGCCGGCATGGTCGACGATATCAATAGCCCCACGCCCATTGCCCTGAGCGATCAAGCGATGGGCTACGTCGTCACCATTACCGATACGGGTTGTGAAACCTTCTCCGTAGTGGATACGGTCAATGTAGCTTGCTGGACGGTGAGCACCGAGACGCCTTTGGTGGAAAACCTCGAAATTTTCCCCAACCCCAGCAGTGGTCAGTTCCAAATCAGCAACCAGGGGCCGGCCCAAAATCAGGTACTCCGGGTCTTCAACGCCCAGGGTAAGGTGATGTACGCCGAACAATTGGCCCTCGGCCTCAACGAAAGCCATACCCTCAACTTGGAACACCTCAGCAAGGGCATTTACCTCGCTCAGTTTTCCAACGAGACCGAGTTTAGAAATTACAAGCTAGTCATACAATAGAATCCTTTTTATAATGTCGAGTAGTCAGCTCCTCGCTCTGGGGGGCTGGCTCTTTTTGTTTGATCTGCGTAATTATTTGAGCCGAAACGAGCATGTATTAAAAAAAACAATTATTTTGCTCACTGATCAACAGGCATGCTATTCGGTATACTCAATCATTGCCTACCTTTTCAGCTTCTCTTACTTTACGCCAACGGAAAGTGTTGCGCAACGAAACTTTCCAAAGTACTGAGGCTGATCATCCAAAACGTGTTCTTGTCTACCTCCTTCCCCATCCGCGTCCTGCGGACTTGAGGCTAAAGGAAGCAATACCTACTCGACTGGTGTTCGAGTGGGGCTACATGCTTATTGCTTAACTTTTAATACCTCATGTTTTAATCAAAATTTTGTTCTATGAAAAAGTCTACTACGCTTGGCTTAGGGGTAGTGTTGCTCCTCTTTTTGTCATTCCTCACGGCCAATGCTCAACCCGCAAACGACAACGTTTGCGATGCGTTGCTGCTCACCCCCGACGACGCTCCCGTCACGATCAGCAATATCGACGCCACAGCTGAGCCCGGTGAACAAGACCTCCAACCTAAGCTTCCCCTTCCCGCCTCCGTCGACGGAGGCCTCTGTGGGCCCCACGGTTGGTGCGATGCTTTCATGACCCACACCCTGTGGTTCAAATTTGTAGCGCCAGCTTCCACCGCCGTCACGATCGACGTCTGTGGCTCCACCTTTGATTCCCAACTGGCGCTTTACGAAGTAGGTGACTGTTCCGACTTTGGCACCTTTCGCCTACTCGATGCCTACGACGACATTCTAGGTTGTGGCATCGGCGCTGGCTTTTCGGCCCGCATCAGTTCGGAATGCCTCAACCCTGGTCAAGAGTACTACGTGGTGGTCGATGACTTCCAACCGCTCATGGATTTCCCACTCGACACGGGGGAAGTGGTCATTGCCATTTCGGTCGATGAACCCGTCAGTACGGGCGTCGCGCTGGAGTCTAACCCCATCGTTAAAGATCCCGTTTGCCCCGGTGGCAATCGCGGCTCGATCAATGTTGAGCTGGCCACGGGCGTACGGCCCATCTCCTACGTCTGGAGTACGGGCGATACCTCCCAGGACCTGCCCGGGGGGCTAGTCGGCGGAACTTATACCCTTACGGTGACGGATTTTTGTCAAACCTCCGTGGTACAAACCTTCGAGCTGATCGACCCCGACGAACCCGAAGACCTGTCTTTTGATAGTCCTACTTTTCAAAACGGCATCGTCAACCCCGTCAACTGTGGCGACGATCCTTTTCTGGGGCAAATTGCCGCTCCCATGGGTAGCGGGGTAAATCCCTTTACCTACGCTTGGAGTACGGGCGATACCACGGGCTACATCGCCGATCTGACCAATGGAGAGTACCGCGTGACGGTAACCGATGGCTGCGGCATCAAGCAACTGGAACAGACCTATTACCTGGGTGCTAGTGCGGGGCCCGATATCGATCAGGAAGGCGATTGTGAGCCGGTACGGATTGGGCTCGACTTATCGGATAGCGGTGGAGAAGTACAGAAGTATACCTACAATATCGACGAGACGCCGGTCAATGGGGTGATCTGTGGGGTGAATGGTTTTATCGGAGAGTTCTCCTTGTGGCGGACCTGGGACCTGGCGTCCGATTTTGGGCTGACCGGGACGGTGGACCTGGCGGGCATTGAAATTTACATCCGCTCCTTGCCCAACCTCGACGTGGCCGATGGGGTTCCCGTGCAGTTTATTGCCTACCAATCGTCGAGTAAGGTACTGGACGACGACGTGGTCCTGACGCCCCTCGACACCATCACGACCTTTATGCCCGGGGTGGATGAATTTGCTCCCTACGTCATCCCCTTCGAAATCAACGACTGGGATCCCACGGATGTGCTCGCCATTGAAGTTAAGATTCAGGATGGCGTATCCAATCTGGACAACCACGTTTTCAACTTTGCTTTCAGCGACTCGACCGTCTTGGCTTCCAGTACGGGTACGTTTCTTTCCGCTCCTTTCTGCTTCCTGCCCGAGTTTTACAACGACCTTCGGGTCTTTGGCTTTACGGGACAGCTCATCATGAACATGTACCTCTACGAAGGACAGGGACTGAGCTACCAGTGGGACGGCCCCGTCGATGACCCCACTAGCCCTACCCCCATGGCCATGGGTACTTCCTCGACTACGTACAATGTCACCATCACGGACGATGCCTGTGGTACGACCTTTACCGATGCGGTCAACGTCAGTTGTATTACGGTGGGCATTGACAATCCGGTTCCCACTACGTTTAGTATCCAACCCAATCCCAGCAGTGGTCGTTTTGAGTTGATCAATCAGGGAGAAAATCGATTGATCGACCTACAAATTTACGACCTCCAGGGGCAGTTGGTGTACGGAAACCGACAGCGTTTCCAGAGTGGAGATCAGTATACCCTGGACCTGAGTGATCTCCCGCCGGGCATCTACCTGGCCCAGTTTGTCAACGATGATCAGGTGGAAAGTCAGAAGCTGATTATCCAATAAAAAAGCTTACTCAATAACGGTTAGTTTTTCAACGCGTCGGGACCCACGGAGGGATTCCGGCGCGTTTATTTTCTCCGCTACTCCATTGAAATTGGCGAAGTCCAGTGGCGGAGTATTTGCTCCGCCACCAAACGCGCGATTAAAGATCAAATTTGATGCCCTGAGCCAACGGCAGGTCCGGGCTGTAGTTGATGGTATTGGTCTGACGGCGCATGTAGGCTTTCCAGGAATCGGAACCACTCTCGCGGCCGCCCCCCGTCTCTTTCTCTCCCCCAAAGGCACCACCGATCTCCGCGCCACTGGTTCCGATGTTGACGTTGGCAATGCCACAATCCGAACCGCTGGCCGAGAGGAAACGCTCCGCCTCGCGCATGTTGTTGGTCATGATGGCCGACGACAAGCCCTGGGGCACACCGTTTTGCATGGCGATGGCTTCGTCGAGGGTGCGGTACTTCATGAGGTACAGAATGGGCGCGAAGGTTTCGTGTTGTACGATGGGATAGGTATTTTCTACTTCGGCCACACAGGGCTTGACGTAGCAACCGCTTTCGTAACCCTTGCCCTTGAGTACGCCCCCCTTTACGGCAAAACTTCCCCCCTGCTCTTCCACGGCGCGCAGGGCCGTCTCGTAATGCTCCACCGCCAACTGATCGATCAGCGGGCCGACGTGCATCTTGGGATTGAGGGGATTGCCAATTTTGATTTGCTTGTAGGCCTTGACCAATTTGTTGCGCACCTCATCGTAGATGCTCTCGTGTAGGATGAGCCGTCGCGTCGTCGTACAGCGCTGTCCGGCCGTTCCTACCGCACCAAACAGGGCGCCGGTCAAAACGAGTTTGAGGTCGGCTTCGGGAGTCACGACAATGGCATTGTTGCCACCCAGTTCGAGTAAGCTTCGTCCGAGCCGTTGGCCGACGGTAGCGGCTACGATTTTGCCCATGCGGGTACTGCCCGTCGCCGAAATCAGGGGCAGACGCTGGTCCTGGGTCATGTACTCCCCAACGACGTAGTCGCCGTTGATGATGCAAGTGACCCCTTCGGGTACTTTGTTGGCCTGGAGTACTTTTTGGAAAATGTTTTGACAGGCGATGCTACACAGCGGGGTCTTTTCGGAGGGTTTCCAGATACAGACATCCCCACAAACGAGGGCGATCATGGCGTTCCAGGACCACACCGCAACGGGAAAGTTGAAGGCGGAGATGATGCCGACGATCCCCAGTGGGTGCCACTGCTCATACATCCGGTGAGCGGGGCGTTCGGAGTGCATGCTCAAACCGTAGAGCTGGCGCGACAGGCCAACGGCAAAGTCGCAGATGTCGATCATCTCTTGTACCTCTCCCCAGCCTTCCTGGAGGCTTTTGCCCATTTCGTAGGAAACGAGGCGGCCGAGTGGATCTTTGTACTTGCGCAATTCATCGCCGTACTGCCGAACGATTTCACCCCGCTTGGGAGCGGGCATGGTTCGCCACACTTTGAAGGCTTTGGTGGCGGCGCGCACCACGCTTTCGTATTCGCGCTTGGAGGTGACGCTAACGCTGCCGATCAATTCGCCGTCGACGGGGGAATAAGAATCGAGGTAGGATTTGGAAGAAGCCGTTGACTTGAGCCCCGTGCTGGTGCCGTTGTTTTTTTTCTTCAAACCCAGTTTTCTAAGGAAGTCCTTTTTCATCAGGTATGGTATTGATTTTAGTGGAGATTGCGTTGCTGCGCAATCCGGTTAGGTGGTTTTACTCGGGTGTTCTTAGCGCAGGATGGCCCAGAATGTTTCACCCAGCGGTAGAATTGGCGGCAAAGTTAGCAAGCCCCCGTAAAAAAGGAAAGTTTTGGACCGCTCTCGTCATTATTTTACCAATACCCAGCGCTTGGAAGCCATCTTCCCGTTTTAACAGCTTTTAACAAAAGGGGCAAATGGTTTAACAAAAGGGTAAGTAATAATCGGCTTTTAAAACAGTTTTGGTAATGGTTTTTAAATAACGCAGTAACACAGCGGACAAAGCAAAACACGACCATGACCACAAACAAACTTTCAAGTGCTCCCCAGATTTTCGGTAAGTTCCTGCGCTTACTGGCGCAAAGCTGGATCGGGGGGTATTTCCAAAAGCAAATTTTGAAGGACCTCCACAACGACTGGTTCGGTCGTCGCCCCAGCCTGGCCCCGGTGCCAGTGCTCCGGCCAAGACGATCCGGCGCCCCACACTGGGGGCAGCGTCGGGAGAGGTCATCCTAAAACCATTACAAGCATCAACCCAAACACGCCTTACCGAGCATTTGATCTACCTGGAGCGAACCGAGCAGTAAGGCCTGGGAAAACTACACTACCGGCGACACCCGGAAATACCGAGCTCTGCGGTGTCCCTTTTTTGAAAAGTATTCCGCTCCGGCGGATCGAAGAATAACAGTTCACGGGATTATTTTTTCGGCAGGACCTACAAAGGTGAGGTCCTGCCTTTTTTTATGCCCGATCCCGAAGTGCCATTCGCAATAAGAGGGGAAGTACGAAGAGGTCGGCCAGTACGGCGCTCAGCAGCGTCAGGCTAATCAGCAGACCGATCGTGACGCTGGGGGGGTGAATCGAAAACAGCATCACCAGAAAACCAAAGAAGAGAATGATCGTGGTCAGACAAATGGCCTTGCCCGTTTCCATAAAGGTAATTTCCAGCGACTCCTCCAGACTCAGGCCCTTGTCCCGCGCCAGCTTGAATTTGGATAAAAAGTGAATCGTATCATCGACGGCAATTCCAAAGACGATGACGAAGACGATGGAGACTCCCGCCTCCAGCTCAATACCCACAAAGCCAATGAGCGCCCCCGCCAGTAGGAGGGGAAAAACGTTGGGAATCATCGAGATCAGTACCAGGCGCCAGTCGCGAAACAATGCCGCCATCAAAAAGCCGATGATCAAAATGGCGATGCCCAGCCCCTGCAAGAGGCTATTGCGGACGTAATCCGCATTTTTATCGATGATCAAACCCATTCCGGTACGTTGAAATTTGACGACCGTACTGTCCGTATTTTCCACAATCCACCGATCCAAATCCTGCGCGATCACCTTGACGTTATCCGCTCCCAAATCGTTGACCCGCGAGGTAATCCGAGCCTTTTTACCATCCCGACTGAGTAGGATGTTTCCCGCATCATCCGGCAATTGATCGACCAGTTTTTGGTAGCGGGCAAAGGTCGCCTTCCCCTCCGGAAACTGGTAGGCCGACTGGCGGTTGTTGCGCATCATTTGGTTGATGCTCTTGTAAACCGTCGTCAGCGAATTGATCGACCCGATGCCCCGGAGCGAATCGAGGTAGGATTCTACCTTGACCATTTCCTGGAGCACTTCGTAATCATCAGCCCGGTAATCGCCCTGGGCGAAGACGGCCAGCTCGAAGGGGCGGAAACCCGAATATTCGCGTTCGAAAAAGAGAAAATCTTCCGAAATCTTTTTGCCGCGGGGCAGGCTGCTCTTTAGTTTGTAATTGGTCGTGACCTGCGACAGCCCCACGAAGCACAGGATAAGCACGCCGATACTCGTGATGCCGATCAGGCGGGGTTGTCGGAGGGTAAAATGGTAGGCCCAGCGCATGCTCCGTTCCCAGAAGGCTTGGCCACGGCCCAGTTTGATCAGCTGTTCGCGATCGAAGAGGGAGAGGATGGCGGTGGTGAGGAAAATGACGGTCCCAAAGGCGACGAGTACCCCAAAGGCGGCGTTGACGCCAAACTGTTGGATGGGTACGAGGCGGCTGGTGAGCAGGGTGGCGAATCCGATGGCGGTGGTCACGGAGGTGAGGAAGGTGGCCAGGCCGATCTCCTTGACCGTTATCCACACCGCATCCTTTTTGGTTTTGCCCTTGCGCAACTCATCGATGTACTTGGTCATGATGTGGATCACGTCGGAGGTCCCCACGATGATCATGATGACGGGGTAGAGCGCCGACATGGCGTTGAGCGGTCGGCCGGTGATGCCCAGGCCGCCGAGGAAGAGCAGGAGCCCCAGAGCGATGGAAAACAGCGCGATGGCGATGCCCCAGGGTTTGCGGAAGATCCAGAACATCACCAGGCTTACCAAAATGCCCGAGACGATGGCCGATACGGCGACTTCGCGTTTTTGCATCTCCACCATTTCCTTTTGAAAGTAGGCGGGGCCCAGGATGTGGTAGCGGTCAAAATTGTAGCCCTCCACCAGCGGCGTCAGGGCGGCGATCAGCTTTTCCGACTCTTCGACCAGGACGCTGGTGTCGGTCTTCATGGCGACGACCAGGGAATTGGCCTCTTCGTCGATAAAGGTATTGAGGAAGCGCTGATCGGCCAGGATGCGTTCGCGGTCGCGGTCGTAGCGCTCGGGCTGATCGATATGGATGGTGGGTACGGTGGTGATGCCAAAGGGGGTCTTGAGGGGGTAGGCAATCTGGGTGAGCGAATTGCTTTCGAGGATGTAGGGCAGATCGCGGGTTTTGATGCTAAAATCATTGAAACGCTCCAGGAAGGACTGCTCGAACACGCCCCCTTCGTTTTCCACCGCCACGAGCAGGAAATTGATGTCGGTCTCGAAGGCCTCGATAAACTCTTGGTAGAATTCGAGATCGGGATCGCCCTGGGGAAAAAATTCTTCAAAAGAAAAGGAAAACTGGAGTTGGAGCGCGTAAAAAACGCTGCCCGCCGTGAGGATGGTAAAAACGATGAAAATCGATTGTCTGAGTCGCCGCATGAACCGTTATTTATGCCTACTACAACCCGATTTAACCGGGCTGGTTTAACCCGCCTTTCATTTTTTACCCTCCGATGAACATTGGCAGGAGTACTCCCGGAGGAAGCACCCGACACATTTCAATTTTTGACCATATTAAGTTATCTTTGGAAAAACCACGCGCATGATCCTCTCCCTATTCGCCGGCCTCACCGCCATTGGTATTTTTGGCCGCGTTCTCTTCATATTCATCATTTCCGTCTTTATGCCCCTGACGGCCATTTCCTTCTTTCGCTACATGATTCCCAAGAAGGAAAAGGAATACCAAAAAGCGCTCGACGATATGAAAATTCGGAGTAGCCGCAAAGTCTCCGACTCCCATTCGCCCCTACGCTACGCGCTGCCCGTCTCCTTTGCCTCGCTGATCTGCTTTTTCGCCGTCGTCTACATCAATTTCGCCGACCAAGCCGCCGCCAATGTAAAGGACAGTCTGCTCCTCACCGGGGCCTACTTCGGAGAGGAAAAGGTAACCCTGGTACGGCAGAGCATGGTGGTGCTGGGCTACGCTTTCCTCGGGGGCTTCCTCTGGTCGGCCTCCAACATCATCCGCCGCCTGGTCGCCAACGACCTCTCCCCCAGCGTCTACTACAGCGCCGGAATCCGCATCCTCCTGGCCTCGGCCACCGCCCTGATCCTGTCTTTCGTGCTCGGCGAGCAAAGCGACGCCACCGGCATCATCAACCTCAAATCCTCCCTCCCCGCCATCGCCTTCCTCACCGGGATGTTTCCCGAGCGCATTTTACTATACCTCATCAAACTGTTCCAAAAGTTCATCAACCCCGACGAAATCAACGCCAACCAGCTCTCGCTCTACCACGTCCAGGGCATCAGTATGCAGCACAAGGAACGCCTGGAAGAAGTGGGGATCGACAATGCCCAAAACCTAGCCACCGCCAGCCTCACCCAAATGCTGATCGATACCCCCTACCAATCGCGCCAACTGCTCGACTGGATCGGGCAAGCCAAGCTGCTTTGCTACGTCAAGGAAGACATCGACAAGCTGCGGAGTGTGGGCATCCGCTCGGTCTTTGACCTGTTTAGCAAGGGCAAATCGGTCGAGCAACTGCAGCAGGTCGCGACGGACATTGGGCTCAACCCCACCCTCCTAGAAAATATTTACGATCAGGTCATCTCCGACCGCGGCATCAATAGCCTCAACCGCTTCCTCAACGGCGTCAACACGCCCGCCGCCCAGTCGGCTGCCGAGAAAGCGAAATCGGAGGGATCCCCTCCGGAGGCGGATACGCCGCCCCTGGAAGTTTCCGTTTCCAGTGAGGCCCATGAGCAGTAAACGCGGTATCCTGACGGTAATCGTTCTGGCGCAGTTTTGCTGTACCTCGCTCTGGTTTGCGGGCAATGCCGTGATGACGGAGCTGATCCAGCACTTTGGCCTACCCGGTCCGGCGGTGGCTTGGCTCACTTCGGCGGTACAGCTGGGTTTTATCAGTGGCACCCTCGTTTTTGCCCTCCTGACGGTCGCCGATCGCTTCCCCCCTTCGCGGGTCTTCTTTTGGAGTGCGGTACTCGGGGCTACCTTCAACCTGGGGGTGATCGCCGAGGGGCAACATTTGGGGAGTTTGGTACTGCTCCGTTTTGCCACGGGCTTCTTTTTGGCGGGCATTTATCCAGTAGGAATGAAAATTGCAGCGGATTACTTTCAGCAAGGGCTGGGCCAGTCCCTCGGTTTTTTGGTGGGGGCCTTGGTGCTGGGAACGGCTTTTCCCCACCTTTTACGGGGTTTGCTGGCCGATCTCCCCTGGCGGGCGGTGCTAATGGGCACCAGTGCCCTGGCCGTATTGGGCGGCCTTTTGATGTATCTACTCGTACCCGATGGGCCCTACCGCAAAGCCGGACAGGGGCTCGACCTTTCCGCGGTTTGGCGCGTTTTCCAAAACCGACGCTTCCGGGCGGCGGCTTTTGGTTTTTATGGTCACATGTGGGAGCTGTACGCCTTCTGGGCCTTTGTACCGGTCGTACTGACGGCCTACCAGTTGGCCAACGGTGGCTTGGCGTACGGCGTATCCTGGTGGTCTTTTGCCATCATCGGGATCGGTGGGCTGGCCTGTGTGTTGGGCGCTTATCTGGCGCGGTCCTGGGGAACGCAGCGGACGGCATTTGTGGCGCTCAGTCTATCCGGGCTTTGTTGTTTGCTCTCTCCCGGGGTATACCTCTACGCTGGTCCGACCCTATTTCTGGGCTTTTACCTGTTTTGGGGCATGGTGGTGATTGCGGATTCGCCCCTTTTTTCCACCCTGGTCGCTCAAAATGCCATCCCGGAGATCAAAGGTACCGCACTGACCATCGTCAATTGTATCGGCTTTGCCATCACGATTTTTAGCATTCAATTGCTCGACTATTGCCGACAATTGCTCCCCAGCGCCTATCTTTATCTGGCGCTGGTCATTGGCCCCATCCTGGGTTTGTGGGCACTGACCCGATCGCCAGAAGGCCCACCCGCTGCGGAGGCACCCCCCCTTCAACGGGACAAAAAAACATCAGGTACTTAGCCGATCAACCCCCGAAATCGACCGTTTCCCCCTTTCTTCAACCGCCAACCAACGGCGCTTGACCTGGGGCAGCGGCAGAAGTAAGCCGCCATTTATACCGATGGCCCCCCAAAATGCGTTTTTATTCAGGAGTTTTACCAATTGCAATGAAACGATGCTATTACACCATGCTGGGACTACTGCTGTCCGCCAATTTGATGGCGCAGCAAGCCGATCGCATTCCCCAGCCCAATATCGTCCCCAATCCCAGCTTTGAGGAGTATTCGGCTCCGCCCATCGGCTGGTTCTACAAGGGTCGACACTTTAGCCAGGTGAGCAAATACTGGAATTCCGCTACCGCCGCTTCCCCCGACGTCTTTGGCCCCAAAGTTCGGGTGCCGTCCTATTGGAAGGAAAAGGGATTTGGCAAACAGGTCCCCCATTCTGGCAAGACGATGGTCGGCATCACGGTATACGGCTGTAAGGAGGGCAAGCCCCATTGCCGGGAATACGTCCAGATTCAACTCCGCGAACCCCTGGTGGAGGGGCAGGGCTACCAGGCCGAATTCTGGGTCAGTCAATTGCCCCAATCGCTACAGGTCAACAAAATAGGGAAGTATTTCTAGACGCGCCCGGTTCGCTACAGTGTGGATGAACTATTGGATTTGGCCCCCCAGATCAATGCGGATCAAATCGTGGTGACGCCCTACAGCGGTTGGACGCGGATCACGGGAGAATTCGTCGCCCAAAACGCAGCGGAATACCTGGTGATCGGCAACTTCTTTCCCGATAGCTTGACCCAAACCCGTATTCCCCTCACCCAAACCCTCAATTATTCTTACTATTACCTCGACGACGTCCAACTGCAAAAGGTCGAGCCCATTCTCGAAGTCCCGGTCCTGGCGGACGATTTGACCCGAATTCGCCTGGAGGAAGGCCAGGTCGTACGGCTCAAGAACATCTTTTTTGAACACGACAAGACCGAATTGTTGCCCCGTTCCTTTATTGAGTTGAACAAGCTGGTGCAGCTGATGGGGAAACATCCGAAAATGGTGATCGAAATCGTCGGACACACGGATAGTAGCGGGGATTTTGATTACAATTTGGTGCTTTCGCAACGTCGGGCCAAGGCGGTGAGTGAATACCTAGAGGGGCAAGGGGTGGAAGGAACACGGGTGCAATACCGGGGCCACGGCAGCGCCCGCCCAATTGCGTCCAACGGGGATGCCGAGGGGCGACAGCTCAACCGGCGGGTCGAATTTAAGATCATCAAGAAGTAGGGCGAATTGCTTACCTTCGCGCCATGTTGGCTCCCTATTACCATCCGAACGAGATTGAAGCGGGCTGTGACGAGGCCGGTCGGGGTTGTTTGGCCGGGCCGGTTTTTGCGGCGGCCGTCAGTCTCCCCCCCCATTTCCACTGTCCCGAACTCAACGACTCCAAGCAACTCAGCGAAAAGCAGCGCAATCGCATCCGCCCCCAAATTGAAGCGGCGGCCCTCGCCTGGGCCGTCGCCCAAGTAGATGCCCCCGAAATTGACCAAATTAACATCCTCCAAGCCTCCTTCCTGGCCATGCACCGCGCCATCGACGCCCTCTCCGTCCGCCCTACCACTCTCCTCATCGACGGCAACCGCTTCAAACCCTACCTGGGGATCGCCCACCATTGCATGGTCAAGGGCGACGGTCGCTTCTTGTCTATCGCCGCGGCCTCGGTACTGGCCAAAACCTACCGCGACGACTTTATGACCCGGGCCCACGCCCAGTATCCCGACTACGCCTGGGCCCAGAACAAGGGTTATCCCACCAAGGCCCACCGGGCCGCCATCCAGCAACACGGATCAACGCCCCTGCACCGGCAGTCGTTTAGGTTGTTGGGGTGAGGCCTTGACGGAGGTGGATTAGCATTTGGACCTTGGAAGCAATTGTCTCGTGGAGGGCATCCGCAATCATCAGGACAGCCAGGTCAGATTCCTGCCGGATCGCTCGGTTGAGGATGTCTACGATCCGCACCTTTAGCTCTGGCGAATTACGAAGAAGCTGGTCAATTTCGCGCCCCAACACCTCTAGCCCAACCGCCTGGTGACTCTTTTCGTCCTGATACAGATCATGGTATTTCTCCCAGATGAGATTGCGTTCGAAATCGGGATAACTCAGCAGAATGGTATTGATATCAATGGGATCCTTCAGTCGATACTCCGGTCGGTCATCATAAGCAATCAGCTTTAGCAATACCACGCCCGGAATCGAGCAAGTCAGGACACGGTCGCCTTCAATTTCAACTTCGAGTAGCCCAAATCGATGAGCCTACTTAAAGCCGTCCAATTGAAGATCCGCAAGTCCCATCCCATCAAGGAGCACCGCATTCTCCAATCCCATTGATCCAAAGGGTAATAAGTCGACGATGGTTCCGGTGGGAGTATAGAGACGGAGGGGATTTTCCCGGAGAGGTTTATAGTTGTGTTGTTCGATCAGACGTTGCCTCAGTTCCTGATAGACCGCTACGCTGGGGATACCAATTCCGAAGTCCACATCTCTTGTTCCTCTTGCTGGAGCCTTGTGATCGACGTACCAAATATTACGGGCTAATGCACCAACGCAAAAAAAGTCAAGACCGAGTGGTTGACAGATCGTCGAAATGGTGGTGATGACCTCCCGTAATCCCTTTACCTGAAGGGCCTCATAGATTAGTTTGGACATGCGTTTGGTAAATTTGCTCCGCCGCTTCCAGACTGCGAGGAGTAGCTTGATAGAGTAGGTCCGCATAGGTTAACACCGGAGAAGGCGCTTTCTCCGGTTGATCGGCACGGTCGTGATCGAACCGCCAAAGTGCTTCAAATAAGGTAATATTTCCTACTTCACTCGGCAGGAGTCGCCACTTTTGCATGATGTCGGTAAAGGGTAGTGCGGTGTAAATGATGACTCGTTCCGGTAAAAGCGTTGCCCCCAGTTGTTGCGCAGCAACTTCTCCTCCCCAAACAGATTCCGCTGCCAAGGGCAGTTCCGAGAGGTTTACGCTAGGTACCAAAAGCTGATAACGTCTTTGCTTCAGCTTGGGACGTAGTACCCGATTGAAAAGGGTGACCCATTCGAAAAACAATTGTTCCCTCCTGACCAAGCGATAGTTTCGTCGATCTACCTTGACGAGGTATTTGTGCTCCAACAGAGCCCGAATGACTTTGCCCACCGTGTCAATGGTGACCATGGCCCGCTGCCCAATCTGACGGTAAGGCTGATTAAGGATAACCGGATTCAGTAGGGCCTGATAAATCACTTTGAGACCAGCCTTGCCAAAGGCACGGTTGTTTTTGTGAACTGGCGGGGCATGGTTTTTACCCGTCTCGACGTAAACCAGCACCTCCTTATTTTTCAGAAATGCGTTGCCCCCGGCATCCAGATACGAAATCTGCCATTGCTTGAGCTGTCGCCTCGATTCCGTTGAAATGTACTCGGCCATTATCAAGGGGCGGTTTAATTGGCTTACCTGCCCTCTCAATCCAGGAAGTTGAGCGGCTGACAGTCGTGACTTCCCAATCAAGTGGAACGTGGGTGAACCTGCATGGTGTCGGAGTTGGACCAGAGTACTACCGGGTGGTAAACGCGTTTCTCCTGGAGCACGAGACTGGACGAGGCCAAGGTCAATACCCGTTAGCTTCTTGAAGTTTTTTACGATACCGTGGAAAACATCTACGTCCATGTACGTAAAAATACAAAATCTTATAAAAACATACAATAATTAAAAACGTACAAATATATCGCCTACCGCAAAAACGGATTGAATTGCCGCTCGTAGCCGATGGAGGTACTGGGGCCGTGCCCGGGGTATACCTTGACGCCGTCGCCGAGGGGGAACAGCTCTTTGCGGATGCTCTGGAGGAGGGTCGACAAGTCGCCGCCGGGCAGATCGGTGCGCCCGATACTTTGGTAGAAGAGGACGTCTCCCGCGATGACAAACTGTGCCTCGCGGCAAAAGAAGGAGATGCTGGCGGGGGAATGCCCCGGGGTGAGGAGGACTTCCAACTCGGTATTGCCAAAGGTGACGGTATCGCCGGCTTCGAGAAAACGGGCGGGTTCGGGAGAGGGTTCGGGAAAGGGAACGCCGTACATCAGGCTGACTTGGGGGCTGGCCTGGAGGACGGGTAGTTCGCCACGGTGGATTTCGAGTTCCAACTGATAGGTATCGGCGACGAAGCGATTGCCAAAGATGTGGTCGAGGTGGCAGTGGGTATTGATCAGACGGACGGGGCGCAGTTCGTTGGTGCGGATAAAATCGCTCAGTTCGCGCTTTTCCTCAGCGGTGTAACAGCCGGGGTCGATGATAATACATTCTTTAGTGTCGTCGTGGAGCACATAGGTGTTTTCCTGGAAGGGATTGCAAGTAAAAGCGGCAACAAGAGTCATATTTTTTCCGTTGATAAGTTTAACATTTCCAATTGTGGAGCTGTTTGATTTGCAAAAGTACACTTCTGCCCATTACGCATTGACAATCTCTCGAAAAAACGCCATTTTAAGTAGGCTTTTCCGGTTCGTGACCACTCAAATTCACCCTTATGCGCAGCATCTATCCGCTTCTCTTTTTCTTCCTCTGCATCAGTAGCCAAAGCGCCTTCGGGCAAGGTACCCAAATCGAATTTGGGAAAAACCGCGTGCAGTTCCACCAGGATTTTGAGGAGTGGGTGTACTACGAAAGCCAGAATTTCATCACCTATTGGTACGGTGAAGGACGCAATGTCGGACAGGCAACGGTACAATTGGCCGAGCTCGATTTTGACTACATCCAGAACATTCTCGAACACCGGATGAACGACAAAATCGAAATCATCGTATACACCGATTTGACCGATCTGAAACAGACCAATATCGGTAGCGAGGAAACTTTTGTAAATACGGGGGGCCAGACCAAGAGCGTCTGCAACAAAATCTTTGTCCACTTTGATGGCAACCACCAAAACCTGCGGCGCGACATTCGCGCGGTCATCGCCGAGGCCTACCTCAACGCCATGCTCTTTGGCTCCAACCTCCAAGAAATCGTTCAGAACGCCGTCCTGATGAACCTGCCCGATTGGTTCAAACTCGGTCTGTCGGCCTACGTCGGGGAGGAGTGGAATACCGAGATGGACAACCAACTGCGCAACATTTTTATCCACCAGGAATACGAGAGCTTTGACCGGCTCGCCGAAGATTATCCCAAGCTGGCTGGCCATTCGATGTGGTACTACATCAGCCAAAATCACGGGAAAGCCACCGTTGCCAATTTGCTCTACCTCACCCGTATCAACCGGAGCATCGAAAGCGGTTTTCTCTACGTACTGGGCAGTTCTTACCGCAAAACTGCGGAGTACTGGCTTACCTATTTCCAGGCACGCTACGCCGATGAGATCGCTAGTACGACAGCCCTCACCGCCGAGGAAGCCATCAAAGTCAAGAACCGACGCAAGCTTCCCCTCACCCAGCTCAAGATCAGCCCGGACGGGCAGAAAATCGCCTACGTTACCAACGAGATTGGCAAATACAAAGTCTACCTACACGACCTCCAAAGCGGCGACCGCAAGGTCATCCTCAAAGGAGGACACCGCAACCCTTTCCAGGCAACGGATTACAATTATCCCCTGCTGGCCTGGAACCCCAACAACCAGCAAGTGGCCGTCGTGTACGAAAAACGCGACGTGCTCAAGTACTTTTCCTACGATTTGGAAGAGGAATCGGGAGAAACCGACGACCTGTCGACCCAGTTCCAACGGGTGTATAGCATGGACTTCATCAACAGTACCAACCTGGTTTTCTCAGCCGGAGTCCGGGGCTTTTCCGACCTGTTTATCTACAAGCCCCCCTCCCGCCAAACCGAACGCTTGACCAACGACTTCTACGACGACCTGGACGCCACCGTCGTCAAGCTGCGCAACCAAACTGGGGTGCTCTTTGCCTCCAACCGTCGGGATACCCTGCTCCTATCCGCCAAATTGGACACCATCCTACCCGTCGATAATTTCGACCTGTTCTACTACGACCTCCAGTCGCGGTCGAGCAAGCTGTTCCGCGTCACGAATACCCCGGATGCTAACGAACGGCGACCCGTCGCCCTCGATACCACTTGGTACAGCTACCTCAGCGACGAAAGTGGGGTTTACAACCGCTACTCCGGTCACCTGGAGGACGTAAACGACTTCTACGAGCAGGAGATTACCCTGGAAGACAGTACCGAGATCGTGATGCACCAGGACTCGACCCTCGAAAGCCTCGACAGTACCCTGATTATCGACATTAGCTTGCGGCCCGTGTACAAAACCATCGGGAACAACCGCCCCAACAGCAACTACGCTCAGAACATCAAAAGCATCCACACCGCTCCGCGCGCCAACAAAGCCGTGGAGATGGTCTACACCCAGGATCAGGATTACTTTTACGTGTATACCCCTACCCCCAGCGAAATCATTCAGCCGACGCTGACGCGCTACCAATTGCAACGCCAGCAACTGGCCTTACTGCGCTCGAAGACCACCGACAGTCCCGGAAATACCGGTATCGAAGAACTGATCCAGGACCAACAGTTACGGGAAAAGGAGGACGTTGAGCCCATCACGGAAGTCCTCCCCGAATCGGCTCGGGATACGGGCAGTATCGACATTGATAATTACCTGTTCCAGAGTGAGTTTGACGATGAAGAAGAGGCCGTTACGATCGTCGTGGAGGAGGACGATGAAAGCCGCATCACCCTCCAACGGCCCGCAGAAAATATCCCTCCCCCTCCCCCAGCCGTGGGCCTGGAGAGCAAGAAGACCATCGACTTCCGCTCTTCGCGAATCGTGCCCTACCGACTGAAGTTCCGCACCGACAACGTCACCACCCAACTGGACAACAGCCTCCTTTTTGGGGGCTTGAACACCTACGCGGGGGAGCGGCAAGCCTTCAACTTTCCCCCACCGGGTATCCTGCTCAAGGGAACGGTCAAGGACCTTTTTGAAGACTACGAACTCGAAGGGGGTGTTCGAATTCCCACGACCTTCAACGGCTCGGAGTATTTCCTCATCTTTGACGATAAGAAGAAGCGCATCGATAAGCGCTACGCCTTTTACCGGCGTTCGCAACGGGAAACCCAGGATTTCCTCCCGGGCTCCAATATCCTGCCCCGCAGAAAAAGCTTGACCCACATCGGGGTCATACAGCTGCGCTACCCCTTTGACATCTTTACCAGCCTCCGTCTGTCGGGAACCGTCCGGGCCGATCGCACGGTTCAATTGGCCACCGATCGCAATACCCTCGACATTCCCAGCCTCAACGAGCAGCGACTCGGGGCCAAGCTGGAATACGTATTCGATAATACCCTCGACGTGGCGCTCAACCTCAAGAACGGAACGCGCTACAACGTTTACGCTGAGCTGGTCAAACGCGTCCAATTGGATTTGATTGGTAGCAATGCTGGATTTGAATTTGCGGAGGGCTTTATGACGGTCCTCGGTCTGGATGCCCGGCACTACCTACGGCTGGACAAGCGTTCCTTCCTCGCCATTCGGGCCGCAGCGGCCACTTCCTTTGTCTCCGTACGCAACTTGTTCTTTCTCGGAGGCGTCGACAATTGGCTGTTTCCAAGTACCAATGAAAACATTCCCCTACCCCAGTCAGATGACTTTGCCTACCAAACCCTGGCGGCCAATATGCGGGGCTTCCGGCAGAACATTCGCAATGGCAATTCCTACGCCTTGATCAATACCGAACTGCGCGTACCGATATTTACTTACTTCAGTCGTCGGATTCGCTCGCCCTTCTTCCGCAATTTCCAAATCGTCGGATTCTTTGACCTGGGTACCGCCTGGGAGGGCCCCGATCCTTTCAGCGAAGAAAGTCCCCTCAATACCGTTGTTATCCGACAGGACAATACGCGGATCAAAGTCAATTATTTCCGCGATCCGGTGGTCGCGGGTTACGGTGGGGGAATACGCGCGTTGCTGTTTGGTTACTTCCTCAAGCTCGACGTGGCCTGGGGAATCGAGACCCGCGTGGTTCAGGATCCCATCCTTTATTTCTCGATGGGAACGGATTTCTAAAAATGTACGACCCCAGAAAAGGCGGCCGCTTAGGTGCTTAAACCTCCTGACTACCTACCTTTAACTTTTCGGCATTTTCGGCGACCTGAAGGGACTGGATAATCTCTTCGATATCGCCCGTGACGATCTTATCCAGGTTGTACAGGGTGAGGTTGATGCGGTGGTCGGTGACGCGGTTCTGAGGATAGTTATAGGTGCGGATTTTATCGGAGCGATCGCCACTGCCGACCAGCGAACGGCGGCGGGCGGCCTGATCGGCTTCGTGCGCGTCGCGTTGCATTTGATAGATCTTGGCGTAGAGCCGCTGGTGGGCAATTTCGCGATTCTTGATTTGGTTGCGGCTTTCCTGGCTTTCCGCGACGATACCGGTGGGCAGGTGGGTGATGCGTACGGCGGATTCGGTCTTGTTGACATGCTGTCCGCCCGCTCCACTGGCCCGGTAGGTATCGATCTTGAGATCCGCCCGATTGATGTCGACGTCCTCCATTTCGAATTTGGGCATGACCACTACGGTAGCGGCCGAGGTGTGGACTCGGCCTTGGGATTCGGTCTTGGGTACGCGTTGTACGCGGTGGGCCCCGGATTCAAATTTCAATTTACCGTACACTTCCTCCCCCGTAATTTCGAGCACGATTTTGTTGTATCCCCCGACGCTTCCTTCGTTGACGTCCAGAACTTCCACCTTAAAGCTTTTCGTTTCGAAATAGCGCGAATACATGCGGTAGAGGTCGCCCGCAAAAATGCTGGCTTCGTCCCCACCCGTACCCGAGCGGATTTCGAAAATCACGTCCTTACTGTCTTCGGGGTCCTTGGGAATGAGGAGGACTTTAATTTGTTCTTCCATTTCTTCCCGACGGGGTTCCAGCTCCAGGAGCTCCAGCTTGGCCATCTCCTTCATTTCGGCATCCTCCTCGGCAAGCATTTCGCGGGCCGTTTCGATATTGCCCAACAGATCGCGGTACTGTAGATAGGCTTCCACAATTTCTTTGAGGTCCTTGTATTCCTTACCAATTTTCTTGTAGCGCTTCATATCGCTGATGGCCTCGGGGTCGGAGAGTTGCTCCTCCAAGTATTGGTAGCGTTCCTGGATGGCTTCGAGTTTGTCGATCATGACGGCAGGCAATTTTGTCGTTTCGGGGCGGATTCACCGAAGCGCAAAAATACGGAATAAAGTTGGGGTCCCCAGCCCGTCTGCTTATTTTTTAAAAGGAAACGGACTGAGGAGTTGCTGCTTTTGGAAACCGGTGATGGTCCAAAAGTCCCAAAGAAAGAATAAGGTCGGATGATTAGTTTTGCTCTCGATAAGGGTTTGGAGTAAACCGCTTTTTATAGGGGCGAAACGCGGATTTTGTCTTTGATCGACTGAATCAGTGCGGGAGAGACCCGCCGGCGGTGTACTTTGCTTTTGATAAATTCGCGGAAGGATTTTTCCTTGCTGAGCACTTCGAGATAGAGTGGATTTTGTTTGATTTCTTGGAGGAGGGCCATTTCGGCTTCTTTACTGAGTTCATTATCGAGGTACATGTTGACCTTTCTGATGAGGTCTTGATAATTTTGCTGATTCCCCATTGCTCACTTTTTAGAACGTTAATGAATATAAAACAGCGCTCCCGTCGGGCCATAAAAGCCGACGGGAGCGCTACTGTTTGTACTTAGGACCGCTTGTCTTGAAAGCCGAGTGACTTGGCGTAGTTGGTCAGTCTTTCTTTCAACATGTTGCGGGCGCGGTGCAGTCGAGATCTCACGGTACCGATGGGGATGTCGATGATCTTGGAGATTTCCTCGTAGGTAAAACCCTCGATATCGCAGAGTAGTATCACCGTCCGGAAATCCACCGGTAGGGCGTTGACCGCCGTAGTGACCTCGTCTCCCATCATACTTTGGTAGATCTCTTCGCGCAAGTCGATGTAACTCGTCAACTTCGTTCCTTCCTCTTCATCGTGGTAACTGATGATTTCTTCGTAATCGACTTTCTTTGGTCGCTTGCTTTTCTTGCGGTACTGGTTGATGAATCCGTTTTTCAGGATTTTGAACAACCAGGCTTTGGCATTCGTCCCTTCGATGTATTTATCGATAAAACGGTAGGCCTTCATGTAGGTCTCTTGTACCAAGTCATTGGCATCTTCCTCGTTGTGGGTAAGATTGTAGGCGAAATTGTACAGGGAGTCCGCGTGAGGGTAGAATTCTACCTCAAAGATACGGTCGTAGTGTAATGATTTGTCTTTATTTTCCGCCATTAGTAACATAAAGGTAACATTTATTCCCAAAAATAATGCCCCGCATTACTGTGCAAGGTTGACAAAGGGCACAACTTGGATTTTGGGAAAAAAGTTTCTAGCGCTGCAATTTTTTTCGATTTATGCTCAGAAATCTACGATTTCGATACTGGAAATGGTTTTTTCGAACCATTTCAGCGGGGCTTGGTTCTTGTCCCCGGTGCGGGTATCACACTTGAAGAAGAGGTAATACCGCTGTCGGTGGGCACCGATGCGGTCGAGTAGGCTTTGGAGTCGCTCGTTACCTTTTTGTTCTTGTTCGTAGAGGTGGAGGTGGCGCCAGCTGTAGTAGGCCTCGTCGTGTAGCTCCACCAGGTCCAGCAGACCGCAGTCGTCGGTGTAGGCTTGGAGAAATTGGCGGGCGAAGACGGCGTGGTGTTTGGACCAATCGCGGGGGTATCCGCTTTTGTCTTCGAGGTGTTTGAAGGAATCGTGTACGTAGGCCACCAGGCGCAGGTCACGCCGCAGGGGCTCATCGATGGGGAGGCGATCGATATTGTCGAGCACTTCCCGGACGTGGTAGAGCACCTTACCTTCGGGATGGCCAAAGCGGGGTTTGCCCCACATCAGACCGCGTACGAACTCCGGCTCGCTCAAAATCTCCTTTTCGAGCTTGCTTTCGGGACGTAGCCACTCTTCAATTTCGGTGCGCTCTTGCAGCGTCATTTCCATAATGAGTTATTGCATCAGGGTTTTTACGCCCCGCTTTACCAAATATACCTCCTCCGTATTCAATAATCGGGCCGTTGGTCTGGGCTCGGCGGAGCAAAAACAAATCAGCGGAAGTGTATTACCCTCTGTTAACGTCCTGTTAAAGCGGGGTTTTACACATAACAGCCCCACTAAGAGAACGTTTAATTTGCGTTGTTTTACAACGCAAATATCAAAGATTTAGTTTTCAAACCCAATTTTTTCACCAAATAGAAATCCAACGCCATGATTAAGAAAATGTTCTCCCTGGTTTTTGCCGGAATGGTGGGTGGCTTGATCACCTTTGGCGGCTTACAATATTACTTGTCCAATCATCAAGTAGCCCTCCAAGCCAGCCCTCCTCCCGCTCAATCCGTCAGTAAGCTCAACCTCCCCGCTGGCGGTAGCGCCGTACCCGCCAGCTTTACCACAGCCGCCCGTAAGGCCATGCCCGCCGTCGTACACATCACCGCCGCCGAAAGTGCCGACCTGGCCCGCCAGCGCCGCCAAAACTCCGACGATCCCTTCCAGCAGTTTTTTGGCAACGATTTTTTCTTTGGCAGTCCCTTCGGAGGCAACCAACCCCGCCAAGGATCGGGCTCGGGAGTCATCATTTCGGAAGATGGCTATATCGTCACCAACAACCACGTCGTCGAATTCGCAGACGAAGTCATGGTCACCCTCTTCGACAACCACGAGTACCAAGCCAGCGTAGTGGGTACCGACCCCAAGACCGACCTGGCCGTCCTCAAGATCGAAGCCTCCGGGCTCCCCGTCATGCGCAACGCCGATTCGGATCTCGCCGAAGTCGGGCAGTGGGTGCTCGCCGTGGGCAACCCCTTTGACCTCACCTCCACCGTTACGGCGGGCATCATCAGCGCCAAAGGCCGCAACATCAACATCATCAATAATAGCCGCGACGCCATCGAAGCCTTTATCCAGACCGATGCCGCCGTCAACCCCGGCAATAGCGGGGGCGCCCTGGTCGATACCGAAGGGCAACTCCTGGGGATCAATACCGCCATCGCCACCCAAACCGGCAGTTTCTCCGGCTATTCCTTCGCCATCCCCGTCAATATGGTCACCCGTATCGTCAACGACATCATCGAATACGGCTCCTACCAACGGGGCTACCTCGGCATCAATATCTCCGATCTCGACAACGAAAGAGCGGATGAACTGAACCTTCAAATCACGCAGGGTGTTATCGTGGAAAGTCTGGTGGGAGGGGGTGCCGCAGAATTTGCGGGACTACTGCCCAACGACGTGATTATCGGCGTCAACGGACGCCAGGTCAAATCCGTACCCGAGTTACAGGAGCTCGTCGGTCGGGCCCAAGTGGGAGAGGTGCTGGACATTGACGTCAATCGCAATGGCGACTCCGTAAGCATCCCCGTAAAGCTGAGGAGTGTGGATGAATAAGACGCCTTATTTTAGGATTATATTAACACTTTTTAGACAACATTCCAGGCTTTTGAATGGTTAAATTGGTGTAGCTCAGGGACGAAGAAAATGACGTAAGTGCAGCTACCAAATAGATAAAAAGCTCCCGGAAACGGGAAAAAGATACTTGTTTAAAGTTGGTATTTCGTTTTGATTTGATGCGTCTGTCCGGTGAA
>ERZ1740065.179-NODE-179-length-30664-cov-8.478160_pt1 | contig 30664 bp, 28 predicted proteins | sample MGYA00581738_ERZ1740065 | MGnify/ENA primary metagenome ERZ1740065 (study PRJEB43018, sample SAMN04849749) | marine metagenome | isolation source: floating plastic debris | place: Pacific Ocean | collected 2008-09-01 | study: EMG produced TPA metagenomics assembly...
TTAAACCACATGCTCCACCGCTTGTGCGGGTCCCCGTCAATTCCTTTGAGTTTCAGTCTTGCGACCGTACTCCCCAGGCGGAGAACTTAATGCGTTTGCTGCGACACCGAAAGGCAACCCTCCCGACATCTAGTTCTCATCGTTTACAGCGTGGACTACCAGGGTATCTAATCCTGTTTGCTCCCCACGCTTTCGCACCTCAGCGTCAGTATTGGCCCAGGAAGTCGCCTTCGCCACTGGTGTTCCTTCCGATATCTACGCATTTCACCGCTACACCGGAAATTCCACTTCCCTCTACCATACTCTAGCTCTGCAGTATCGAATGCAATTCCCAGGTTGAGCCCGGGGCTTTCACATCCGACTTACAAAGCCGCCTACGCGCGCTTTACGCCCAGTAATTCCGATTAACGCTTGCACCCTCCGTATTACCGCGGCTGCTGGCACGGAGTTAGCCGGTGCTTCTTCTGTAGGTTACGTCAAGACCCAGGGGTATTAACCCTAGGCTTTTCTTCTCTACTGAAAGTGCTTTACAACCCGCAGGCCTTCTTCACACACGCGGTATTGCTGGATCAGGCTTGCGCCCATTGTCCAATATTCCCCACTGCTGCCTCCCGTAGGAGTCTGGGCCGTGTCTCAGTCCCAGTGTGGCTGATCGTCCTCTCAGACCAGCTACGGATCGTCGCCTTGGTAGGCCATTACCCTACCAACAAGCTAATCCGACTTAGGCTCATCCAATAGTGCAAGGTCCGAAGATCCCCTGCTTTCCCCCGTAGGGCGTATGCGGTATTAGCTCGAGTTTCCCCGAGTTGTCCCCCGCTACTGGGCAGATTCCTAAGTATTACTCACCCGTCCGCCACTCGACGCCTGGCAGCAAGCTGCCATCGTTTCCGTTCGACTTGCATGTGTTAAGCATACCGCCAGCGTTCAATCTGAGCCAGGATCAAACTCTTCAGTTAATAGCTTTGAGCTTGAAGAGAGAGTCCTAAAGCTTCGGCCAATCTTTCGATTGGTTACTGACTTTTTGGTTACTCACTCTGGTTTTTTGCCGACGGCAACTACCAACGTGAGCACCCACACAAATTATCTGATTTGCTTTTTAAAGAGCGCCCGACACACCGCCAACCATCCATTTGGTGGTCGGCACAAGTGTGCCGGGAAAGACCATCAATTATACCGGTGAAACAGGGCTGGTCAACAGCGTTTGCGTCACTTTTTAGGCTTTTCGATCCAGCGCCAGAGGCGGTGTGATCGCTGCCTTTCGGGGCCTTGATGGGCAACTCGGGGCGACTTGTCCCCGAGCGGGCTGCGCAGTATAGGGCTTCGCCGCGGAGCGTCAACCTTTTTTTGAACTTTTTGTGGTAGGGCTGGATCAGGCGCCTGGCGAGGCCCATTCCATGTAGACGTCGCAGCGCTCGTAGGCCGACACGTCGGGGCGTTCGGTGTGCTGAAAACCCGCTGATTCGTAGAGTTTCAGGGCCGGACCCAGCGAACGATGCGACTCGAGAAACAGCACCTGTTCGCCACTCGCCTCGAACCAGCCCAGGACCGCCTCGATGAGCAGCCGGCCGATCCCGCGCCCCTGTGCGCGCGGTGTGACCCCCATTTTGCTGAGCTCTGCCCGGCCACCGCCCTCGGGACGGACCGCACAGGTACCCAGCACCTCGTCCCCGTCGAGTGCAAAAAAGATCTCACCACCGGCGTCGATGATGTAGCCCTGGGGATTATCAAGGATGGCCGAATCCTTCGGCTCTATAGAGAAATAGCGCTCAATCCACTCGGCGTTGATACGCTTAAAGTCGGCAGCCCGGTCGACGCTGAATGGCACGATGACCACACCACTCAGCGCCGCGGTGCTCATTCGCCGATCGACTCGATCTCGGCTTTGTACTTCTCTACCAGAGCAATATTGCTCGCGGGCGCCCGATCGAACAGCTGGATCGCGCCCAGAACCTGACGCTCGAGCGCCTGGTACTGCGCCTCGGGCAACTGACCCTTCATCGCCTGCAGCTGCTGTACCGCCATATCGAGCTCGGCCTTCTGGTCGCGCATGGCAAGCGCACCCATGGCCAGCATGACGTTGTGCACGACAACTTTGAACTCAGGGCCGTCGAAGTCGTAGCGAGACAGTACCGAGCTCGCCTCGGCATTGGCCTGGATCGCATCGAACATGGTCGGCGAGTCCGTATTGATCGCCCCTTCCATGGCCTCGATCTCTTCCATGGCACCCAGCAGGCGCTTCATTTCGCCCTCGGTGATATCGCGGACCTCGGTCTGCTCCAGCTCAGCCATCCAGGCGTTTGCCTCGGCGGCGCTTTGCGCCTGCGCGACACCGGCAAACCCCATCAAGAGTGCCAGCGTAAGCAGGCGTACTGTATTGAGTCGGTTCATGTTCCAGTCCCTTCTGTTCTCAACGTAATCGAAACTTTGGCAAATCGGCGCCGACCGACCTGCATCACAAGGTCAGCACCGGGCTCGAAGGTCGTCGCCCGATCTTCGATGCGCTCACCGTCGACGCGGACTGCGCCCTGCCCGATCATGCGGAACGCCTCGGATGTGCTCGACACGAGCCCCGCAGCCTTTAGGACGTGGGCAACGCCCATGCCCGAGGCATCGGCCGCGACGGCCACCTCGGGCAGGTCCTCGGGCACGGCGTGCTTCTGGAAGCGCGCCACGAAATCCCTTTGTGCGGCCTCGGCGGCATCCGCGTCGTGAAAGCGCGCCACGATCTCGCGGGCGAGCTCAAATTTCACGTCACGCGGATTGCGCCCGTCGGCGACGGCGTCCTGCAGCGCCTTTATCTCGTCGACCGCGCGGAAGCTCAACAGTTCGTAATACCGCCACATGAGCGTGTCGCTGATCGACATGAGTTTGCCGAACATCTCGCCGGGCGCATCGGTGATCCCAATGTAGTTGCCCAGTGATTTTGACATCTTCTGGACGCCATCAAGCCCCTCAAGCAGCGGCATCGTCAGCACCACCTGCGGCTTCTGCCCGGCGTCCTGTTGCAGCTGGCGCCCGACGAGCAAGTTGAACTTCTGGTCCGTGCCGCCCAGCTCCACGTCCGCTTCCAGCGCGACCGAGTCGTAGCCCTGCACCAACGGATACAGGAACTCATGGATCGCAATGGGCTGCCCGCCCGCGTAGCGCTTCGAAAAGTCATCGCGTTCGAGCATCCGCGCCACGGTGTGGCTTGCGGCAAGCCGGATCATGCCAGCGGCGCCCAGCGCATTCATCCAGGTTGAATTGAACGCAATCCGGGTCCGCTCGGGGTCCAGGATCTTGAAGATCTGGGTCTCGTAGGTGCGAGCATTTTCGGCAATCTCTTCGGGCGACAGCGGCGGCCGTGTCGCATTCTTGCCGCTGGGGTCGCCAATCAGGCCCGTGAAGTCCCCGATCAGGAACACCACTTCGTGCCCAAACTGCTGGAACTGGCGCATCTTATTAATAAGAACGGTGTGCCCGAGGTGCAGATCGGGTGCGGTGGGGTCAAAACCGGCCTTGATGACCAGCGGGCGCCCTTCGGCCAGGCGAGTCTCGAGTGCGCCCTCGGGCAGCACCTCTTCGGTGCCGCGCATCAGTTCTGCGAGCTGTGCCGCAGCGTCAGTCATGCGGTGAGATTCCGTCGAACAGGGCGTCAGGGCGCCGGAATCTCGATTATGACCTGTCCCAGACCTGCTGACACCCCATGCAGGCGCCCGTGCGTCAGCTTTTGACTAAATCGAAGTCTGCGATTACCCTTCCCGAAACTATAACCGGAACAGTGCGTTGCACCGCAAACCGAGTCCGATTCGTCACGACTACAATATCAGCGCGAACCCGCGCAGCGGTGCAGCAGCCCGGCCGCACCACGTGCTGTGGTTTGTTGCCGGCCTGGGCCTGCCCCTCCTGGCACTGATTCTTGGCCTCTCATTTCGTGACGCGGCCCCGACCGAGCAGCCCGCCGACGTCACCAACGACACCGTTATCGCCTCCGCCGCCGCACCCGCCGGCACTCGAGTAGTGTTCGAGGCGCAGCCCGAAGCCCCGTTGCCGGTGACACCCGAACCGCCCGCGCCCGCTTACGAAAGTCTCGTACTCAAGGTGGCCTCCGGCGACACGCTCGACGGGTTGTTTCGCAAGAACCAGCTCAACATCGCAGACCTCATTACGATCTCGCGACTCGAGGACGCCAAGCAGCCGTTGCGTGTCCTCAAACCTGGCGATGAACTCGAGATTACGCACGACGCCGGTCGCATCATGTCGCTGGCACGCAATCTCGATTTGCACAACCGGCTTGAAGTGAACCGTGACGATGCGGGTCGCTTCACGGCCACGCTCGAAGAACGCGCCGTCGAGTACCGCCAGGTGATGCGGCATGGTGTCATCGAAACGTCCTTGTTCGAGTCGGCCGCCGCAATCGGTTTGTCGGACAAGGTCATCATGAACGTCGCCGGCATCTTCGCCTGGGACATCGACTTCGTGTACGACATTCGTGTTGGCGACGAGTACTACGTGATCTTCGAAGAGCTCTGGCAGGACGGCGAGAAGATCGACGACGGCGAAATTGTCGCCGCGGAGTTCGTGAACCAGGGTGACGCTTATCAGGCACTGCGTTACATCAGCCCCGATGGCAGCAGCGACTACTTCAACCCCGACGGTCGCAGTGTGCGCAAAGCGTTCGTGCGCGCGCCTGTCGATTTCAAGCGCATCAGCTCGGGCTTCAACCCCAACCGCCGCCACCCGATTCTCAACACGATTCGTGCACACCGTGGCGTCGACTACTCGGCACCGCGTGGGACGCCCGTGATGGCTGCGGGCGACGGCAAGATTTCATTCCGTGGCACGAAGAACGGCTACGGCCGCGTCGTCATCATTCAGCACGGCGGCAACATCTCGACGCTCTACGCGCACCTTTCAAACTTTCGAAAGGGACAGAGAAACGGCACGCGCGTGAAGCAGGGCCAGGTCATTGGCTTCGTCGGCATGACGGGTTTGGCGACAGCACCGCACCTGCATTACGAGTACCGGCTTAACGGCGTGCACCGCAACCCGCGCACCGTGTCGCTGCCGCAGGCCGATCCGATTCGCGCCGAGTACCGTGAAGACTTCGAGCGTATGACCGGGCCCGTGCTCGCCGAGCTCGAACGCTTCAAGCGCATGCAGATGGCATCGATCGACTCGGGCGAGGCCGCAGCGCTTTAGGCGCCTGCGGCACACACGCTTGCTTTACGTCGGCCTGATCTCGGGCACCAGTGCCGATGCCATCGACGCCGCGCTCGTCGACATCGACGGTGATGCGATCCAAACCGTAGCCACGCACAGCCACGCATTTGCGCCCGAGCTCGGCGCGCGACTCGCCGATGCACTTGCGACACCGGCAACTCTGACGGCCCAGGACTGCGGCTCACTCGATGCCGCACTCGGTCACACATTTGCTGCAGCTGCAAGATCCGTCATCGACAAGGCCGGCGTTGATGCCGATGCCGTGCGTGCGATCGGCAGCCACGGACAAACGCTGTTCCACGCGCCCGATGGCCCTGAGGCATTCACGCTCCAGGCTGGCGACCCGGCGCGCATTGCCATCGCAACCGGCATCACCACCGTCGCCGATTTCCGGCGCGCCGACGTGGCGGCCGGCGGCCAGGGCGCGCCACTGGCACCTCTGCTTCACGACGCCTTGCTCGGCGGCACAGATACGCACCGAGCGGTGCTCAACCTGGGGGGCATCGCGAACCTGTCGCTACTGCAGCCCGGCCTGCCCGTGCGCGGCTTCGACACAGGGCCGGCCAACACGCTCATGGACCAGTGGGCCGCGCTCACAGGCAATGGCGCGCACGATGCCGACGGCACCCTGGCCGCGCGCGGCACCGTCGACGTCGCATTGCTCGATACCCTGGGCGACGACCCCTACTTCTCACTGCCCGCGCCCAAGAGCACGGGGCGCGAGCATTTTGATCGCGACTGGCTCTTGGCCCGAGTCGGCATCACAGCACAGGCGGCGTCCGAGCTGAAAATCGATCGCGTCGCGGATATCATGACCACACTGTGTGCGCTGACAGTGACGACGGTCGCCGATGCGTTGCACCGGGCCGCTGGTGAGACAGTGGCGCAGGGTTTCGAGCTCATCGCTTGCGGCGGCGGATGCCACAACCCCGAGCTCCTGCGGCGCCTGGCAGCTGTTGATGGCGTCAGCCACCTGACCACCACCGCAGACTTCGGTATCGATCCGGACTACGTTGAAGCGACCCTGTTCGCCTGGCTGGCGGCACAGCGCATCGAGGGGCAACCTGTCGACACGCGCACGATCACAGGCGCACGTCATCGCGTGATGGCGGGCAGTGTTTACGAACCCAGCGTGGAGTAACGCCGCATGAGTGCCGAACAGAAAACGCTCAAGCACGACACGGCGGCCGCCGCGGAGCGCGAGGCCAGCCTGCCCGAGCACTTCCTGAACCGCGAGCTCTCTTTGCTCGAGTTCAACAAGCGCGTGCTGGCCCAGGCTGCCGACACGCGGCTGCCGTTGCTCGAGCGGCTGCGATTCCTCTGCATCTCCTGCACCAACCTCGACGAGTTTTTCGAGATCCGCGTGTCAGGCCTCAAGCAACGCGAGGAAATCGGGACCTCGCCTCCCGGGCCTGACCAGCGCACGGCACAACAGGTCATGGAGCTCGTCTCGGCCGAGGCACACCAACTCGTCGCAGCTCAGTACGAAGAGCTCAACCAGCGCATGTTGCCGGCGCTGGCTCAGGCCGGCATTCGCTTCCTGCGCCGCAACGACTGGACCGCTGCGCAGCGCGAGTGGCTGCACGCGCACTTCGTGAATCAGATCCTGCCTGTGCTCACGCCACTCACGCTCGACCCGGCGCGCCCGTTCCCGCAGATTCTGAACAAGAGTCTCAACTTCATCGTCGCGCTGCGCGGCCGTGACGTCTACGGCCGCCGTCGGCACCGCGGCCTCGTGCAGGCACCCCGGTCCCTGCCCCGACTTATCGAGGTTCCCGCCGACCTCGATGGCTCGGGCGACGAGGACTACGTGTTTCTCTCCTCGATCATTCACGAGTTTGTCGAGGAGCTGTTCCCGGGGCTCAACATCGACGGCTGTTACCAGTTCCGCGTAACCCGTAACGGTGACCTCTATGTCGACGACGAGGAGGTCGAGGATCTGATCCGCGCGCTTGAAGGCGAACTTGCCGCCAGCCGCTACGGTGCGGCCGTGCGACTTGAGGTTGCAGCCGAGTGCACCGACGAGCTGTCGACGTTTCTGCTCGACCACTTCGAGCTCACACCCAACGACCTTTACCGCGTCAACGGGCCCGTAAACCTGAATCGGCTTAGCATGGTCGCCGACACCTCGCCGCGCGACGAGCTCAAGTACCAGCCGTTCACGCCCAATATTCCCGACGCACTGATCCAGGCCGACAACCTGTTCGACGCGCTGCAGAAAAAGGACGTGCTGTTGCACCATCCCTTCCAGTCGTTTGTACCGGTCATCGACCTGCTGGCATCAGCCGCCGCCGACCCCGACGTGCTCGCCATCAAGCAGACGCTCTACCGGACCGGACCCGACTCGCCCATCGTCGACCAGCTCGTGGCCGCGGCACGCGCGGGCAAGGAAGTCACCGTTGTGGTCGAGCTCATGGCGCGCTCCGACGAAGCGGCCAACATTGATTTGTCGAGCCGGCTTCAGGAAGCCGGCGCGCATGTTGTGTTCGGCGTCATCGGCTACAAGACGCACGCCAAGATCCTGCTGATCGTGCGGCGCGAGAACGACGCGCTCGTGCGTTACGCGCATCTCGGAACGGGTAACTACCACCCGAAGACGACACGGCTCTACACCGACTACGGGCTGCTGACCTCACGCGATGCCATTTGCGAGGAAGTGCACAACGTCTTCATGCAGCTCACGAGTCTCACGGACCAGCAGGGCCACAAGCTGCTGCTGACCTCACCCTTCAAGCTGCACAAGAAACTGTTGAGCTACATCCGTCGCGAGCGTCGCAACGCGCTCGCCGGCAAGCCCGCACGCATCATGGCCAAAGTGAATGGCCTCGTGGAGCCGCGCATCATCACGGCGCTCTACGCCGCCGCACGTGCAGGGGTTCAGATCGATCTCATCGTGCGCGGCATCTGCATCCTGCGCCCGGGCGTGCCGGGCCTGTCGGAGAACATCCGCGTGCGTTCGATCGTGGGGCGCTTTCTCGAGCATTCGCGCATCTACTACTTCCACAACGACGGCGAGGAGACGCTGCTGCTGTCGAGCGCAGACTGGATGGAGCGCAACTTCTTCCGGCGCGTTGAAGTGGCGTTTCCCGTGCGTCGCAAGTCGCACATCGAGCGGGTCAGGAACGACCTCCAGCTCTACCTTGACGACACGGCCGAGGCCTGGGCGCTGCAATCAGACGGTAGCTACGAGCGGGTGGCGAAGCCTGACGGCGCGGAACCCATCAGTGCGCAGTCGACGTTACTGGCGCGCTACAGCGCGCCGCTCTGACGGCGACGCCATCGTTTCCACGCCCAGCGTGTAACCCCAGCTCTTGATCAGCGCGCGCTCGCGGTCAATATCGGCGCGCGTCAGCGGGTTGGCATCGAGCCAGTCGGCATCGAAGCCAAGGGTGACTGCACGCGCGTCCAGCCGAATCGTCATCGCAGCCGGTGAGGCATCACTGCGGTTGCGGTTGATCAGCACGGCCAGGCGCAACAACACCGTCAGAAGCCGCACGTCTTCCTGCACCGGACGGCTCGCCGACCCCGCGAGCGCCGTTGACGGTCGTTTGCGTTGATTCGCAATCATGAACGCCAGCAATTGCTGTTCGGCCGCGGGAAACCCGGGCAGATCCGCATGCCGCACGACGTAGGCGCCGTGCTGGTGAAAATCGGCGTGCGCGATATCGAGCCCGATTTCGTGCAGGTGGCCCGCCCACTTGAGCAACAGGCGCGCGAGCTCGGGGTCCATCTCGAGCTCGGGCTTCAGTGCATCGAAGAGCTGTAACGCCGTCTCGCGGACGCGCCGCGATTGCGCCTGGTCGACGTGGTAGCGCTCGGCCAGTGCAATGACGCTGCGCACGCGCGCGTCACTGTGCTGCAGACGCCCGACGAGATCGTAGAGCACGCCCTCGCGTAATGCGCCGTCTGACTCAATCAGCCCGTCAATCGACAAGGTGCGCATGACTTCGGCGAGTATCGCGAGGCCACCGGGCCAGACTTCGGCGCGACGGTCGGACAAACCCGGCAGCGACAGTTGCTTGATGTGGCCCGCAGCGATGACTTTTTCGATGAGCGCCTCGACGTGTGGCAGTCGCAGCGGTTCGTCGGAGGCAATCAGACCCGTCTCACGCGCAACGGCAATGGTGGAGCGGATCGTGCCCGAGGCACCGATGGCCGTCAGCCAGCCGCTCTCGCGGAAGATGGTTTTGACGGGCCGAAGCTTGAGGCTGGCCGATATGCGCGCCTCGGCAAATCGCTCAACGCTTAACGCACCACCTGGGAAAAACCGTTCCGTCTTAACGACGCAACCCATGCCCAGACTCTCAAGCGCAGCCGCCTCGAGGCCTTCGCCGACGATGAGCTCAGTACTGCCACCACCGATGTCGATCACAAGCCGACGACCCGATTTGGGTGGCAGGCTTTGCGCGACACCGAGATAGATGAGCCGCGCCTCTTCGACGCCGGCGATGATCTCGATGGGGTGACCCAGCGCACGTTCGGCCTCGGACAGGAAGCCCGCGTCCTTGCGCACGCGACGCAGGGTGTTGGTGCCCGCGGCGCGGACACGGTCGGCGCGCATCTCGCGCAGGCGCTCGCCGAACTGCTCGAGACAATCGAGCGCACGTTGTCGCGCGGGTGCCGCAAGCCCCAGGTCCTTGCTCAGGCCTTCCGCCAGGCGCACGGTCTCGCGCAAACGGTCGATGACCGTCAGCTGCCCGTGGCGCAGTGTGGCCACGACCATGTGAAAACTGTTGGAGCCGAGGTCGACCGCGGCGATGACGTCGTCTTCGGTATCCGAGACGTCGCTGCTCATGACTGGCGCTGTGCCGTTGGGCTTAGACCGAGAACGATGAGCCGCAACCGCAGGTGGTCGTCGCGTTGGGGTTTCGGATGATGAACTGCGCGCCCTCGAGGTCTTCCTTGTAGTCGATCTCGGCACCCATGAGGTACTGGACACTCATCGGGTCGACGAGCAACGTCACGCCCAGATTCTCGACCTGCACGTCACCGTCTTCGATCTGTTCATCGAATGTGAAGCCGTACTGGAAGCCCGAGCAACCGCCGCCGCTGATAAATACGCGCAGCTTCAGTGCCGGGTTGTCTTCTTCGGCGATGAGCTCACCGACCTTGGTGGCCGCCGAATCCGTGAACACGAGCAGGGATGCTTCCGATGCCAGGGTGTCCGCTTGCATGTCGTTTCTCCGCTGGGCGTTGCCGCCGCGTATTGCGCTGCGCTGCCTCTATCCTACCGAAATCGGGCTGCGCTCGCGGAAATCAAGAGTTTTCAGGCTCTGGCGCCGTGGCATCGCGCTGGTGCACGAGCTTGCCGTTGATCTCGGCGCCAATCGCCATTTCGATGAGGTTGTAGTAGACGTTGCCGATCACACGCGCCGTCGGCCCCAGCTCCACGCGCTCATTGGCGATCACGTCACCTTTCACGAGGCCGTTGAGTACGACGTTCGGGACCTGCACGTTGCCGTGAATCTCGCCATTTTCGCTGACGGACAGTGTCGAGCTCTCGTCGGAGTCTGCAATCACGCCCCCATTCACGATGCCGTCGATGTGGCTCGCGCCTGTGAAGTGAAGGTCGCCGCTCACGCGCGACGCGGCCCCCACGAGCGTTTCAATCGAGACGTTCTTGCGCTTGTTCTTGCCCAGCATGCTCAGCCTTGTGTTGCCGTTGGTGTGTAATCAACCCGTCGAGGTCGACCAGTCGAAGGTTTGGCGGATGCCTTTGTTGCCGCGCCCGCTCGGCGCCAACTCCACGTTGATGCGCTGCGGCGTGAAGCCTTCGGGCATCCTGAGCTCCCGCTCGAAATCCTGGAAGTAACGGAAGCCGTAGTTCCAGCGCGCGCTGCCATCGGGCGGCAGCAGTTGTGCAAAGGGCAGGCTCACGACTTCACCGTTCATGGCGCCGTCGACGGAGATTTGCACCTTGCCGTACACCTGACGGTGGTGTTGCTTGACCTGCACCACGACCATCCGCAAGCGGTAGCGGTCGGGCTCCGTGCCACGTACGACCTCGAGGTCCTGAATACGCAGACCACTTTCGCTCTCTTCAGGCGAAATGATGCCGCGGTAGAACGCGATGGCCTCGCGTTGCTCCTGAATCTTCTCCTGAAGTTCGCGCAGCGTGCCGCTGACTTCGCGGTAGGTTTCCTGTTCGGTCTTTGCTGTCGTTTCCAGCTGAATGCGCGCCTCGTCGAGATCACGCACTTCGGTCTCGAGCGCCGCGATGCGGTCCTCGAGCCGGGTTTCCTCTTCACTGGCCGCAAAGCGATTAAAGCCCGCGTGGATGCGGCCCATCTCGTAAAGCAGGTAGCCGCCCACACCCAGCGCCGCGAGGGTCGCGGTGACGAGTACAGCAGTTCGATTGCGGGCGGGCTTGGTCACAGGATCGGTCGGCTCTCAGGCAACGGCAGGGGCATCAGCACAAGTGCCAGCGCATGGTACGCTTGTCGCCGTTTTGCGGGAAGTGACGCCATTCACACGTCATGACATACCTTGTTCTGAAGGCGCTGCACATCATCTTTATGGTGACGTGGTTCGCAGGCTTGTTCTACCTGCCGCGCCTGTTCATATACCACCGCGCCGCCGAAGACACGATCAGCCTCGACCGATTCGTCGTCATGTCTCGGCGCCTCTACGGCATCATGACGCTGGGCGCGGCACTCACGCTCGTATTCGGCGTGGCCATCCTGTTCATCCGAACAGACCTGCTCACGACAGGCTGGTTCCATGTAAAACTCGTCCTGCTGCTGGGCCTCGCCGTCTACCACGGCTACTGCAAGCGCATCATGCGCGAGCTCGCGGAAGGTCGTTGCACACGCAGTGATCGCTGGCTGCGGCTCTACAACGAAGTTCCTGTGCTGCCGCTGTTCGGCATTGTCTTCCTGGCGATCCTCAAGCCCACGCTCTAGCGGCTGGCGCTAGAGGTCGAGCAGTCCGGCGCGTTTCAAATCCTTGCGGAACATCGAGCGCCAGCGGTGTGGCCACCAGCGCGGCTGCGGCGGCGGGCCGTCAGGGTGTAAGTGCGTGGCGAGTTCATGCAGCGCCCGCGCGTAGACGCGGCGTTTGAAGTAGATGACCTCGTTCACGGGGCGCCAGTAGTCGACCCATCGCCAGCGATCAAACTCAGGCTTGTCCGTGAGGTCGAGCCGGAGCCGATCCTCGCCTGAAACGAGTTTCATGATGAACCAGCGCTGTTTCTGACCGATGCACAGCGGCTGCGAGTTGCGGCGCACGAATCGCTCGGGAAGCTTGTAGGGAATCCAGTCGATGGTGCTGCCCAGAAGCGAGACATCTTCCGCGGTCAGGCCGAGCTCTTCTTCGAGCTCGCGGTACATGGCCTCTTCCGCTGACTCACCGGGCGCGACCCCGCCCTGCGGAAACTGCCAGCCCTTGCGCCCGGCACGACCGGCCAGCAGCAGCCGGCCATCGTCGTTTGCGACAATAATGCCGACGTTGGCCCGGTAGCCATTCTCGTCGATCTGGTCAGAATTCATGCGTCAGCGCCCCCGTGCCAGTATTCTTCCACATTCATCTGGGCCGCTCCACAGCGCCCGCAAAGCCCCAGAGGACGGCGCCCGGGCCCCATGCAGGAACTCGTTTTGACACCTAAGCGCCCGCTGGGACTCATGGGCTTCCTGTTCGTTGCCGCGCTCTTGAGCCTCGCGTTCGCGATGGTGGCGGGCAGCGACGGCGTGCGCCCGGGGCTTCTGGCGGAGGCACTTTCGGGCGGCCTTGCGGCCGATGATGCGCGTGTCGTTCTCGAGCTGCGCCTGCCCCGCGCATTGTCCGCGTTCGCCGTTGGCGGCCTGCTCGCCGTGGCCGGCGTGCTCATGCAGGTGCTGCTCAGAAACCCGCTGGCCGATCCCTACGTGCTGGGCACGAGCGGCGGGGCTGCCTTTGCGGCGCTGGCCGCAATCCTCGCGGGGTTCAGTGCCGCGAGCGTCGACGCCGCAGCCTTTGTTGGCGCGGCAGCAGCCACGTTGATCGTATTCGGCATTGGCGGCCTGCGCACAGGGTTCGCGCCCACCCTGCTGTTGCTGACGGGTGTCGTGCTGGCCAGTGGCTTCGGCGCCGGCGTGAGCCTGCTGCTGGCCGTCAGCCCCGACGCCACGTTGCGCGGCATGTTGTTCTGGCTCATGGGCGACTTCAGCCTGGCGTTGTCGCCAACCGCACCACTGGCCGCACTGGCCGCGGCTGTTGTCGTGGGATTACTCATGGCGCGCGCGCTGGATGTCCTGGCCCAGTCGCCCGAGCGGGCGTTGTTGCTGGGCCTGCCGCTCACGCGCATGCGCATCAGCGTGTTGCTGTTTGCCTCGCTGCTCACGGCCTACGCCGTCACGCAAGCGGGCTCGATCGGCTTCGTCGGGCTTGTCGTACCGCATCTCGTGCGCGGGGTAACGGGGGTGCGGCATGCGGCGCTGCTGCCTGCATCGGCGGTGGCCGGCGGCTGCCTGCTGGTGATCGCCGATACACTGTCGCGCACCGTTCTCGCGCCGCGTCAGCTACCCGTCGGTACGCTCACAGCGCTCATCGGTGTGCCGCTGTTTCTTTACCTGTTGCGCCAGACACTGCCTGCGCGCGAGCGCTGAGCGGCGCTCTCAGGCGGCGGGAAACGCCACCATGTGCTCGGTATCGAGCGCGATACCGATGTCGCAACCGACGGGGTGGTTGTGGTGGCTCGGCACGAGCGACTGCAGGCGCGTCCCGCTCGCAAGCTCAAGCTCATAGAGAAACACGGCGCCGCGAAACTCTTTGTCCGTCACGCGCGCCTGCAGCGGGGCATCGTCGAGGTGCACCACATCATCGGGTCGCAGCAGGATGTCGACGGCATCGCCCGCCGTGATGCTCTCGGGCAATCGACCACGCAGCGGGCCGATTTCCGTATCCACACGACCGTCCGCGGTCACCGTGCCCGGCAGCCAGCCGCCGCCGCCCACAAAGTCCGCGATCTCGCGCGTCGCGGGCTTGTGATAGATGTCGTAGGCGCGGTCCCACTGCAGCAGCTGCCCGCGGCGCAGCACGCCGATGTCGTCGGCCAGCGCAAACGCCTCGGCCTGATCGTGGGTCACAAACAGCGCCGTCATGTCCAGCGCGCGCAGAACGGACCGAACCTCGTGCCCGAGCTGGCGGCGCAGGCCCGCGTCGAGACTCGAGAACGGCTCGTCCATGAGTAAGAGCTTGGGACGCCGCGCGAGCGAGCGCGCCAGGGCCACGCGTTGCTGCTGCCCGCCCGACAGTTCGTGCGGCATACGCCCTGCGAAATCCTGCATCGACACGAGCTTGAGCATGCGGGCGACCTCGTCGTCGCGAGATGCGGCGGGGTGGTCGTGCAAGCCAAAGGCCACGTTGTCGGCGACCGACAAGTGCGGCAACAAGGCAAAGTCCTGGAACACCATCCCCACGGGCCGATGCTCCGGCGGTGTGTGCTTGCCGTCGGCCGCATGCTCGATGCCGTCGATGACGATCCGTCCCGAGGCAATGGACTCAAACCCGGCAATGCAACGCAGCAGTGTGGTTTTGCCGCAGCCCGAGCTGCCCAGCAGGCAGCCGATACGCCCGGCATCAAGCTCCAGCGACAGCGCGTCGAGAACCTCGGTGCTGCCGTAACGCTGACTGACGGTGTCGACCGTGAGCATCAATGGCCCCCCGCGTCGTCCGTACGCCGGTGCAGCCAAAGCACGGGGACAAGGCCGGCGCAGACAATCGCGATCGCAGGTATCGCCGCGCGTTCCCACTCGCCCTCAACGGTTATATTGAAGACGCGCACCGCCAGCGTGTCCCAGTTGAACGGTCGTGTGATGAGTGTGATCGGAAGCTCTTTCATGACGTCAACAAATACGAGCAGCGCGGCTGTGGCGATGCCGCCGCGCAGTATCGGAATATGCACCCGCGTAAGCAAGCGCGCCCCCGTGGCACCCAGGCCGCGTGCCGCGTCATCAATTCGCGGTGTGATCCGTTCGAAGGCACTGCCCAGCGGCCCGTAGGCGACGGCCATGAACCGCGCGGCGTAGGCGAACAACATCACGGCCAGCGTCCCCGTGAGCGTAATGGTCACCCCGGGCGTGAACCAGCGCGCGATACCTGTCAACGCGTGGCCAAGCCCCGCGATAACCACGAAGAAGGCCACGGCCAGCACGGTGCCTGGCAGGGCGTAGCCCAGCGTCGCGACTCGGGCGCTGATTGCGGTGAGCCGACCCGGAGCGCGGCGCTCGCTGTAGCCGAGTAACAGCCCGAGCACGGTGACAATGCCTGCCGCGAGCGAGGCCAGAACCAGGCTTGCGCGGAAGTACTCGAGGTAACGGGCGCCAAACTCGCCGTCGAGCGACGCCACACCCCAGACCAGGAGCTGCCCCGCGGGCAGGGCGAACGCGAACGTAAACAAGACCCCGCAGAACGCCGTTGCCGCGAGGCCATGCCAGCCCTTGAGCGCGATGCGTTTTGAGCCCTGCGTACGACCGGACGTCGCATAACGCGCACTGCCCCGGGCCCAGCGCTCCAGCGACAGCGCCACAACGACGAGCAGCATGAGCAGCACCGACATCTGCAGCGCAGCGCTCAGTGAAAAGAGCTCAAACCAGGCGCCGTAGATGGCCGTCGTGTAGGTGTCGAAATTGAACACCTTGACCGTGCCGAAGTCGGCCATCGTGTCCATGCACACGAGCGCCACGCCGGCGGCCAGCCAGGGTCGCGCCAGCGGCAGCGCCACGCGCAGAAAGCCGCGGGCCCGTGACATGCCCAGCGACTGCGCCACTTCGAGGCTCGCAATGCCCTGCGTGCGAAACGCCTGGCGCGCCAGCAGGTAGACGTAGGGATACAGCGTGAGCGACAGGCAACACGCCGCCGCCACACCGGCCGATGGAACCGGCAACGCCAAACCGAGATCCCGCAGGGCGCTTGGCAGCGGCGCCCCGTAGGCAAAAAAGCCTGAGAGCGCGAAGGCAATCACGTAACCCGGCATCGCCAGCGGCAACAGCAATGCCCAACTGAACAACCGGCGCCCCGGAAACTCACAGACCGAGGTCAGCCAGCCGGCGACGGCGCCCAGCACGAGGGTGGAAAGACCCACGACGACGACGAGCCAGACCGTGTTGGCGGTGACTTCGGGCAGCACATAGCGGGACAAATGGCCCCACTCGCCGCTCGGCGTCAGGAACGACGCGGCAACCACGGCCAGCGGCGCAAGGGTGAGCGCCGCGATGGCCAGCGCCGGCAAAGTCCAGAGTCGCACGCCGGCCCTTAAGTCATTCGATTACAGAATCAGCGATAGCCGGCGCGGTCCATCAGCCGCACTGCATCAGCCTGCAAACGTCCCGCGTCCACAAGCGGTTGGTCGCTGGGCGAGTACGGGCCCCACGCTTCGACGATCGGATCGTTCTCGGTTCCCGCAAGAATCGGGAACTCATAATTCAGACCCGCGAACAGTGCCTGGCCACCGGTGCCCGCGAGCCACTCGAGCAATTGTTGGGCGCCTTCGGGGTTGGCCGCATTAGCGACGATGCCCGCGCCGGAGACATTGACGTGCACACCGCCCACCTCGGCTGCGGGGAAGTACAAGCCAACCGGCAGCTCGGCATTGTCGCGTTGCAGACGGCCCAGGTAGTAAGTATTCACAACGCCAACGTCACAGCGACCATCGGCAATCGCCTCGAGCAGTCGGGTATCGTTCGAGGTTGGGTCCATGGCGAGATTGTCGACCCAGCCGCGCACGATCTCTTCGGTCCTCTCTTCTCCGTGGCGCGCGATCATCAGCGCGACCAGCGACTGGTTGTAGACCTTCTTCGAGGTGCGTAAGCAGAGGCGGCCCTTCCATTTCGGATCGGCCAGATCTTCGTAACTGACCAGGTCGTCGGCTGAAAGCTCGCGCGAATCGTAAACGATGGTGCGAGCACGAAGCGACAGACCGAACCAGCGACCGTCCGGGTCGCGCAGGTATTCCGGGATCGCGGTCTCAAGCGCCTCGGACGCCGTCGACGCCAGCACGCCCTGCTCCGCTGCGAACCAGAGGTTGCCCGCATCGACGGTCAGCAACACGCTTGCGGGCGTGTTCGCACCTTCGGCCCGCAAACGCGCAATCAGCGGCTGCGGGTCATCGGTGACAAACTCGACCGTAATGCCCGTCGATTGCGTGAACGCTTCAAAAATCGGCGATATGAGCTGCTCGCCGCGCGACGAGTAGACCACCACGGCTTCAGGCGCTGGCGTTGCGGTCGCCTCAGCAGGCGCATCGGCTGCAGCCGGGGCGTCGTCGGCGTCGCCGCCACAGGCCGCCAGCAAAACTACGGCAGCCATCGCTGCCACACGAGCAAATTTCGAGTCGAGCACAGTGCCCACCTTCATTTAGTAAATGAGAATGATTCTCAATTATCCGGTCCTAACGGCGCCGGTCAAGCTCACTCGGCCTGCGCGACCCGATCGCGCCCGCTCGACTTGGCAGAGTACATGGCGAGATCCGCCATCTTGAGCAGGCGTTCGCCGACGGACTTATTGTCGCCCTCTTCGTCGGCCGGGCGCAGCCCCGCCACCCCGATGGAAACGGTGACCTGCAGCGGTTCGTCGTCTGGCAACGCAATCGGTGTGGCTGACACTGCTTCGCGAATACGCTCAGCGAGCAGCATGGCGTCATCGACCTCGGTCGCGGGCAGCAGAATAACGAACTCCTCGCCACCGTAACGCGCCGCGACGTCGCTCGAACGCACTTCGGCGTCGATGCGGTGGGCGCACTCGGCAAGCACGATGTCGCCGGCATGATGGCCGTGCTCGTCATTGACACGCTTGAAGTGATCGAGGTCCAGGAACAGGCAGGACAGTGAGGTCTTCTCGCGACGGGCGCGCGACAGCTCCTCGGCAAGACGCAGCTGCAGGTAGCGTCGGTTGTGCCAGCCCGTAAGCACGTCCGTAAAACCGCTGCGCAGCAGGCGCGCGCGGTTGACGGTGTTCTCCAGCGCAAACGACGCGATCACACCGAGGTGCGCCAGGAAGTCGCTGGCCAGTCCGCGCCGGTAGCGATCAGGGTCGCGGCTCGCAAGGTTCAGGCTGCCGATCAGCTTATCCTGGCGGCGCAGACCGATCATGGCGATGCTCGCGTAAGGGTCGCGGCCGAAAACGAGTTGGTGGTCAGCCGTTCGATACGCGCCGAGCCAGGGCCGGTGGAGGCTCGCGTACTGCGGCGCCACGCCCGTGAGTGCATCGAAAAACTTGACGTCGGTGGGTGCCGTCTTGCCTGCGCCACCCTCTGCAATGAGCAGGTGGCGAATCTCGTGGTCGGGATCGCAGAGCACGAGCGTGACCTGGTCCACGGCAAAGCTGTCGGCGAGGCCCCGCGTCAGCCGCTTGAATAACTCGCGCAGGTTGCCGGCGGTGAGAATATCGAGCTCGCGCTGCTGCGACTTGCGCAGCAGGCTCTCGTTGAGTCGCGCTTCCTCCTTCATGAGCCGCATCTGCTGGCGCAGCTTGCGAAGATCAGCCGTGCTCTCGCTCATGATCGGTGCCGGCCGCAAGCGCGGGCGGGTCGGGCACCAGTGCCGGTTTGTGACAAGGGTTTTGCCTTGTTTTGCCTGCGCCCAAGCGTCTCACAAACGCGGCCATTTGTCGTTCGGGGACAACTGCCGCCGGCCGAAGCCGGCGGCGGTCGGGGACCCTAGTCGAGGGCTTCGCGGACGATGCCGTAGGCAACCGCACCGAGCAGGACATCCTCTAAGTCAGCGTAGTAGACGATGTCACCGCGGTGGTAACGACGACCCTGCCGGTAACGGTAGCCGCGCGGGTCATAGTGCACGCGGAACTGACGGCGCCATTTGCGGTGCTGCTTCCTGTGCGCGCGACGGTCGTGCTGCCAATGGTGGCGGTGCACGTGCGGCAGGCCCCGTCGGTGCGCGCGTTGGTGCGCGCGGCGTTCCGCTCTCAGGTCTGCACGATGCGCTGCGCGGCGATCAGCACGACGGTCGGCGCGACGCTCTGCACGTCTTTCGGCACGCACGTCATCGCGGTAGTCGCGTTCGGAAACTCTGTGGCCGTCACGGTGCGCGGGGCCATGGGCCCCGGCGGCAACCGGCAGCGAGCCGATGATGACCGCGGTGGCGAGTGTGGTAATCAGTTTGTTCATGGCGTGACTCCTCTGTTTTGACGGTTCACGGTTCGCAGTCTGCAAGCGAGGCGCTGAACCCCGCCTGAATCAGCCATTTGCCATAAGCACAAGCTGGCGCACCCGCGTTGCGCATGCGAGCATCGCCCGTCCACGGAGCCCGAACACCATGCCTCGAGTCGCCATCGCCACCACTTCATCGCTTGCCGCCGACGGCGCGCGCGACGTCATCGACCGCGGCGGCAACGCCGTCGATGCGGCGCTCGCTGCGGCACTCGTCACGATGAATACCGAGCCCGGCGTGTGCGCGCTGGCGGGCGGCGCGTTCATAACGGTGTGGGCACCCGGCGAGGCACCCGTGACCTGCGATGGCTATGTGACGGTACCGGGCCTGGGTACCGACCGACTGGCACGCGACGACGCAGCACTCGACGTCACGATGGCTTACGGCGGCGGCATCACAACGACGATTGGTCCGGCGAGCGTCGCCGTGCCGGGGACGCTGGCAGCTGTGGATACCGTCATGGAACGTTACGGCACGCTGGGGCTCGCGACGGCGCTCGAACCGAGCATCGCGGCCGCGCGTGACGGCTTCCCGCTGTCACAGGCCTGCCACTACTACCTGCAGTACTCGGGCAAGTCGGTGTTTGGCCGCAACCCGGTATCGCTGCGCGCGCTCCATCCCGACGGCGACACCCTGCTGCCGGCGGGCGGCATCGTGCACCTGCCCGGACTCGCGGACAGCCTGCAGGCGATTGCCGACAATGGCGCACGCGAGTTCTACGAGGGCGAGCTCGCCCGCACTATCGTCGACCATGTGGCCGCGGGCGGCGGCGTACTCACACGCGAAGACATGGCGCGTTTTGAGGCGGTCCTGCGACCCGCACTCCAGGTCGAGCTCGGCGACTGGCAGATCGCGCTCAATCCCCCGCCCGCGATTGGCGGCACAATGCTCGGTGCCTTATTACTCGCGACGGCCAATGACACACCCCTGCTCGACGCCCTGCGCACGGCGCTGCAGTACCGACGCGGCGCACTCGATTTTGCTGACGCCCTGGAGCCGGCCTGCCAGGCGCTGATCGATCAGGCCCGCACGGACGGCCTGCTGACGGCCGTGCGCGGTAGCGCCAACACCGTGCACACCTCAGCCGTGGACAGTAACGGCCTGGCCTGCGCGGTCACGGCGTCGTCAGGTTACGGCAGCGGTGAGATGCCGGCCGGCACGGGGCTATGGCTTAACAACTGTCTGGGTGAGCTCGAGCTCAATCGCCGTGGCCTCGACGCGGGACCGCCAGGCAGCCGTCTACCTTCAAATATGGCGCCCACGGCGGCGCGACGTGGCGGCGACGCGCTGGCCATCGGCTCGCCCGGTGCCGACCGCATTACGAGTGCACTCGCGCAGGTCCTCACGCGTTTCGTACTTGAGGGCGAACCCTTGCAGCAGGCCATTGACGCGCCCCGCTTTCACGTCGAGGCCGGCCTCACACGCGAGGCCGGCGAATCGCGGTTCCCGGAACGGTTGTTTACCGAACCCGGCGCGCTCGACGTGGTCAGTGATATTGAAGCGCAACACACGTTCGACGGGCCCAGTATGTACTTCGGCGGCGCAGGCGGCGCGCTGTTCGATGCGACCGGCGACACGCTGACGGCGGCGGCCGATCCGCGTCGCACGGGTGCCACCGCCGTCGCCGGCACCGACTGACGCCCTCCCGAGACGCCGTCCCGGGAACGCTGTGCGATACTCGCACGCGCTCGACACCGCAGGACCGCGACCTTGCCCGAAAGAATCGCCGCAGACTTTCTGCCCGACACATTGCCCGACAATCCGATGCATCTCGTCGATGCGTGGCTAAGCGCCGCACGTGACGCCAACTTTCTGCCCAACCCGAATGCCATGACGCTGGCCACCAGCGAAGACGGCCGGCCCGCGGCACGCATCGTGTTGTGCAAAGGTTTTGATGCCGAAGCCGGGATCGTCGACTTCTACACCAACTACGAATCCGCCAAGGGGCGGGTCATCGACGCGCACCCCGAGGTCGCCCTCGTATTCCACTGGGACCACCAAAGCCGCCAGGTCCGTATCGAAGGCCTCGCGTTGCGAGCGCCCGCCGAACAGAGCGACGCCTACTTCGCGAGCCGCCCGCGCAAGAGCCAGTTGGGCGCCTGGGCCAGCGCGCAGAGCCAACCCATCGACAGTCGCGACGCGATGTTGGCACGCTTCGAGTCGGCCGCGGCCGAGCACGGTGGGGACAGCGTTGAGCGGCCGCCACACTGGGGCGGTTACCGCGTCTGGGCGCGTGCCTGCGAACTCTGGGTTGAAGGCGCTGGTCGCGTGCACGACCGAGCACGCTTCGAACGTGAACTCACCGTCGCGGGCGACACCGTGGCCACCGGCGCCTGGCAGGGATCGCGTCTGCAGCCGTGAACGACCCGTTGCAGGTTCAGAGCATCGGTTGCCCGTTCTGCGGGGAGTCGATCGACATCGTGCTCGACCTGTCCGCGGGCGGACAGGACTACATCGAGGACTGCCAGGTGTGCTGCCAGCCCATCCAGATTCGGTTTGAAGTCGCCGGTGACAGGCTGAACGGTATCCACATTGACCGTGCTGACTAATCGATTGCGGAACACGCTGATCGCCGTCGCACTCTCGGCGATGTGGCTGCTGCCAAGAGCGGCCCCCGCGGCCGAGCTCATGATCAGCGAAGTCAGTGCGCTGGCCTTCGACGTCCATGCTGACAGTGACACGCTCGTCTTCAGTGCACTGGGGCAAATCTGGCGCATGCCACTTGAGGGCGGACTGGCCACAGCGATTTCCCCGACCACGCTCGTGCTCGACCGCCCCCGTCTGTCTCACGATGGGCAACACATCGTCGCCGAGGGCGGCGAGCGCATCGGGCAACACACGCTCTGGTTGCTGTCGCGCGACGGTGGGCCCGCGCGGGAACTCGTGACCGCGGCCGGGCGACACGGCGACGCCAACTGGCACCCCGACGGCGAGACGATCGTATTCAGCTCACTGCGCGCCCAGGATCACGACCTTTGGGCAATACGGCGCTCCGACGGCGTCACCTGGCAGGTGACCGCGGCTGAAGGTGACGAAACCGATCCCGTCTGGGAAAACGATGGGCGAGGCATCGTGTTCGCGAGCAACGGCCCGCGCGGCCACACAATCGTGCGTCTCGGCGACGGCGGCACTCTGCAACGCCTGGCGACACGCGATCGTCGCGTGAGCGCACCGAGTCTTCGACCGGGTGGGCCCTCGCTCGTGTTCCAGACCGAGGCCGGCGACGACCTGCGCGCGCTCGAGCTGTTGTTGCCCGTCGCAGAATTCACGGTGAAGCCGCTGCTACGTGCCGGCGATCTCGAGAACGAGCCCGTCGCCTGGCGCGACCGGGACCGCTTGCTCCTCGCGCGCAACGGCAGACTCTACGAACGCGAACTCGCAGGCGCGCGCACGCGGGAGATTCCGATCACAGCATTCGTCACGGTGGCGGAGCCATCGGCACCTTCGGGCGAACGCCCCGCGCCAACCGAGGAAGTCACCGACCCCCGATCAGCCCCACCGCTGGTTTTGCGCACCGATCGGATCTTCGACCCGTCGAGCGGCCGCAACCTGCTACGGCGCGACGTCCGCATCGAGGCTGGCCGTATCACCGACATTGTGCCGCGCCGCGACTGGGGTGACACCTTGCTGCTCGAATTCCCCGAAACGACACTGCTGCCGGGGTTCATCGACACGGCGTTGCGCGAGCAGGCGAGCGTCGACACGGCGCGTCTGGTCGCCGGGGTCACCGCGGTCGCCGTGACGGCACCCGAGACCACTGACGAGCGCCCGGGAACCCCGGTGCCCACGCAGCTGCCCGTTGGCTTTTCCGACGTGCGCGCCATCGCCAATCATGCGGCGAGGATGCAGGCGATCCGCGACGCACGCGACGCGGGCCTGCAGGTTATCGCCAACCGCGTACTGCCTGATCTGCGTTTCGGCGTCACGACACTCGACGCCGATGCGCTCGGCGATGACTTCATGCGGCATGCGGACATCAGCACGCTGCTGCGGCTCTCTGGCGCGCGAGTCCGGGACGCCCATCGCGTCTCGGCCACGAGCGACGTCGACTGGCGCGCTTCACGCGTGGCTGTGATGCTCGAACCCGCCGGCGTGACACCGCCCGCAGCACTCGCGCCGGCACTCGATGTGATCGCACGACATGCACGCGGCGAAACCATGGACCGGTTGCTCAGAGGCATCACGCTCGACGCGGCGACGGCGGCAGGGCGCCCGGACCTCGGTCAAATCCGCGTGGGTGGCGTCGCAGACCTTGTCATCGTTCCGGGCGATCCACTGCGCGACCCGGAAGTTCTGCTCGACCCGATTGCCGTCGTTCGCGCGGGCCAGCTCTACGCCGTATCCAGCCTGCTGGAGTCCATCGCGCAGCGTCGGAATTCTTTACAAAACCCTGCGGAAAGCGCGGCCACCACCTCCGGTGTAGTCGGCAACTAGCTGAAAATTGTAATTATTTGGGTTTCTGGCACAGGCGTTGCTAGTGACTAAGTGCCCAAGCGATGGTCGCGCTGCACGTTAAAAAAATAAGCCAGGGGGGAGTTGTCTCCGAGACGCATATCCCGAGGCGACAAGAGAGCGTAGAACTATACAACCCGGAAATCGCTACGGCGGGTAACAACGCAGACGCAGACCACACGAATAACAAGAAGAAAGTGACTAAGCACCCCGGCATTGCCGGGGTTTCTTTTTTCTGGCTGCCGCGTTTCGCACGACACCCGGTTGCGACTGCTAAGCTCGCCGCCGATGGCTTGCGAATCCCCAACCTCAACACTGCGCGTCACCGACCTGGCCGTCGACGCCGGGCCCTGCCGGCTCGTAGCGGACTTGTCGTTGTCGGTTGCGGCGGGCGACTGGCTCGCCGTGCTGGGTCGCAACGGTGCGGGCAAGACGCTGACGCTCGAAACCCTGTGTGGATTGCGACCGGCAGCCGCGGGGACCATCGACGTGTGCGGCGATGCGCAACCCTCCCTCTCACGCCGTGAGCTTGCGCAACGCATCACGCTCGTCACACAACGTCAGAACGATGCGTTCGCGGCGAACGTCGCCGAGCACGTTGCGCTCGGGCGCTATCCGCACCGTGACCGCCTGTGGCCTGCTGCAGATGCGGCACAACCTAAAGTCGCCGCAGCACTGGATGCAGTGCGGCTCGGGCCGTTTTCACAGCGCGACATCACGACGCTGTCGGGTGGCGAGCGCCAGCGTGCGGCCATCGCCCAGGCGCTCGTGCAGGACTGCCCCGTCACCGTGCTCGATGAACCCTTGTCGCATCAGGATCCGGCACACGCGCTGACGATCGCCGAGTTGCTGGCGCAGCGAGCCGCCAGCGGCGGCACCGTGGTTTCGAGCCTGCACGACGTCAACCTGACCGCGCGCTTTGCGAGCCACGCGTTACTGCTGTTCGGAGATGGACGCTGGGCGTTTGGCCCCGCCCGCGAAATGCTCACCACGGATCAGCTCAGTGCGCTGTACGGCGTGGCCGTGTTGCGTGTCGAGCATGAAGGCCATGCCTTGTTTGTCGCCGACCCGCTGGCCGCGGACCGCAAACTCTAAGTCTCAGCGGTTGGGCGTAACCGGGTGCAAGAGCGCCGAGATGCGTTCGTAGATCGCCGCATTGCCGGCCAGCACGGAGCGCGTATCGAGGCGCAGGCGACCGCCGTCGATATCCGTGAACACCCCACCGGCTTCGGTCACGATGACCGACAGCGCCGCGATATCGAGGATGTTGACGTCGGACTCGATGACGGCGTCGATGCGGCCACTGGCGAGCAGGTGGTAGTGCAGGAAATCGCCGTAGCCACGAATCCGCCCGCAGCGCGCGACGATGCGCCCGAGATCGGCCCAGCGCGCGTCGCCCGCGAGCGTGTGTACGTTGCCCAGTGAAATGGCGGCCGACTCGAGCCGATCGACGTCGCTCGCATGAACGCGTTCGCCGTTTAAGAATGCGCCACCATCCTGCCGGGCCCAGGCCACCTCGCCGTAGAGCGGCGCACTCGACACGCCAAGCACGAGATCGCCCTCGTGCATGAGCGCGATCTGCGTCGAAAAGAACGGGTAGCCCCGGACGAACGCCTTGGTGCCGTCGATGGGGTCGACGAGCCAGAGAAATTCGTCGTCGTCACCGATGCGCCCCTGCTCCTCACCGTAAATGGCATGGCCGGGAAAGGCGCCCGTCAGCACCTCGCGAATCACGGTTTCGGCCGCCTCGTCGACATCGGTCACGGGCGTTGCATCGGCTTTGATGCGTACGTCAAAGCCCCCGCTGTAGCCTTCGCGAATGACGCCGGCCGCGCGTTCCGCGGCTTCGATTGCCGTCGCCAGATAGTTGTCGTAGCCGTTTGCCATCTCGTCGTGCCAGGCCGCAAAGGCTGGGAGTGTAGCAGTCGGGGTCACCTTGACATCGGCAAGACAGCAGGCGTACTGTCGCTGCGCCTGTGGTGAGTCCGCGCACGCGGATGAACGGGAAGCCGGTGACCCATCGCGCGTTCGCGCATGACAGTCCGGCACTGCCCCCGCAACGGTGATCGAGTACAAGCAGCCGCACGGATCCGGGTTCCCGGACCAGCCACTCCGCTCGCGGGGGAAGGCGCGCGCTGCGAAGCCAAGCACTTCACTCGTCAGTCCGGAGACCGGCCCCAGGTTTTCATGCCGTCGGCGCGGTGGGCGTCCCGGGGCTGGCCTGGCGTGCGTCCGTACGTGACCGTCCCCGAATCTCCCGCGTCGCGGTTTACAACCATGTGTAACCGGTGCGGGTTGGCACCGACAGGGGACCCTGATGAAACGAATCATGCTGCTTGCAGCGTTGCTCACAGCCGCACAGGCACAGGCGGCCGACGACGAACCGCTGCGGCTCGACGACCTCACGATCACGACGGCGACACGCACGGCGACCACCGTCGACGAGTCACTTTCGACGATCACCGTTTACACGCGCGATGACATCGAACGCAGCCAGGCTGACCGGCTCACCGACGTGTTGCGCTTTGTATCCAGCCTCGACGTCGTGCGTACGGGCGGCCCGGGTCAGCAAACCTCTTTGTTCTTCCGTGGCAGCGAGAGCAACCACACGCTGGTGCTCATCGACGGTGTCCGTATGAACCCGGGCACCATCGGTACCCCCGCCGTACAGAATGTGCCCGCTTCGATGATTGAACGCATCGAAATCGTCTCAGGCCCGCGCTCATCGCTGTACGGCAGCGATGCCATCGGCGGCGTGATCAACGTCATCACACGCAGCGACGGTGCCGGCGGTGACTTTGAGGCTCGCGCGGGCGGCGACAACGCCCAGCGCATCGCTGCCAACGCAGGCTTCGCGCAGGACGGCTGGTCGCTACGCGGCGGTGTCGACACGCAGCGCACTGGCGGCATTCCCACGCGCTCGTTCACGACCGAAGATCGCGGTTATGAAAACGACGCCTTCAATGTCACGCTGCAACGCACCTTTGACCGCGGCAGCGTCTCGATCCGGCATCTGCAGGCCGACGGCATTACCGAGTACGCCGACTTCTTCGGCACCCCTGTCTCCCAGGACTTCGAAAACAGTGTCACCGCGCTGCAGTGGCAACAGCAGTTCACGGCGGGCTGGGACTCAACACTGATCGTCTCGCGCAATGTCGACGAGATCGCGCAGCGCGAGTCGCCCGACTTCGTGGAAAGCACGCGCACGAGCGTGGACTGGCAGAACACGCTAAAGGTCAACGACGCACATACCGTTGTGGCCGGCGTGCTGCTGTTCAACGAGTCTGCGCAGACGCTGTCATTTGGCTCGGGTTTTGACGAGGACACAGACCTCACGGCTGTATTCGTTCAGGACCAGTACCGCAACGGCCGCTTCGATGCCATCGCCTCGCTGAGACTCACCGACCACGACGCCTTCGGCAATGAGCTGACCTGGAACGGCGCCGTGGGCTTCGACATCACGCCGACGCTGCGCGTTCAGGCCGGCGGCGGCCGCGCCTTCCGCGCCCCGGATGCGACAGACCGCTTCGGCTTCGGCGGCAGCCCAGACCTCGAGGCCGAGATTTCGGAGCAGTGGCAGGCCACGGGTATCTGGAAGCCGGCTGACAACTGGCGCCTGTCGCTTGAGCTGTTTAGCAACGACATTGAAGACCTTATCGACTTCGACTTCGCGACCTTCACGCTGCAGAACATCTCTGAAGCAGAAATCCGCGGTGCGGAGCTGCGTGGCGTCTGGACTGCCGACGGCTGGAACGTTGCCTTCGGTATCGTCAACCAGTCGGTGGAGAATGCCGAGACGGGGGCGCGTCTGCTGCGACGCAGTGAGCAAAGCGCCACACTCGACGTGACGCGTGACTTCAGCGACACCCTCGATGCCTCACTCACGGTGCGTGCTGACGGTGACCGCGAGGGGATCGGTGGCGCAAGGCTAGCGGGCTACGTCCTTGTGAATACGGGCCTGCGCTACCGCATCAACGAGCGCTGGCAGGTGTCGGCCAACATCGAGAACCTGCTCGACGCCGACTATGAGTCTGCCGCAGACTTCCGTTCACAGGATCGACGGACGTCAGTGGGACTGCGCTACAGCTGGTAAGCAACATGGGAAATCGACTGAGCAAGATTTACACGCGCACGGGTGATGACGGTGAAACCGGCCTTGGTGACGGCAGCCGCGTCGCCAAGGACGACCCGCGCGTCGAGGCCTACGGCACGGTCGACGAACTCAACAGCAGCATCGGCGTGGTGCTCGCGTGCCCAATCGACGATACGCGGATCATGTCCTGCCTGACCGACGTGCAGCATGATTTGTTCGACCTGGGTGGCGAACTGTGCATACCCGGCCACACGGTCATCGAACCAAGCTACGTCGAGCGGCTCGAGACCACACTAGACGCGCTCAACGACACGCTGCCGCCGCTCAAGGAGTTCATCCTGCCCGGCGGCAGCATGACCGCGGCGCACTGTCACCTGGCGCGCACGATCTGCCGCCGCGCCGAGCGCCGCGTGCACTCGCTGGCCACGCGCGAAAACGTCAACCCCGAGTGCATCCGCTACCTGAACCGGTTGTCGGACCTCTTGTTCGTCATGGCGCGCGTGCTGGCACGAGCTGACGGCGGCACCGAGGTGCTCTGGCACTCCGCGCGCGTGCGCGGCCAGCTCGACGACTAAGGCCTAGCGCTCGGCCTGACGCGCTGCCGTAAGCGTCTCGCAAATCGCGCGGCCGCCGGCTGCGAGTCGCGGACCAGGCCGACCGATGAGGTCTCCGGGCACACCCAGAATGCGGTCGTTTTCAACGGCGCCCAGGTCGGGCCAGCGCTGCCACATGTTGGCGATTGCGGTCGCATCCGAGCCCGTCAGGATGACGTTCGGGTCCGCGCGAACGACCGCCTCGACACTGACCACCGGCGCCAGTGTTTCGAGATCGCCAAACACGTTGTCACCCCCGCAACGCGCCATGAGATCACTGATGAAGTGATCGCCATTGATCGTGTACAGCGGGCGTTCGCCGATCTGGTAGAACACGCTCAGGCGAGCGCCGTCGTAGCTGAGCGCAGCGATCTCGGACTCAAAGCGTGACGCCACGGCTGCCGCAACAGATTCTGTCCCGGCCAGTGCGCCGACCTCGCGAATAGCCGGCGCGATATCGTCCAGGCCGCGCGTCTCGATGGTCACGAGGTTAAGCCCGAGCTCTTTCACGAGCGCGATACTGTCGATCTGACCGCCGCCCCCCCAGGCGAGCACGTGCGTAGGCTTTAGCGCCAGCAGGGCTTCGGCGTCGATGCGAAAACCATCGCCCACGATAGGCAGGTCGGTAACCGATGCCGGGTAATCGGTGTACGCGCTGACACCCACGAGAACATCAGCGGCGCCCGCGGCCGCGACGATTTCAGCCAGGTGCGGCGCCAGTGTCACGAGACGCAGGGGCTCGGGTGCTGCGCTGGCGTCGGCCTCTGGTTCGCCGGGACTGCACGCGACGAGACACGCCGCGAGCACCACGACCAGAGCAGTGACGCGGCCCGGGTTCAAACGGCGACGCCGAACAGCGTCAGCACGGCCACGCCGACGAGCCAGAACCACAGTGTGCGCAACGCGAGGTTCTTCGCAGCGCGCGCGGCGCGGATGAACCACGCGGTGTCAGCCTCGTCAGCCTCACGCGACAGCGACAACGCCGCCAGGCCAACCTCACGCAACAAATGGTCATTGCGCGCTTCGAGGCTGCCGTCCGGCGAACGCGCAGCCCAGGCTTCGCGGCCCGCGTCATAGTTACCTGCCAGCGTATAGCCCACGGCCGCAATACGGGCCGGCAACCAGGCCAATACGGCGTGCACATCGTTGGCGCGCCTCTCGCAGTCGGGTGCTACGGCCGACTCGGTGTTATCACGCTCCGCCTGGAACAGGGCCCGCCGTCGGGCGAGGTCAGAGACGCGGAACAGCCAGGCGCCAATGGGGCCCAGCAACACGAACCAGAATATGACGGCAAAGATCCGGTTATTCGCCTGCACGAACACAGCGCCCGGCACATCCCCACGCGATGTGCCCACGCCCGTGAAGCCGCTCTCGAGTAACGCATGACCGTAGATGCGCTCGTTCTCTTCGTCGCCGTCACTCAGCGCGCGACACCAACGGTCGACTTCCTCACCGATGTCCTGCGGCCCCAGGCAGAGAAACAGGACCACGACACTGATCGCTAAGTAAGGCAATCCGAGCAGCGCGTCTTCGAGCGTGAAGCGCAGGATGACGACCGGCGCGACGGCGGCGGCCAGCGTCAGCACCAGCCAGAGGTAGGGCCAGACGCGGCCGAGGCGCGCACTGTGGGTCAATCCAAGATCGAACAACGGATCGCGCCAGCGCAGCTCACGCCAGTGGAACAGGTGGGTCGCAAGACGTTCGAGGCCCATGGCCAGGAACAAGGCGATTATCTTCATGGGCACACAGTGGGCTGCATGCGTTCAGTGTACGCCGAATCAGGGCTGCAGCGTATCCAGTCTTGACCAGTCGAAGGCCGGACCGGGGTCCGTCTTGCGCCCCGGCGCAATGTCGCTGTGCCCGACGATGGGCGCCGCATTGAGCGTCGGATAGGCGGCGCGCAGCGCCGCTACGAGTGCGGCCAGCACGGCGTACTGTGCATCGCTGTAAGCCAGCGTGTCCGTGCCTTCGAGCTCGATGCCAATCGAGAAGTCATTGCATCGCTCTCGACCGCGAAACACCGACTGACCGGCGTGCCAGGCGCGCTGACCGAACGGCACGAACTGAACCAGACTGCCATCGCGACGCACAAGCGCGTGCGCCGAGACTTCGAGGCCCGCGAGCTCTTCGAAGTACGGGTGCGCAGCCGCGTCCAGATGATTGCTGAAGCGCGCCTCGATGTGGGG
>ERZ1740065.180-NODE-180-length-30607-cov-11.806788_pt1 | contig 30607 bp, 27 predicted proteins | sample MGYA00581738_ERZ1740065 | MGnify/ENA primary metagenome ERZ1740065 (study PRJEB43018, sample SAMN04849749) | marine metagenome | isolation source: floating plastic debris | place: Pacific Ocean | collected 2008-09-01 | study: EMG produced TPA metagenomics...
CCATCTCATTTTTCTTTTGTTCCTTTTCCCTCTTTTCCCCTCACTCCCTTCTCTGCTCCCCCTCTCCCCCGCCCCCCCCCCCCCGAACTGTAACCCAAACATACTGTCTGACAGCGCCGCTCCTAAGGCTTATCTTCTCGTTGACAGACATGAGCACCATGTCCCATGTCTTCTGCACCCAGGGCTTCAACAGAATCCTCTTAGCCGGCTCCAGGAACTCCCCATTGGCGTAGACGCTGAATAGGAAAATAATATCTTGAAGTACCGTAAGCGCGATATTTTGCTACCAAGTCATTTTATCACGGATGATGACACAGTCACAAGGAGTATTGATCACAGAGAGGTCCAGTAACTCAGCTCATGAATGTATGGATCGATGCCATTGCGCTGAGTAATAGAATCCTGTTTAAATATTCCAGGCTAGAGAGTGCTACATCTTATACAATGGCAGTCGGCTGTCGTGGTGTTAACCAAATACTTACTGTGTACATGGATATGGAGGGGAGGCTTAAAACTATGTACACTGTAGTCCGTAACAACCGGGCCCAATATTCCACCTCAACTTTGTATCTTAGAATCAGTGAAACATGGAGAGAAGCAGTCGAAGAGTGAAGGAGGACAGAGCGATGATCAACAGGTCTAAGACCAAGATCCCCTCCCATGATGAGAACTAGGCCTAATACTAGTGGGTTCTCACACAGGTACAGTGAGTCCTTACAGACGTACGACCTAAGACTGAGTTCCTTCAACTTGAGCTCTAATCTACGCAAATGAAATTTTGCATTCATCTGTTGCTTTGAGGGTATCAAGGTATCTACACCCCTCCTGCCCCCTACCAAGGCATTCATTGTCACAACCTCTGCTACCCATTCTTATGCTGAAACATTGTCAAATTCATATCCTTCCAACCTAAATCTACGGAATTTTCCATCTGGTTTTGTTCATATTTCTATCTATCCTCATTGCGCTGATATCAAGGGTAGCAACACACCAAATTCCTTGACAATAACACACTCTAAAGTCTAGAGTATGTTATATTAAATGTGAAGCACAAAATGGAACCGCCCTCACAGCTGACAGTGCGGCATGATCAGCTGAATGCGATATTTGGGCGCAATTAATTAACATAAATTTGCTCTGTTCTTCACATCAGTTAGAAAATCTCGATGGAACAGAATTCACACTCTTCCATCTATCTATAATACCAGAGTGTTAGCTGAAATATCCCACGCAAAATGAGTGAAAGCGCCAATAACAGTAAACATAAATACGATGGTTAGGCATAGACACAGACATAGGCTAGATAGATAGGCATAGACATAGACATAGACATAGACTAGATAGATAGGCATATACTAAAAGCGTGTCTTCTACCCGATGGAAAATTCCCACACATAGATGCAATTTGAATTACTCAGTAAAATGATCTTTAGTAAAACTGGGTCAGAGAAGAGGTCAGGGGTTAGAGAGATCTGACAATTGATATTCACAGCCATTACAACGGGCTACGTAGACTTAGATAAAGGTGACATCGGTGAAACACTGATCTCTCCAGCGGATGAGAATTAATTACTTCAGGTATACCATGTTAGTAGTCATAGGTCATAGGTCAAGACCCAGACTAAACAGCCTTAGATGGAGAGAACATACACATGAATGTAGGATAGAAATAGGATGTACGTGTCTATGCCATAGGTACTCACAATACGGAAATGGGATGCCTGTCAATTTTACGGATGCGACCTGAGGCTATCACTCGGTTCCTCCTCTGTAACAATACAAAAACATACCATGAGCCTCACACCTCCGGAGAGCAGGGAAAACTTTGGTTTACCCTAAGTCAGCTGATAATGAGGCTAAGCGGAGTACAGCTGAAACACAGCTATAATCAGCGCAGACATAATGTTGTTGCTGAGCGAAAGCGGATAACTTGACATAGAAACAAAGGAAGATGGCCGTCAATATTGGTGTGTTAGGCCAGTTGGTCATAACAACATTTCCATTTCATTGCTAAGGCTAATGACACTGATCTGGCTGATATTTAGTAAGCAGTGGTATCATGGGCAGCCAGAGCTGTACAGATCTGTATGGTTCTGGGAGCGGCTAAGCTAACTTGTTTTGAAGAATCACCACTGAAGTCTATGGTAAAAATGCTATGATGATGTCACTATTACAGATAGAGATGTTTCGTAGGCAAGTTATATGCAAGACTTTACCTCTGGAGAAGGAGCTGGTTTTGGCTTTGCGCTGATATCCTCATAGCTACAAATATACAGGAAGCCATGTTATCCACCATAGCAGCTCGACACCAGTGGCAATCGGTCAACGTGACACAAATTACCAGCCAATAAACAACGGCATACCACGTAAGGCTGAGGATGGGTCCAAACTAGAGCAGTATTAAGATGTATTCTAGTAGCTGCAGTGTAACTGTAAGATGCACTGGTGAAAAATTGACTCATGCTTACCCAAGCTTGACAAATTTCTGTGCACAAGCAACGTATGATCGTCCTGTTTCTAGATCGTTCAGGTCAGAGACTGCATGTCCGTTTTCTGGCGTACGAAGAACTCTTACAGCTCCAAATGCAGGTTTCAGAGATAGGGTGACTTGATTCAAGAAAGAATCGTAGTTTCTAGTCTGTCGTGGATTTATAACGAATCTCCTCCCAGTGAAGAACCGGTCTCCATTACTGTATATGTGAACCTTTTTAGCCAATATGGCTTCTGCCTCAGCCATCTCTTCTCTTCACCACGCACTGGTAGTCGACGAAAGCTAGCTGAATGTACGAGTCAGCATTGCTGGCTGCAAAGCGGTACTGCCTTGTCGTGGAACCACTTCAGGCGCTCCATTGGTCGTGCATCAGGTTATCGGTAGGCGGAACTAAGTATTAAGCCAATCATAACGCTTCAATGACTACGTTTTCGCTGTTGCCTGGTAGCGGAGAAACTACTCGTAAACAGATGAGTGTCGGTCGAACGCAGACGTTTGTTTAGGCCCTACGTGCGTGCGAATGGGGAAGATTAAAATACAGTCAACGCCGGTGATTCGGTTCAAGTTCATCAAACACTTAAAAGTCTTAAGTTCGTTTACCGAACCCCACTGCATCACTTACGGGAGATTTCATATTGAATGCGCTCACCTACAAGTATTGAATTCCTTCACATTCAATAAACTGCATGTAAACAACTTATACGCTCATTGCACAGCCGATCATATTATATCAATAACTGAGATAGCTTGATACCGTGGCTGTCCACGGATACAAAAAAAGTCACATTACCTTCAGATCTTTATCAGCAAACATACAGTAATATCAACAATAGAATCATGGTTAAAAATACCAACCAATGCAGGAGAAATGTCAGTATTCGTTTGACAAACGCTCTCTATGTAAAATGGTTCATACGATGGTGAAAGCTATCATCAGGCAGTTCACAATATTCCTGCCAAAATTAGACCATGGAGAATCGGTTGAGCTTTTATGTTCCACAGCAGAAATTCATTCTATCAAAATTGTTGCCTAGGAACCCGTTCCTACGAAGAATAGTGTGCTACAACTTTGCCTAGCAGCTCATCACACGTCTTCTTGGCATCTCCGAGCAACATGCCTAAAAAACCAAGTCATCAGTAACATCAAGACAAGATTTAAAGAGAGTCCGATTGGGAAAAACTGGCAACGACGTCATGATGATGCAATGGTCGTGATATGATGTGAGTGGGAAGGAGGCATGGAGATCACGCAGACACTGAGAGAGTGCTTATAGGACAGATCAAAGCTGGTTAAGTGAAGTGGCTGTGTACCTGTGTTCTCTTTAAAGAAGATGGGGTTGTCTACAGCAGCGTATCCGACGCCAAGACTCCTCTTCATCACAATCACCTGCAACCAATCGTCATCAGATGATTACACTTTGTCTAGAAGTACTAGGCAGCAATTTTAATGGTCATTGACTCGTCAACACCAATGGTGCAATCTAGATGCCAATAATACCACTTATCAGCAGCACTACTGTACAGCTTGTAAGCGCAGGCTGATTTGCTATTGACGATCTGTGTGAGGAGACAGGATATGGGCAGTGACTGCGGCTCGCCGACCTGTTTGGAGCCCCAGACTCTGAGTACGGGCATGCCGGCGATGATACTGTTAGGATCCTCCTCGGCGGCCGAGTTGACCGTGTCATTGGCTCCGATGACCAGCACCAGGTCTGTGTCAGGGAAGTCATCATTGATCTCCTCCATCTCCAGCACGACGTCGTACGGCACGCCGGCCTCGGCGAGCAGCACATTGAGCTGGCCAGGCATACGACCTTGAGATACAAACAGCCGTGTCATACCAACCAGGACAGCGTTATCAGATTGATACGGCCCTTCGGAGCCAGAGATAGTGGGCCAGTAGCGAGTTACCTGCGACGGGGTGGATACCGAAGCGTACATTCTTGCCCTTGTTCCTGAGGGTGGAGACAAGTTCGGCTATGGGGTACTGGGCCTTCGCGACGCAGAGTCCATATCCAGGGACAATGATGATATTCTTACTGTCGGTGATCATATCAACCACTTGATCGGAGTTGACCTCTGTAACATACAGCCAACGGTTGTTAGAGTGACACATGGGCATGGCGCAGGCAGCGACGGTGACAACCTTCTAGCAGCAGTGCCTGCGATCATTATAACCTGTGATTATTATAGCCTGTGATCTGAAACCAAAGTTAATCGCAACGCGCGGGTCGGTCGATGAAGGAATGAGGTGTGCTGTGGGGACAGTGTTCATAGGTATCTGGCTACAAAATCTAGATAGATTAGATGTGAAGATATCCCATACCTGCTGGCAGGATTGGGTGAGACAGCCCGGGCTGAGTGCCAGTTGGCGGACAGACAGAGAGACAGAGCTGACTACCGTATCAGATTTTACATTTTGATAACAGCAATTAGCATAATATCTCTATTTAATTACCGCTTTATCATACGCGTAGTACTTTCACTCATAGTTCAATCACGTCTTTAGAAACCAGTGTATTGACTAGTTTATTAAAAATTCGATTAGTGCGGCCGGGTGTGAGTGGGCCAGTTATACGTACCGGTGTGAGTGGGCCAGTTATACGTACCGGTGTGAGTGGGCCAGTTGTACGTACCGGTGTGAGTGGGCCAGTTATACGTACCAGTGTGCGTGCCAGTGATTTCCATTGGTTTTCCAGTGCCGGTTGACGACGTTCCGTAGCCACCAAATATGACATTGGGCAGTGACCTGTTCATAGCGACGCACATGATGTAGGATAGGATGGCACCGGACGAGCCAATCAGAGCACCGACAACAGTCATCAGGTTGTTGTCCATCATGAAGCCTTCGGCACAGAGAGCCCAGCCCGAGTAGGAGTTGAGGACCGTGATGACCACAGGCATGTCAGCACCTGGAATCGATGACGCAGGCGTTACGTGACATGTCACACTTTGTGCCGACGACTAGCTATAAGAACGAACCTCCGATGGCAGCGGTGAGCGTGACTCCCATAGTACTGGACAGGGCAGTAGTGGCTCCCAGCATGCCGAGCATGAGCGTCGGATCGGCAGACATCATGTACGTGCCCATAGCCCCGACGTTACCGAGCCCCATGCCAGCGTTGAGCAGGTTCTGAGCGGGAAGTTTCATCGGTTCAGATGACAGGAGGCCTACGCAAGGAGCAAACACAGGTGATAAATGGTAGCGGGAGACGTGTCCCCATCGTCGGGATGTAACACATAGATCAATACATCCAAGTTTAATGATGACATATCGATTTCAAATGCATTGCGTACTTGCGACATGTAGAATAATTAAATAATGCATATTATTTAGGCTCCAAAGTAAAGCCGACAAATAAGGAGAGGCAGACCTTGCAGTTTTCCAAACGCCACCAGAGAGCCGGTGAAGGTGACGCCACCGATGAAAGTGCCGAGGAAGAGCGAGGCCTTAATCACATTAGCGGCGGGATTGGTGTCAAAATGGCTGTTCTCAAACAGGAAGTTGGAGAAGCAGGTGAGCACGGCAGCAGCGCCGACTAGACTGTGGAAGAGGGCGACCATCTGTGGCAAGTCAGTGACCTCGATACGCTTGGCAGCGATGGTGCCGATGAGACCGCCTGTGGTTATGAGGGAATAGAGTCAGACAGGGCTGGTGGCAGCGAGGCAGCGCAGCATTCTCTAAGTGATGCATTACAAGGTGTGAAAAATCTAATTATAATGATTAATATTGAAATCTATGTGGTGTCGTTGACACCAAGTAGCTGATATTCCAATACCGACATGGCAGGCCGGCGTGGTGAAGGCCATAATTTGCCTGCATTCTGCCTGCACCCAGACTAGTGTGAAAGCGTAGACCAGATCTCAATCGAAGTGGGTGGCCAATTTACCAAGTCCCATAGTAGCAGCCATCTGGGTGACAACCTCCGGTGTTGGCTTGAGGAGGCCGAGAGTGGCGGCAACACCAGAACTGACGCCCATCATTCCGAGCGCATTTCCTGTAATGACGTGGCATTGTCAGGCGTGGCTGTGATGAGTTGACTCGTGTAACAGACGGACTGAGAGGGCACTACGTACCGACACGAGCCGTAGTCTGAGAAGAGAGACCAGTGAGGGCGCCAATGCAGCAGAGAGAGGCGCCGAGGTACGCCGTCTGGTGTACCTCTGGATAGAGTCCTGTAGACGCCGCGGCCCCGTAGGCTCCGATAAATGCGAGGCCTGGTATGGCATACATCTTGTTGTACTCCGGCGGGTCAGCTGGAAAACAGGATATCAATAGATATATTGTCTCTCAATCAACAAGAGCATACGTATGCAGTGGAGGTCAAGGGCACTCACTGGGTCGTTTGAACATGTCCAGCATTCTCTGAGTGACGACGAAGCCGCCGCCAATGTTGACACTGGAAATGAAGGCTGCCAGAGCGGCGAGAGTGGTGACTGTGTCGTTGGGCATGTAGCCGCCACCCATCAGTATCATACCACCCACAGCTGTGATTCCTGAGATGGCGTTCGTCACGGACATCAGTGGCGAGTGAAGGGCAGGCGTCACGCCCCACACCGTGTGGTAACCTAGACACAAGACAAAACAATCGTGACGCAGACAATTCGACAGTCGCCTTCTCCTGTACGTACGGCAGGCAAGAGGGTCGTACCAGCGATGCCAGCGAGTGAGAAGATGGACAGCATCTGAGAGAAAGCGCTGTTGGGTGCGGCAATGCCGAGGCCGACCAGGGAGGCGAGCCCAGCGGTGTACAGGCCAGACTCTTTGGCGTAAGCAGCAAAATAGTTTGGCTCAGGAGGCGGCAACTTCTCTACCGGGGCGGCAGCAGCAGCAGGCGTGGCGGATGTCTGCACTACGGACGCTGGCGGAGGCCACATCAGCTCACCCTGTGATGACATTTCCATGAGTCAAATGCAATCGCCTTCGGCCACAGCTAGCCGTGATCATGAGACAATACGACCACTATACCTCGTGTAGGATGATACTGCCGCGTACGACCTCATCCTCAAGGTTGATGTGGAAGTGGTTCTTCTCCCCGATCGACATGAGGAACTTAGAAATGTTGTTGGCATATAGAGTGCTAGACTGCGTGGGCAGCCTGCTCGGTAGGTCTGTGTAGCCTGAGAACACAAAATAGGCAGGTAACCAACCATCCTTACTTCATACCACAGGCTAAGAGTCCCTGTAGTACATCATTGCTAGCAGCTGACAGGTAAAGGTTGTGAGAGAGTGATGTACTGTAGAACCGCATTTTATAGCAACACAAATGTTAGCGTTTCCTTCAAAATCATCAAGAAATAAAAATGTAAGCGATCCCTTAAATGTGAAGACAACTCCTATGTAAGGTATAATTTCTATAGCGAATTCCAACAATAGCGATCATTTTTCGTCGCTATTTTGCGGCCGTGGCTTGTCACTATCAAATCTGGTTCTGCAGTAATAGTTGGAAATTCTCCGAGCTGAGGTCACAAGTTATAAATATGCTGACAGACGGACTGACTCACCGATATGAGTGACGTCGTGCTTCCTAACCAGCTGGCCGGGTACAGTCGTCTCCACATTGCCGCCAGCCTCGGCTGCCAGATCGACGATCACAGAGCCGGGCTTCATCGATTTCACCATCTCCTCGCTGATCAACTGAAACACGGCCGCAACAGATTTAGATTATCAGAACAATGAGGTGGGGGGAAGGGGGGTACAGCAACCGAAACATGACCCCCACAGACTCAGAGAATCAGAACACTGAGAGGCACTCAGTCTCAATCTGCAGCTCTGCTTATCAGGAGGTAAACTGTTTAGTTACTGGCAATGGTGCATTTATTGGAGGCTACACTTGTTTTTGGAATTGTCCTATCTTACATTTTACCTGATCGCGTATAAGAACAGGAGATTGAGGCTGTTTATTTTTAGTTCTCACATCTACACACAAAATTTAACACTTTTCCTCCGAGCAGACGTTCAAACTCTAATCATTTTTACACCAAAAATATTTTTTGGTGCGCAGCAACTGCAAATGTAGAAATAGCACTGGGAGTTGTCCTCTCTTTAAAGCACAATCCACACGCAATCATACATGTGGGTATCTAATTGGCTGCTTTCATCTATGATTGATGGAAGATTAAAAATGGGTTAAATTGGGTGAACATCCTTCTTAGCCTTAGTACTGAGTACGCCATCCTTGGCTGCAGCAGAAATTGCTTAGACTGAGATTCAAGAGCTGATACTGGCGCACGCAGAGGTTTGATCATTTGGTGAGCATACGCTAAGAGCTAGAGGTCTTGTGCAGACATCAACTTCTATAAAATACACGCGTTCTTCATGTTTACAGAGCTCATAGAACCCAATGGTCACCCAAATTCAGACAGTACACGCATATGCACAACAGCATGGACTATGGCGACCTCAGCAACTCTGAGATGACGTCATATGGTTGGGCTATGACTGAGGGGGGGGGGGTAATGACAATCAGAACTAACAAGTGCTGCATGCGTGTACATGAGAGGGAGGGCAGAGAGCGAGAAGAAGAAAGGGAGAGAGGGGGGAGAGAGAGAGGGGGGGAGAAAGTACACCTTATCTACTGAAATACCGTGAGTCCCTTATCATGGTACAATATCAGTGTGTGGGTGAGATATTGTATCGTGGTTCAACGCTCGACAAATAGTAATATCAGCATTGCCTGCACTTTGCAGGCAACCCGATTGCACAGGCTGTGCAGTGAGCCTGGCGGTAAGTTACACAGCCTCCCCTGGTAACAATATTCCAATCACTAGACTCAGCCCTCCATGCCTTTTATTGTCTGTGTTTTTCTAACTGTTCGCCTATTATTTGTGCTACAATGTTAGTTAATACTGTTGACTGGGGTGTAAAACACCGGCCGGTGTTAGAGACTGCAGCGCTGATTTACACTTGGCAGCAGCGGCAGCGCATAGGGTCAGCAAAGTCAACTAACAATAGGAAGCTATCGTACAAATATGGCAGCCCGAGTGGTCCTCATATCTGGCTACACACCGAGGGAGGAGCAGTTGGTTACCTTGGGGGCAGGTTTGCCGGGGATGAGTGCGGTAGTGATGATGATGTCACACTCCTTGGCTTGCTTGGCGAACAGCGCCATCTCAGCAGCGATAAACTCTGGTGACATCTCCTTAGCATAGCCTCCGGATCCCTCGCCAGACTCCTGTAAACAGTGGGCGTTAGCATAAGTACCCCCAACCTGACTCTCGAGACACTGGTTGTGTAAATATATAGATCTGACTGCCACTGTTGCGATGCCAGTAATAGTTGAGTGACTGCAAACAGTAAGTTAATGATATCATCTTGGGTAGCAGTCTATGAGAGCATCTAAACAAAAACTGCGGACAGACCAGCGTCACAAAACAGCAAGTTGACAAGAGAACCTCTACAACCGATGTAAGAGTGTGGGCAATCATACAAATTACTAGGACATTTCAAGAGACTGGAGGATAATTTAGGAGATTCTAGGTGAATTTAGGAGATATTGAGAGATTTTAGTGAGTGTTACCTCAATGTTAACTTGAAGGAATTCTGCTCCCAGGGATTCGATCTGCTCCTTCACAGATGGCCGCACATCAAATCCCCTGACGATAGCCCCCATGCTCTTGGCTGTTCCGATGGCAGCGAGACCAGCCACTCCTCCACCAATCACGAGGACCTTGGCTGGCGGAACCTTACCAGCCGCTGTTATCTGCCCTACAGATCAGAGTGTTCGAATATCAGCTCGTGTACCAGAGGGTTTCTTAGCTCAAAATCAATGGTAGTGCTGTAATACCTGTGAAAAATCGGCCGAAATTGTTGGCAGCTTCTACCACGGCCTTATACCCTGCAATATTTGCCATCGAGCTGAGAGCATCGAAAACTTGAGCTCGGCTCACTCTTGGCACCGCGTCCATAGCAAACACGGTCATGTCTTTTTTTGCCAGCTCATCTATGAGAGCCTTGTTCTGCGCAGGATACAAGAAGCTGATGAGGTTGGCTTTGTTCCTCAGCAGGCTGATCTCATCTGTCTGAGGCGCTCGCACTTTGAGGACAAAGTCAGATTGAAGGGCTTTGTTCCTGTCCACGATGGACGCTCCACTCTCAACATAATGATCGTTCAGGAACTGAGCCTCAACGCCGGCATTTTCCTCAACAGCAACATTGAAACCTTTCTTAGCGAGATTGGCAACTGCAGCAGGCGTCAGCGCTACCCTTCTCTCATTCTGAAAGATTTCTTTAGGAACACCAATAGTCAGCTTCTCATACGGTGTACCAAGGACAGTCTCTTCGGGTTTGGCGGCTTTGCTGCAATATTTTCTGTATGCTGCACGCCAGTGTGACTGCAGGTTCTTGAGACTGGTTTGGGACACCTGGGCAGCACGTATCTTCAACATGGCCACGTCTGATAGGTCTGTCCTTTTCCTGGAATAAATATCTGAATGCAACTATTTCGTTGAAAGCAGTCAATGGGATCATATAGATTTTCTGCGCAGATAGAAAATCGTCTCGTTATTTTTCCGAACAAGTGATCACCGCAAACACGCCAATTCTATAATCCAAGCATTATATGGATTACGTTTGCAGCAAATTTTCCTTCCATAATTTTTTGTGCACGAATCAAATCAAAGATTGTCGCACCATATGCAAACCAACCTGTCAGGGGCCTGAAATTGTGCAGCTGGATCCACAAGACAATGAAGTACAACCAGGAGCTCGATACCCGTGAACCGGCAACGGTTGTCCAAGCATGCGCCAGCACACCTTGACCCCTCCAGAGGCGACCTTTGTGATAATCGTTATTACGAAAGGGTTGGAGAGCTTTACATATCCGTAATGAGATTTACAAAATATGCATTTTCTATAAATATATTAATTAAATATGACATTCATAGAGTATTTAATGAATTAATTAGGTAATCTGTTATGTATTTAACTCTTATTTGATAGTTTTTCATCTTATTACTGTTAGGTGTAGTTTCAGTCCACCCTTTTTCCACTTCGGCAAAAACCCTGAAACTGCAGGTGCCGGCTACATCGTGGTCTCGTCTAGTTCCCTGCAGCTCATTGTTCTCGCCGCTAATCCACGTCTCAGGATCAGTTCTAACTTTTTGATAAAAAATGACTTCATCTGTGCTAAACTGCGCCAAATTAGCTGTTCGAACAGCTCCTCTGCTCAGTAGGACATGTGCTCCAGCTCTGTCTCAAGCCGCCCAAGTTAGGCAATGTAAGTCGACACTCGTTTTGCTGGCGCGTGCAACCAGACGTAAACTCTCTCTCTAGTTGAGCCTCCATTTCAAGTGGATAATGTACCCTTGCATTTTAAGTTGTGTTGCTCTTGGATTTTTACTCTCACTTGGATTATTTGTACGTGCATTCACTCAATGCCATGCTGTCTTCTGCAATTTCTGTATAAGCTAGAACTAGCAGCTCTACTTCCATGACGTAATCCATGACGTAGTCTTAATCCAACTAAAATCATTTATCGACCCTTTGTAGATTCTGGCAAAAGAATCAAAGTAGCCAACCCTGTGGTAGAGCTGGATGGTGATGAGATGACAAGGATCATCTGGGCTGCTATCAAAGAAAAGGTATAATGATTTCACAACCTCTCAATCCCTCCCCCCCTTCCCCTGTATCGTGATTGCTGCACCTCCTTTTACTCTCTCCCTCATAACTCAGCTGCAATGGCATAGCCAACGTAAATTTGCTGAACTGTCAACGTATTATGTGCCGTTTTAGCTGGTTTTCCCGTACGTTGACGTGGACTGCGAGTACTACGACCTTGGCCTTCCTTACCGAGACCAGACTGACGACCAGGTGACCATCGATTCTGCAATGGCTATCTTGAAGCACAATGTAGGAATCAAATGTGCAACAATCACTCCAGATGAAGAACGAGTGGAAGGTTTGTGCTTTGAGGAGTTGCCTACCCATTTCCCGTGCTCCATACGATGTCAGCTGATCATGCTCATAGCTTCATTATCCCATTGCTTGTTTTATGACTAGAACTCACTAACACAGCAGTCCTACCAGTTGCAAGTCGTTATTTTCTTTACATTATTGCTGTTCTACATTATCAGCCATTTCATTTTGTCTGCTACAGAATTCAAGCTAAAGGAGATGTGGAAATCACCCAATGGTACTATCCGTAACATACTGGGCGGTACCGTGTTCCGTGAGCCAATCATCTGCGAGAAGATTCCTAGACTTGTGCCTGGATGGACAAGACCAATATCCATTGGCCGTCACGCCTTTGGCGACCAGTACCGAGCCACAGACATGGTAGTGCCAGGTGAGGCTTGCCAGCATTCGTGGCGTTCAATGTCTACAGGTCATGTGACGTGTCATGTGACACACATGCTGTCCGTATAGGAAATGGCTCCGTGGAGGTAGTATACACGCCAGAGGGCGGCAGTCCTCAGCGCATACCCGTGTTTGAGTTCAAGAATGGAGGAGGCGTGAGCCTCTGCATGTACAACACAGACGAGGTGAGACAACTCAAACTAATGTCCACGTGGAGACAGGGGCTTGCCTCTCGATGATTGACCAATCTCGTTCTGTTATCTCGCTCAGTCAATCACTGGATTCGCCGAGAGCTGTCTGCAGTACGCTCTCAACAAGGGCTGGCCTCTCTACATGAGCACCAAGAACACCATCCTGAAGAGGTATGACGGCAGGTTCAAGGACATATTCCAGGAGATTTATGAGAGGTAAGGGCGGACGACTCTCACACGCCTTGTTGGTAACGCTTGGAAAGCTGCTGTCATCTAGAGGCACTATGTTACAGTAAATACAAGAAGGCATACGAGGACAAGGGTATCTGGTACGAGCACCGTCTCATCGATGACATGGTCGCCCAAGCTCTCAAGTCAGATGGCGGTTTCGTCTGGGCCTGCAAGAACTACGACGGCGACGTCCAATCAGACGTAGTCGCCCAGGGTAAGCGTAGTGTCTGACACTCGTACCAGACTAGATGTGTCACAGCCATGTGTGTGTGTGTGTGTACACACCCGCTACTGTTGCTCAGGTTATGGTTCGCTTGGACTGATGACCAGTGTCCTGATGTGTCCTGATGGTAAGACCATCGAGGCTGAAGCTGCCCACGGCACCGTCACCAGGCATTACAGGGAACACCAGAAGGTACATGTCACTACTAGTCTTGGCTCTCTGCTTACTGTTGCTGAGTGTCGCTCACGTCTCCGAGTCTGGTGATTTAGGGTAACTCCACCAGTACCAACCCGATAGCCAGCATCTTCGCCTGGACCAGAGGTCTGGAGCACAGAGGCAAGCTGGACGGTAACACCGAGCTCATTCACTGGTGCCAGGCGTTGGAGAAGGCTTGTGTAGACACGGTCGACAGCGGCAATATGACCAAAGATCTCGCCGGCTGCATCTACGGCCTCAAGAAGTAAGTACTGGACATCTTGATCTGATCTGTATTAATCGTGCTCTAATGGCTGTGACGTCTATGTCTATATCGATGTGTTTGCAGCGTGAAGCCTGAGCATTACCTGTACACAATGGACTTCCTTGAGGCCATCACAGAGCAGCTCAACAAGGAGCTTAGCAAGTAAACACACTAACTCATGCTCAACCAATCATATCTCACCAACCCGTTATAGCAATGGCGACCTTCATTAATGCGAAAGAGAGCAGTGATATATTGAGACTAGATAGATCTGATTGAAGTGCACAAACCGCCCCTTTTATAGTTCACACAACCATCCGCTGCCCATAATGTTCCCATCAGTTAGTTTTTGATTTCTCTCCAATTCGTCCATCTTCAAACTAGCTGTTGGCTGTGTCTGTTTTGCTGCTCCGACTGTAGTGGAGTCCGATGTTTTGTGTTCTTGATACCAATAAAGCAACGAATAGTCGCCACATATACAAGTCTTATGTCTATGTCTATAGTCCTATGTCTATGTCTATAGTCTTATGTATTGCGTTGCGCATCTCAGAAGGACTTAAGTCATGAGCGTGCTTTGTGCCTTGGAATGAATTCAAAATTACCTGTCACTCAATCTATAATCTCGGAAGTTCTTTGGAATCGCATGGGGAAGCTACTGTGAACCCCACCCTGCCCCAGAATGTCTAGGAAAATTAAGGTTAGTAACTGTGTGGAGGCGCCATGTCATCTGTGAGCGGGTTACCTGGTTGCATTGATTTGTAGAGACCGGATACCGCGTTGCCTTTCTCACCCCATGACCTAGTGCAGTTCTATAGGCATCACTATCAATGCCCTGCCACAAGTACATCCAACAGGAGGCGAGTGCACCGTCGAGCTCGGTCATCAACCCCTCGTCTCAGTTATGCAGAGCAGAAGGTTAGGGAGGTGACGAGATTGCTAGGTTTATTTTGTCTCAATTTGACTTCTTGACAAACTTGGCTGTAGACGAGTTTGCCACAGTCAGGACATCACATTCGGCCAATGACCAGAGAGAGTGCTGGTACTGATGGATCTGTCTGGACTAAAGCTTATGTATCGGCCAATGACAGTCCAGTAGAGATGTCTGGTGATATGGCATTGGCTAGAAATTTGTCGGCTTGCCTAAAACCAGAGGTAGGTGATGTCGACAGGTATATCTATGTGTAACTTGGGACTTCATGTTGCAAAGACAACTATCGAAATATGAGCGCTGTATTTGTAGCACTCCAAGTATATTCTGAACCTGATCAGAAGTCACCATGTAAAGACACCTGAGAAATACCCAGTGAAAAATAAACTGCAACGACCAGCTACAGCTGAGGTGCTTTGTCTCACCATTCTCTACCCTCTGCCGGGACCCATATCTACACTCTACCCTCTGCCGGGACCCGTATCTACACTCTACCCTCTGCCGGGACCCGTATCTACACTCTACCCTCTGCCGGGACCCGTATCTCATCATTGTGTATTTCCTATTTTAGAAGCATCGAAAATCTACCCAGAATTTTGCATCTCGATACGGGCTGATGATGAGGAAAACCAATCATATACTTCAGGAGGGTAACAGGAGGATGTACGAGATGCTTCACGAGACAGAACATCGTCTACTGGCCGTTCAGGCTGGCTGGCCGTATCTCGACCATGTGGCAGCCTGTGGGGTGAGGATTTGTACCCTCTCTTTCATTTGGTGTCCATCCACATGGTACTGTAAAACAAGAAATTTTGGCAAGCTGTATACATGCAGTGTAACGCTTCAAAATGTGAAACAAGTCGTACACTCACACACTTGTGGTCCAGGATTTTTATTATTCACCCATGCTGAACTAATAAAAAATTTAATTATCACAATCGGCAGCCAATCAGATGCTGGCTTGAAAATGAATTATTTTGAGAATTTTTGTGATCAAACTGAGTAAGGGCGCTTTTGGATACTGGATGCGAGCCTCGCATCCAATCTTGGATGCGATCATCTGAACGCCTCGCGTAATATGCGAGAGCTTTGGAACGGATCGCCGAAACGAAAACTCTCAGCTATCCCATAATGCATTTTCTCAGCCGAAATAAATCCCACAATGCATCATTTTCTGGATGCGAGGAGCTGTCGCATCTTTAGTCTTCGAACAGCATAAAAAATTCAGCCTAATTCCCCTACCCGCAATTATGTTCAATAGATGCAACCTTGACACCGAGAAATGTGTCAACATACTGGAGGTTGTCCCCGACAGCAATCCACGACGGGAAATATTTACACAACCGTACACGATGGAAATGAAAATTTCCTCGCGTAAAGATGCGATGGGCAGCTTTATTTGTGCGGTGGTACATGATCATTTACTCGACGCAGTCGCATCCCGTATCCGAATAGAATAACTAGAATAACTGATGAATAATTTCAACTGCATTTATTTTTGAGAATTTTCTATCCCAATTTTAGTGACTTCAGTCTTGTTTAGTTTTGTGATCGCATTCCATAGAACATTCTATTTCAACTTGGATTTTTGTGTTTAAATTTCCAATTTGGTTTGATTCCTAACTACTAGTCCTTGATTGCCTTCATTCAATAAAGGATGGGCCACACTAGCTGTATTTTCATCCGTCAGTCACGGACGACGACAGTCTGCCGTAAACGACAGTAGTGTTCGTACTAGACGCTACTCGTAGCTGTAATTCGTAAACAAACTGGCCGTAAAAATCTGGAAAACCAATCAGCGATTTTCTCGGAATTTTATGCGGCGCTAATGCAGTCCTGTATAAAACCTAATCACGATTGCCAATCAAACAGCGCTTTACCGAAAAGTGCCGGTGAAAAATTCCAACTTGTTGAAAGTCATGTACGGCAGAAAAAGTTGCCGGCTGCGAGCTAAAAATAGAAAGGAATGTGTGCCGTCCGTGACTGACAGATGAAAATATGGCTAGTGTGTCCTGATCACATTTAGGAGAGACATCAGCTAGTCGAGTCCCTCAAACAACATGAGAACAGCAGAGCGTCGAAGAAGATGCGAGCCTTGCCGATTACTGCATCAGACATGGAGCTTGCCATGCTGAGAAGACCTCAAAGTTTCATCGCAGGCACTGGTATAGAGAAGAAGCTGAAAACAGCTGTGAAACATGCCTTGAATGTTAACAAGTAGGTCTTGATATTGTCAGAGCGTCATTGTCCTGATGTTTCTATACTTTGATCCTACCGCAGGTTTCTCAACCTGGATCAAGGAAAAATCCTTAAAGCAGATGTCAGGAGGCCGTCAAAAATTTTTTTGCCATTGGCCAGTACTGTAATACCAAGAATAGCCCAGCTATGTCAAACTATGACCAGATTTTTTTACATTTGCAGCATCAAAAACTGGTTTTTAGTTCATTAGGGTGATAGTTGGAGACACATTGCTTACTTATGATATCATTTTACCAACGGGAGGTGAGTGATAACATCAAAAATCCAAACTAATAAGTAAAAATCTAAGTGAGTCAATGAAAATCCTTTATGCTATATGAAATCCGTCCTTTTGTCCTTACACAAGCCAAACATCCAAATAGTTGAGATCCCTGCTACCATCTGTGGCCATTCCCATGTACCAACACTTTCAGTATCACAGTGTCGGCATCACATTGTCAGCCTCACAGTGTCAGCGTCACAGTTTCAGCGTCACTGTTATGCTATATTTCAGCATAAAGCAGGCGTCTCTCTCGAAAAAGAAGAATCTGTTTCACAGCAAGCTGAATTCCATCTACATAGTTTTATGTACCATGCTGCATATGAAGCCTCCAAGAGTAGGCCAGGTGTTGTACTGTCATACTTTGTTGTTTGCCTTTTAACTGTTCAGCATTGAATAGCAGCCATTGTGATTGATTATGCTTCGCTGACAGCGGCCAATACCTTGGATTCTACTGAGGAAGATGAGAGCAGATCCATATGCTGAGAGCAGTGACAAAGAGTAAGTACTCATCAGGATAAGAACATGCTGATCCACAGTGACTCGTGACATTGAAACACAGCAATGGCATATGACGCATGACCAGTAATGCTTTCATTTTATAACAATATTTATTTATTTACATTTATAATCATGTTCATATTTATTTTTCCTATCCATATCGACAATGGCGCAATACTTTTACCCAGAGTATTCCTGTAATTTATAGATTTTTGGCCACAAAAGAAACATCGACTAAACTTAACCACGAACGAAGTCTGACATCAGCGAATAACCGTGAGTGTGTAAACCGTCTGCTGAGGATATGGTGCTGCCAATAACACGATACTATTGCAGAACGTAATATTTCCCATCGAGTAAATGTGAGATTGCATCAGTCAGTGTAAATATTTCAGGTAAATCAAGGTCGTGTATGCACAGGGAAACACAAAGCTCTACCTCATGCAGGTAATCTTATGTCATACTAAGGCAGCTCAATCTCAGTCGATGACCAGCAATAGTTTTAGGTGCTTATCAAACAATGTTGGCTCTCCATCTTTTCCTAGGTTGGTAAACTCCACAATAATTTTAAGGACGTTTGGTAGTGTTTGAGGAATTAAGTGTTCTGTTGCAATGCAAGGAGACCCAGTACTGGATATGGATATCCCACTTCTGCCACCAATCAAAGTCAGAGGAACCGCAGCCACTCTGTCGACAGGAGTGGTGTCTCATGGGAGGAATTTCTGAAGTGGGGAACGCCAGTGGACTCAACATCTAAAAAGCCAAAGTCTCTATTGTTCAGGTACTGTAAAACTGGAAATTGTTGTATTTGTTTAATTTTTGTATTTCCAGTCATTTTTGCCCAATTGCAAAAATTTAGCTAAGAAATATTTCTCTGCTCTGTTGCAGTAGTTGCAAGAAATGCAAAAAGAATCTTCAAAAGTTTTTCCACAAAAACTCGCAAAACTTTCCTGCTTTCCAGTATGCTTTCTACGTAGGAGGTAGTATGGTCAGGCAGTTTCTGTCTCCGCCCAGCCAGTCATCATGGTCATTACTCTCTGTTTCTACCATCCCCATCTGTCTGTGAAGTCATCAATCGCTCCACTACCAACCAAAATTCTGAGTACGGTGTAGAGTGTAGCTTGAGCGAATATGAAGTAGTCTGTGGTATGTAGGTCAACGCCTCGATCAGTGTCGATTAGAGAGGTGACAGGTCACCGGACCAGCCAGGCGCTCTCAGTGCCGAGAGAGACGCCCATGAGAATACCCGTCTCTGCTCCCCGCTCGCCATTGTCTGATGGCATCAGGAAATCCATAACGAAACTATGGCATGTAATGAAACGCTCGTTCATGAAACAAAAGCTGCTGGAAAAACTGCAGAGACACCGAGTCAAGATGAAGGCGACACGTCCAATCAACAAGAACAACTCCCTCATGTAATAACTGTAATATTGTCTTGAGATGACTACGATCGACATCTGATTATAATAATTGCTATGATGGTATAGGATTTATTTGTGATGTGACGTACATACATGTATGCGGTATGTCTCTGATATGTCTCACTGTGCTGTACATATCTTCAGACTACTTATATCACAGCTTACTGCACATGCTATGAGGTCTAGGAAACGCGATTGCCAGAGTTCTTTATAGCTGTAGCTACTGCAATGAGCTCTTCACTAGTACACCATATTCATTCATACTAATTGTCTTATTATTTCTGTTGTCAATACAGGCAGACGTTTGGCCTAGACAACTCCGATCAGCTGAGCAGTATCAAGCTGAATTGGCTGAAAGTAAAACTGCGCAACAACAGGATGTTAATCAAAGCCATCATACAGAGAAACAGGCCAGTTCAGTAAAACCCGTCAGTGTAGCAATGCTCAGGGTGGGTAGACTTGATAATTATGGGGCAAGTATACTCATATACGAGTATACGAGTATACTTGTATATGAGTATACGAGTATACTCGTATATGAGTATATGAGTATACTCGTATACGAGTACTATACGAGTACTATACGAGTACTATACGAGTATATGAGTATACGGCCCTGGCAATGCTAATTCAGTAGTGTCTTCTCAAGTTCCATCTTATTTCACGACAGAGTAGCCAGCGAGCAACTTGTCTGAGAAGAAACTGGAGATTTAGTCATCATTAACTTTGATAAATCATAGCTTAGCCCCCCCTACAGTTCATATTTGCACTCAGTTCAGTATGATCGAACTAATAAACTGCGTGTAAACATTAGAGAATCAGTAGTAACAGTTTTAACCTTTAATTTCGACAGCTATAATGCGGGACGGGGGTCCCGGCAGTACGAGATGGTCGAAAAACCCATACGCAACGGCCTATCTGATGCTAGAGTTATAGTTTGGTACAATGATTGCTGCCAGTATGTTATATATGAAATGATCATGTATGATATACGCTTGTGGAGCGATGCTTTCAGTCAGTATTCAAATAATAAAATACACTATAGTAAATACAAAATAAATCATAATGAATATAAAATAAATCATAATGAATATAAAATAAATGCAATATGATAATAATAATAGGAAACTAGCCATAACAGTGACATTCAATGTCATCAAGGTCATTGATGAACAAGGATCTCATGCTATAGCTGTGCTAATATACTATAGATGGCATAAGTAGAAGTACCATGATTACACGCGGACTTCTTTTCAATCAATGGGTGGGGGAAGAAGTTGATAGAGTGAGGTACTGATGAATTAACTCTATGATACAGGGACGCAGAGAATCGCTACCACTCTGTGGTGAACTCAAGCGAGATCTCAGACACGTCTCTCTGGAGGCTTGACTGGGTGCAGGACTTCAGCGCCAAGCGGAGGCGCGCCTACCAGGAGCACACTGATCAGTATATCGAGTGGTACGTTGTCATCCGTCGTGTAATTGATCTATTAGATTGGCATCAGTGAATGACAGATACCGCTTATATTTTACCTCGCTGTTGTTTCCGCCTTGCAGCGTTGTTGATCTTATGGACGAGGCTCAGGAGTTGTCTGTTCATGACGAGTCCACGGTGAAGAGGCAGTTACATAAGATCAAGTTAGCGTGTCTGGATGAGAGAATTAGCTACATGACGATACAAGGTGCCCAGGTATACGCGCCGCTATCACAGTCTCAGTTCACTCTGGTGAGCCTGTGAGCTGATTGGTTATGTCTGCCAGATCATTGCTGATACTATTGATTGCAGGCTAGAATGAATCTCCTCATGCTCTCTCTACCTGCGTTTGAACTCTGCACGCTGGAAATGCAGCTAGCCTTGCAGGTATTTCATACTCGTATCAGCGGCCCTCCCCGCCACACGACTATTTCTCATGGTCGGTACGTGGCAAACAAAGACCTGAGAAAGAATTGCTTTTCAGGGCATCTATCCGTCACGTTCCCGTCTATAGTTTGATTGATGTGAGACCCGTTAGATGGGCAGTGCTGATATATATTCATTGACTGGCGGTGGCTCGGGCCCAAACAACGCAGTATTATCTTGTTTTGCCAGATTATGTCAGCTTAAGTTCATGTCAGCTTAAGTTCATGTAAGCTTTTTCTCTCTGGCCTTGACTGACCCAGTGATCGAGTAGCATCTACTCTGTTGTAGTTCGTTCTGGTGAACGTTCTGAATGGTGAGATAGATCTGCTCTATCCGATGTTCGAACGGAGAGGGCTCCCTCTACATCCAGGCATTCATAACAGTCAGTACGAGCAGCAGCTGAACTTCTCATCGTTGAGAAAAGCTGTAGTTACCGACTTTATCAAGACGAACAGAGTTCTGTCATCTGTCCCGCCAGACAAACCAGGACTGGGCAGGAATCTCATCAACCGACTGCAGAAGAACATTATATTTGGATGAATGCCTACAACTTTGCTCTACCTGAATACAAGATGATCAATGAAGGAACACGCATTATGATGCATGATCATTGCGGTCTTCCAATGCTGCATAATAAAACAGCTACTACATCAACTAGAAACGTTCCCACATTCCCGTCTGTCAAATGCCTGCCTGAAGCCTCGGCAGTAGTTATGTATGTGAATCCAGTGCAGTTAATCCAGTCTAAATACCAGACAATCATCGAATATCTCGCCCTGCGTATCCATACCACCATGTATAAGCAAGAGCTGACAACTACTCGCATTAGAAGCAGCAGCAGAGCAACTCTCGTGGCCTTCAGCTGACCTTGAGTCCTCCCTCTCACCTACAAAACCCAACAAACTCTGTAATAATCCTGGTCAATTAATTAGCCTTGATTCAATTCATGGAAAGGCAGACTGGCATATGGAATTTCTGGTAGTATATGAATACAAATTTCCTTGTGAAAATGACTAGGATCAATTTATAATAAATTGAGTAAATTAAATATCAACTGTAGTACTAAATACCATGATTATGGTAGGTGGTATGCGTTATGCTATGCGTTATGCTATGGGCATGGCCATGCTTATGAATATTATAGCCGACGAAAACCTTCGATCACTTATTAAGTCTGTATCAATTAATCCATCAATTGGATGATGAGCTAATTGCAATTGAAAGGATAATATAGTAAACATTATACACCTACTGGTACTAGGCGAGTAATTAGCAGACTCAAAACAAACCTTCAGAGGACGCTGCGGCCTGGTCCACTGCGCTACTGTCACTGGACTGCCCAGCCTCCCAGTTCCATGTGATGACACAGCTCGCCATGTCCAGTCGGCTAGACGGAGACGGACCTATTGACGGTAATATTTGAATGAGACACACGCCATTATAACAAGAGTGGAAGTAACACTGTCTGGCAGACTGACCCTCGGAGGAGAGGAGAGTCCACTGCATGCTGACTAGATCTAAGACCCAGAGATCGTCCAGCGCCATCCCTTCCTTGTTCATTCCTCCAAACACGTACATCGACTTTCCGCTGATGCAGGCAGAGTGACTCGCTCTCGGGCAAGGTTGATTACGCTTCTTCACCTTCGGTGAGGACCAGTTGAGCTTATCGAGGTCTAAGACATGAACATCATTGTACAGTTTACTGTTGGCCATTCCGCCGAAGCAGATGAGCTTCGACCCATAGACGGAGAGTGTGTGGCCGTGGCGAGGAGCGGGACTTTCTCCGTTGATTGCAGGCGAGCTCCAGGAATTTTGAACGGCGTTGTAGCAGTACACTTGTCGGTCTTGTGTAGGCTCTGCTCCGGACTTACCACCAGAAAACACGTAGAGACAGTCGTCCACGGCTGCAGTGGTATGGTGGGTTCTGGCCGTCGGGGCGGAGCCACTGGGCTTGACAGTCGACCAAGAGTCGCCAGTGAGATCATAGTACTGCACATCGGAAAGGTTGCCTTCCTGATTGGCTCCGCAGAGAATGTATATACGGTTGGGGTAGGAGAGGGGTGAGAAGGCAGCATGTTCATATCTGGCGTTGAAACCTGCAGGGCTCATCAGGTTCCATGACAAAGTCTGGAGCCCTAGGAGATGGATATCGCTGAATGTTTCACTTGGATTGGCACCTCCAATAAAAATCACCTGATCTTGTCCTTCGGATGCTGGAAAAAAACTGGTATGGTTGGTCAACTTGCACAAGGGAAATAGTAAAATAACCTGACAATTTTCAAACCTTTTTTGAAGACAGCAGTATGCCCAACTCTCATAGAAGGACAGTCGCCAACAGCTGATACGACATACCATAGGTTGTGGGTAGGGACGACATCCCGCTCTAAGATGGGGTGAATTTCCATGATGAGATGGAATTAAAGTATTGTACAAACAGAAGAATTAGTTGCTGAGTTCTCTGGTGCTCCGCTAGTCGTCACAAAATTCTTCTGGCTAGAAACTGTGAGATAAGGGCCTAGCTGTAGATCGCCAGGCTGCTTCAGGCTAAGATGACGCCTCTGTGCTAGATGAATCTTCTTCGATGTGTCCTCGTACCGCTCTTCACAGTTAGACTCTAAATATTTCGTCCTAATGTGGGAGCCTCGAGTTGACATAGAGCGACCTTGAAATTAATAATGTGTGGTGAAATTCTAATACACAAAACGTTACAGAATAGCAAAAATTTTCGCAATACGAAAGATGAAAGCAAAAGACGCATGGACGTTTCTATTTTACGAGTGCTCCACCTCAAATCGGGGAGCTCAGTCTTGATGACACGGAAATAATACATACACGTTGATCAGGAGTTTCAAGCAAGTTCATGTGCACCTCATGTTGCTAGTATATCAGCTCCTATCCGTCACTTTCTTCGCAACCAAAAGCAACACATGAAAAGCGAACAGGAGCCGAAAAAGAAGTAGCGTATGAAGTCGGCCTTGACCTGACGGTAGCATAGCAACCTGCATCATAGTCGCTTATGAATACGGGCGTGGGTTTGATATGGGCAAGGAACTTATATACGTTCCTTAGATATGGTCAACGTGAACATAGGGCTTTGGTCTGTGAGTAGGGTGCACTATTTTGCGATATTGTGGCTTGCACCAAGAGCTCCATGGATGGAATAGTATCTGATGAGTGATGAACCCCTAAAAGTTTGTGATACAGCACTGGTAGCATTGGTAGGCAAACAATCCTATCAGGTACGTATTCGTACGCATATGGCAACATAGCAGCAACTATACTATACCACATGAGATGTTGTGAACAGAAAGGAGTCAGTATGAGTTGAAGGTAAAAATCTATAGTGGATGGCAGTACTTCGAATGACAGAGCAACTCAGATCTGAGCAGTGTGAGACAGCGACTAACTTCATATCAAATAATGAAGAAACCGTTGAAATGTTGCATCAGTAAGTAGTATGTACAAGGTGACACTAATCCTTATTAGACTTTTGCAACAGCCCCTTAAATAGGTCAGCATGTCCATAAATGGGTCAATATATCTTTGGTCCTAGAGCTATATATGGTTATGACTGGTATTCACAAGATGTCAACGGTGGCCACAAAAATTGCTCTAAACGCAGCAAGGGCGGAAATAACATAGTGTTTTGGTAAAATTGATACACAATATTAATAACTTTCAGCACAGGTTAACTGATGACTAGGTTGAAGCTGTAAATGGACACTGACGATGAAGCCAGTACAAGTCAAGTCAAGTCAAAAACTGAACCAAAGCGCTAGTTGGGAGTAAAATAAGGAATACAATCTTCAATCAGATTTATTGTCAGAATCAAAGACAGAGGTAAAAAATTAGTAAAAAACAGCAATTATCAGTGGTAATGGGGAGACGACAACGACCCATTGGTCGGTACCTAGCTACGGAGCGTGTCATGGCCTATCAGACGGAAGCGTCACCGCTGTCCGTCAATCGAGAAGAAAATCATCGGGGATGTGTTTGCTGTATATTTCATAGGACGCATTGATGATACCCCAGGACAGCAATGATCTTGTAAAGTTTACATTCACCCCGCGGAACATCTTACTCCAACGCCTGTTCCTTTCCATAAATACGATATTGAAAGCGTCAATCATCCCAATGAATTCTCCGCCCATTGTAGACTGCATCCTGGTCTTGACTACATTCAACGGGTAAAACACTGTGCTTATGCTAGCACCTAAAACCGCTCCGCTCACAAAATCTTGACAAGTGTTACCAATCTCGCTGTCCGATTTGGGAAACATGTCTTTTATCGGCTTCCTGCAGAGGAAGAACGCCACATTGCTAGGACCGTTGCGTAGCAGGATGCACGAGAATCCTCTGTAATACTCTCTGGCGCCATATGACATCAGCTCCATGGAAGCATGGGCGGTGTTACGAAAATGGCCATAATACTGTTTGTCCAGCATCAGCGTTTGGATACGCTCAAACGGGCAGAGCAGCGCTTCTATCGAACCGGCCATGAGTGCTGCGGTGACATCTCTCGTCAGCGAAGACCAGTTCGTATTTTCTGACAAGTACTTCTTGTAGTGGTCGAACATCCCAAACATAATAGACATAGAGGTAGTTTTCTGAGCAAGTGGAGGGAGATAACCCCTGTATAAGCACCAGAGACCTTCTTTCTTCAGCTGTCCGACAGCTCTATATACGTTTATACCGTGCAACTGCTGTCGAAACATCACCTTATTTATCGGAAACGTGATGCTAATGTTTGTAAAAGCAGCGCCAGCTCCGCAAAAGAATTCTTTTGGTCTGTACGTGTCATTATGAGGGGCCATCGAGTTCAAGCGCGTGGATAACTGATGATCTATATCCCACTAAAAAGGAAAAAAATATATTTATACAGTTCTGAACAGAATCATACCATTACTGAGCTCTTCCAAACCAACTTACATTTACAATATATGGAATTAGTATAAAATATAAAGTTATGTAGCATGTCGAATCCTAAAAGTACATGAGCTAGCTACAGAAATTAGCCTGTTCGTCGAAAACATCAATATATAATTACAACAAGATAAATATAACGCTGGTTCGCCTATATATTTCATCTCATACAATGTGCGATAGGAAAAAAAGAGGGCTGCTGCTTCAAATCCCATCAAGCATGACAGCACATCAGATCCTAACTATAAAATCGTCTATAAGCACAATAAATTTAAAATGTTGAATCTCGATCCTATCGAGCCCCGTCTTGATCGATCAGAACTGTACCCAATCGATAACAGCAAGCAATGCCACACAAAAGACATATCTGAATCCTCAGAATAGTATGCAACAATCTAGGATTTCTACACACATTTAATCATGGCAATCTTGCATAAAAAGAAATTACGCTTGCCCCGGCAAAATTCATAAGTTGGCCGGTTTGTTGCAGCTTCATAGGATTATTTACTGCATCATACTTACATTAGATAACTTCATATATATCACGAATTTCCTCTTCTACATCATTGAGTAGATATTGCACCAGATATTAGAACAAAAAAACGAGACTAGTATCAAGTCGAGCGCCTGCAAAACTGATCCTCTCTCGGAACATAAAAAATCATGAGCAGACCCTCGCGTTTGGGAGGTACTAAAGAACGCGTTCCATTTCCCCGCCAAAATCTTTTTATGTGGATGATGAAAGATGGAGTCGCCACTCCACGAGGATTAGCGTATCGTGATTGGCTCGAGAACTCTATAAATTGATTGGCTCATTCCATGGACTCTCTGTGGTTGGAATCCATCAAGAATGCGTGTTGAGACGATAATCATTGAATGGAAATCTGTGCGCGTGGTACGACGACTCGTGTGATTGTCAAGATACCGGCTGCCTAATCGTAGTGATCTTCTTTATCGCACTCTCAATACTCTGTGACAAAGTTCTGATCTTCATACTATTCATTAACAATGAGATTGATATGATGAAGAACCTCTCGTCCTTCGGAAGTTTGCTGACGATAATCTTTATTTGGATAAACAGCTCTCTGCTGTCTGCTGCTGCAGCACCGCTGCCAATTTCAGGTTAGTAAGGCTGTATTTTATTGTTAAATGTTAATGACACCCAATCCGATTGACAGCACTCTTATCAACTTCTCCAGTGATCATCAGCGTTTTAGCGAAAATCTGAGTGGGGTGAATGAGTCATTTGTGTGTGCGACTGTTATTGTTTGCGGATCGTAAATGAGTGTAAGTTCGATTGCCACACATGTGCCGCTCTTGTGACATGTTTACGTCAGATTAGACGTTTCTGACTTGCACGTCGTATCAGTTGTGATTCGCACTCATCAGCCATTCCAATGCGCTTATCATTCACGCTTGTCAGATGTAGTAATATGTTTACCTGTGATAGCATATCGGTTGCCACACAGTTCAAACACGCGGTAGCCACTGCATTCGCGCTTGATGCCGATCCCCATTGGTGTTGAACACATGGCCACAATCAGTGACAGTTACATATGAACCACACTGTATGATTGAGTGAACAGAATCAACCTGATCCTGTACAGCTAGCTAGTGAGTTGTGAGACCAAATGTTGTGTGCTTGTGTATGCGATGAATATTGTTTTCCTGAGCCTAGTCAACAGCCCCAGCATGTCGGTGGCGGTGAACGAAGCTGCCACAACGCCGGCCAGATGAAAAGCTGTTTACCCCCAGACTCTATCATCCACAGTCATTAATTATATCTACGACCATGGCGAGGTGGCAGTGGTAAGCCATATGCGGTTTTCTTTAATGCAGCTCGTTGACAAACAGCCCGTATACGCAGTAATCTCAGTCGGGTCAAAGGAAGCTGCAGTCTAGTCTGCCCCAGACGTCGGTGTCCTCCTCGTGTTTTTCTCGAAAGCCACATCGTCTCGACCGCATTTGGGGAGAAACCACCGCTGCCACGCATAGGTAGAAATATGGGCTTGTTGACAGCAGTTATTTTCATCGGGCTTTGCCTCTACTGAAATGCCACCACAGACCACAATACCGCACTAGCAATCATACAAAACAATAATTGCAACCACTGCGGTTTGTCTATGCTCGTCCCCTGAAACTGGGGAAACAAACAACACCATCGACAGGCAGAAGGGGGTGGCATGAGGGAAAACGGCTCACCCCTAGAGTGCCCACTTGGCCCGGATCAGCGCCGGGTATCATCTCTCTGCTCGCTCGCCAATTGCGAGTTTCGCTATGGTCCGGGTACCAGGATGTTATGCAGTCCCTGTCTAGTGTCTAACCACCACCCAGTTGTTATTTACCAACACTAGTATATGACCCGGTCTTATCTCCCGAAATCTCCCTCTCGCTCTCTACAGCGGCTGGTGTTATCATTACATATCTCTGCACGGAAGAGACAAACCAGAAGAAAGGATGTAGAATTAGAACGGGTTAATAGCGATCAAAGTCAGTCTGTCACTGTCTCTCTGTCTTCACTATCTATGGGCTCTTGTTTCTGGTGTACGCACGCCGGTCTACCGCCTGCTATGCAGCAGGCATGTTTTTCAAAACTTGTTGTGTCCATATGAAATGAGCTGAAATAAAGGCTTTAATTACGACTAAGTTGAGCATCTGTCAGTCGGAGTGGATTCGACCTCAGTCAGTAATTATCTACTAATAGACCAGTGTGTGTGTGTATGTGCCCACAAACACAAACAAAACCAGACTGCAAAGCAGTCTCTTTGATGTGCTTGGGTCTTTTTTCTGCCAGTTCCTCCCAGGGCTGGATCTCTTTCTCTCACTAGTTCTATCTCAAGCATTCGCCGTTACTCATCGCAATCGATCAGTTCACTGAATTTCTGCCATTCTGCAGATGGAACGTTCCCGAATGAAATGAAAGTGTCTGGTCGGACGGTACACTGTTCCGACATGGAGCCCACCTCCCCCTACCCTACACCTATGTACACCTGCACCAATATTAGGTGAGTAACCGACCTCCTCTCCCTCTTTCCTCAAACAACTGACGCCCACCAACATTTCTTCACACAATGGTATGTATGGTATAACCGGTCCACTAGCTCTCTCTCACAGCAGATGGTACTTTTGAGCCCCATCCCGGCAGAGCTCTGGCTGTGTGCTGTCGTCCAGGATTGGGGTTTTTTGGCCGGTTCTCTCTCCTAGTAGATGTGCCAACTTAGCAGCCAAGCAGTGTCTCACCTTCTGTTTTCACTGCAGCCGCTAGTTGTTTTGCTCAGCTTGAATTTGTGGTCAGAGTGAAAAAACCGCATGACCACTATTGGAGAGCTAGCAGCGGCGAAGCCGCAAAGTGATGCTGAATAATGAAGATGAGTTGCCGGTGCAGTGAAAAACATGGGTGGCAGTGACTGAGAGCGGGCCATTGAGATGAAAAAATGCAGCCTGTTGTTGTCCACATCTCCCCGTTCAATGGCAGAGGGGATATCATCCCCCAATCCGGCAGCACCAACCGTCGTCTTCCTGGCTGTCTCTCCATCGCTGCTGCCAAGCCTACTACTGGTCAAGGTGGCTAGTGCCAGGTAGACAGTCAGGGGCGTTCGCTGTAGGTGATTTGTCAGTATTAGATATCTTGTTTACCACCGCTGCAGGCTTTATCAATCACCGCTGTTGATGTATTACGAGGCCATCCCTTGCCGGACTGCCTCCTCCTTGTCAGTCTGTAGACAGCCTGGTGTGGTGGCAAAATATCTCCTCCTCAGCCGTCCATGTCCTCCTCCCCAGCCGTCCATGTCCTCCTCCTCAGCCGTCCATGTCCTCCTCCTCAGCCGTCCATGTCCTCCTCCTCAGCCGTCCATGTCCTCCTCCCAATTCCAGCTCCACCGCGCCGCTGGTACAACTCTCTGATTCTGTTCCAGTGTCGATGGAGTGAAACTTCACCATGGTTACGCGGACGATCAGCCACAGCTTTGCCGTAACTGCCCGTGTGGAGTGGAGAAAGGACAACCCAATGACATCCACTCACTCTGCAAGGCCATGCTGCTGGCAAATGGCGTCAAGGAACCTCTCGTCGCTGCCTTCGTAAGTCGCCATCTTACCTCTGTCTCCCTGCCATCTACAGTCCTTGTGTGACCGCTCGGGTTGGAACAGCTCCACCTCAGTGTTTACCCTTGGCCAGCCATCCTGTTGTCGGTTCGGTTTACGGTCCGCTGCCACTGGCCGTTGGATCAGTCTGACATACCGTCAGCGCTGCCAGAGCTCTGGCCTACCCACCATCTTGTAGTCAGTGTTGTGTTAGGCAGCCGGTAGGGGTGATCTGGTGCGTTCAGTGTTGTTTTTGGTAGTTCAGTCCAATGATGGTTGGCTTACTCCATCTGCTACCACCTCCACCTCAAAATGCTGCCAACCTGTGAACCCCTTCCTGCTGGCATACCTCTCTAGCAGCCCTCTCTCTCCTCTCTCCCCCTTCCCTCTCTCCCCCTTTCCCCTCTCCCCCTCCCCTCTCTCCCCCTTCCCTCTCTCCCCCT
>ERZ1740065.182-NODE-182-length-30366-cov-6.323480_pt1 | contig 30366 bp, 31 predicted proteins | sample MGYA00581738_ERZ1740065 | MGnify/ENA primary metagenome ERZ1740065 (study PRJEB43018, sample SAMN04849749) | marine metagenome | isolation source: floating plastic debris | place: Pacific Ocean | collected 2008-09-01 | study: EMG produced TPA metagenomics assembly...
GGCCCGCTGAGCTGGCTCGACATGATCGGGTCTCCTTACGCCGCCGAACGCTGCGACCAGCTGACCGCCACCTATGGCGACCGGTTCAAATGCCCCGACCTGCTGCGCGAGATGGCGGCCAAGGGCCAGAGCTTCTATGGCCGCTTCGATAAGACGAAGGACGCGGCCTGACCTCTGGAACAAATAAAAAGGGGGGTCTGCCGGCCCCCCTTTTTGCTGCTCGCGTTCTGCTCGACGCCTTGTCTCGAATGCCTCAGGCCACCAGCACGGTTTCGGTGGCGCCAAAGACATATCCCGCGCTTTGCACCAGCGATTGCCGTACCTGATCACTCTGCAACAGGATCTCCCGGGCCTGTTCCAGTGACACGACGCTGTAAAGTGTCTCTGACGGGGACACCATGTCATGCAGCATCGCCATGCTGCGCGGGCAATGGATCAGCAGGCCGCCGTCGATGTAAATCACCTCGTCGCGGGCAAAGAACAGGGTGATGAGATCGACCGGCTGCTGCGGTGCCTGCCGATGGATGCCGCACAGTCCCTCCAACGCCTGTGCGGGCACGATCGCAAAGGGATCGCCCATCGGGTCGGTTGCCATATCGCTTTCCAGCATCACGCCCTGATCCGGCAACAGAACAAGTTCCTTCATGTTTCCCAATGCGCCCGCCGGAATGGTCACCGGCCAGTATCCAGGCGCAACCTCGTCAGTCTCCGACCAGAGCGTGATACGCTGGATGTCCACAATCCGCTGCACCCCGTTGTCGAAGGTCAGCACCTCGTCTCCGACGGTCAGAACCTCCACCGGACGCCAGCCCAGGTTCGAGGCCACCCGTGTGCCCGCGATCAGCCCGTGGCTGGCCGGTACCGGGTCCGACTGAAGCGGCATGAAACCGGCAAAAGGCTCATATGGCTTCGCGGCGACGTTCAGACTCCATCCATACATATCACTTCTATCCCCAGTGGCGCCCCGCGGTTGAATTCCGGCAGGAACATGTCTTTCCTTCCGTCAGACGACGACCAAAGCGTGACCGCGCTTTGCCGTGAATGCGGCGCATCTAGGGCATTGTTTCCACTAAAACGTGTAATTTTTCCATGACGAGGTTCATTGACCCCGAAAAAGAAACAAAAATCCGCCGATTTAAGGGAAAACGGGCTGAGACATTAACCAATTCCCTTCTGCCGGGAATCACTTGTCCGGGTCGAAACGATAGCCAAACCTCTCGATGTCTTCAGCACAGACGTCGGCAACGATCTGACGCGTCGTGGAATCGTAATAGGTCCGGTAATCTTCCGCCCGGCGCGACGTGTTCAGATGCGGCATCGAAACCGGAAACCCCAGATGGGCGACCAAGGGGGCCGCGTCCTGCTCGAACGCCTCCAGCCGAATATAGAGGCTGCACTGCTCCGCCCCCGTGGCGTCCAGCATGTAATGGCGTGCCGGCGACTGTCTGAGGCTCTGCTGGATCGCGGGTGTCTCCAGAAATCCGGCAAAAGGCAGCGATTTTGCGGAAGCGACCGCGGGGTGGTCGAATTGCTGATCCTTCAACCAGAAGTAATAGCTGACCACACGGTCCCACGGGTTGCGGACGAGCGTGAAGGTGAACATCCGGGACAAGTCGTCCGGGCTCAGAATGCCGTCGATGTCCGCGAGGGTTGCATGTTTCCAAAGCCGCCCGCGTGGGGTCAGCGCGGCAAGCCGCGATTTGCGGCGCCGTGCCTTGGGGGTATCACCGATCAGCACATCGTCTTTCATCGCCCGCGCTTCGAGCGCTGTGGCCAGCGACGTCCCCCCGGTCTTGGGAATATGGACAAAGACATAGGCGCGGCCACGGGAAATGATCATGGCGCGCGCCCCGCTCCGTCACCTCTTTTACAATGGGATTTCCAAATGTGAGACAATTGGCTGTCCAAATGCGGCAAAAACAATATCGTAATAGCCGCGCCGTTCATAAACTGCCAACGGCAAACGGGAGGACGACCAAAATGGGCTGGATGAGCGATGAAACCGGGCTGGACAAATGTGCCGCCAATTACGTGCCGCTGACCCCTCTTTCGCATCTGAGGCGCGCAGCGCACGTCTTTCCCGACCACCCGGCGGTCCTTTACGGCGCACATCGGGCAACCTATGCGCAATACCATGACCGGTGCACCCGGCTCGCGGCGGCCCTGGCCGCACGGGGCGTCGTGCCCGGAGATGTGGTGGCCACATTGATCCCCAACACCCCCGCACAGGTGGAGGCAAGTTTTGGCGTGCCCGCCTGCGGCGCTGTGCTCAACACCATCAATACGCGGCTCGACGTGGATACGGTGGCCTACATCTTCGGGCACGGGGCGGCAAAGATCGTGCTGGTGGACAGCCAGTTCCTGAAACTTGCGGAAGACGCCTGTGCCCGCATGAGCGGCCCGGCCCCCACGTTGATCGAAGTGCCGGACGCGCCAGCGGGATATCCGGCCTCCGGGCGTCATGACACCTATGAGGAGATGATCGCCGCCGCCGCGCCGGATTTCGACTGGATCCTGCCGCAGGATGAATGGGAGAGCCTCGCGCTCAACTATACCTCCGGCACAACCGGCCGGCCCAAGGGGGTCGTCTATCACCACCGCGGCGCCTACCTGATGACCATGGGCACGGTGGTCAGCTGGCGCATGGTGCTGCACCCGGTCTACCTGACCATCGTGCCGCTGTTTCACTGCAACGGCTGGAACCACACCTGGATGATGCCCTTGGTCGGCGGCACGATTGTCTGCTGTCGCGACATCACCGCCCCCGCGATCTTCGGTGCCATTGCCGATCAGGGCGTCACCCATCTGGGCGGCGCGCCCATTGTGCTGAACATGCTGGTGAATGCACCCGAGGAAGACAGACGCGACTTCGATCACCAGGTCGAGGTTTTCACCGCCGGTGCACCCCCCGCGCCAGCCACACTGAGCAAGATCGAAAGTCTGGGCTTCAACGTCACACAGGTCTACGGGCTGACGGAAACCTATGGACATGTGACCGAATGCCTGTGGCGCGGGGCCGATTGGGACGGGCTCGATAAGCCGCAGCGCGCCGCGATCAAGGCGCGCCAGGGCGTGGCCTTCCCGATGATGGAAGACATTACTGTACTGGACGGCGCTCTGGCGCAGGTGCCGAAGGATGGCACGGCCCAGGGCGAGATCATGATCCGCGGCAATGCGGTGATGAAAGGATACTACAAGAACCCGGACGCGACCGCCGAGGCGTTCGAAGGCGGCTATTTCCATTCCGGCGACATCGCCGTCCAGCACCCCGACGGCTACATGCAGATCGCCGACCGGGCCAAGGACATCATCATCTCCGGCGGCGAGAACATCTCGTCGGTTGAGGTGGAGGGGGTGCTGATGGGGCACGAAGACGTGATGCTCGCCGCTGTCGTGGCAAAGCCGGATGAGAAATGGGGCGAAGTGCCCTGCGCCTTTGTCGAGTTGAAGCCCGGTGCCGCGGAAGATGCGGACGCGCTCATTGCCTTTGCGCGCCGGACGCTGGCCGGGTTCAAAACCCCGAAACACGTGGTTTTTGCGGAGCTGCCCAAGACCTCCACCGGCAAGATCCAGAAGTTCGAGCTGCGCAAACAGGCACGCGACATGCCCTGACGCAACCGGGCGGGTGGCCTGAAGCCCACCCGACCTGCCCCTTTGCCCCGTGACGGGCAGATGGTAAGCTGGGGCAAAGCACCAACGAGCAGCAGACCCCCGCGATGACGGCCCTCAAGAAATATGCCCGGCTGGAAGCCAGCGGCCTCTGGCGTGCGTCGCCGGAGGATCAGCGGCGCGAGGTGATCGTGTCCATTGGCGACGCGACACTGATGATCTCCGACCTGCGCGATCAGGCGATTACCCATTGGTCGTTGGCGGCGGTACAGCGCGCCAACCCCGGCAAGCGCCCTGCCCTTTTTCACCCCGATGGCGATACGGGCGAGACGCTGGAACTTGGCCCGGATGAGCACCAGATGATCGACGCCATCGAAAAGCTGCGGCGCGCGGTGGAACGGACCCGCCCCCGGCCCGGCAGGCTGCGCTGGCTCGGCATGTCCTTGTCAATTGCAACGGTGGTTGCGGCGGGGGTCTTCTGGGTGCCGCAGGCCCTGATCGATCATACGCTCGCCGTGGTGCCACAGGTGAAACGCATGGAGATCGGGGACGCCCTGCTGCAACGGATCGAGCGGATGACGGGCCCAGCCTGCGCGGAGCCTGCCGGACTGCGCGCACTCTCCACATTCCGCGCGCGCCTTGGCGCCGACAGGATCAGCATCATGCCCGGCGCGGTCCAGACCAGCCTGCACCTGCCCGGCCATCACATCCTGCTGAACCGCGCGCTTGTGGAAGACTTCGAGGAGCCGGATGTCGCCGCCGGTTTCGCGGTGGTGGAGCAAAGCCTGTCGCGGGCGCGCGATCCGCTGCAGGACCTGTTGGACGTCAGCGGCACCTGGGCCAGTTTCCAACTGCTGACAACGGGACAGATCAAGAGTGAACTGCTCGACAGCTACGCCGAGACCCTGCTGACCCGGGACCGGCCGCAGCCCGCGCCGGAAAGCCTTCTTGCGGTCTTTGCGGCGGCGCAGCTGCGCAGCACCCCATATGCCTATGCCCGCGATATCACCGGGGAAACGGTCTTGCCGCTGATCGAGGGGGACCCGATGTCAGGCGCGGCGCCAAAGGCCCTGCTCAGCGATGCGGACTGGTTGCGCCTTCAGAACATCTGCGGTGGCTAGTCGAGCAGCCGCCGGGGTGTCGTTTTGCTCCAGATCTGGTGCATGCGTTCATGACCGGCCAGGGTCTGCTCCGCCCGGCGCGGGTTCAGACGGTCGTCCTGCCAGACCGTCCTGTAACCTTTCGGCACCGACAGGTTCAACGTGTTGCGCCGTGCCTCATACACGTGACGCGGCATCACCCGGGTGTTCGGGCCGACCCCCTTGGACGCCGCATTGGCGGGCGTGACGATTGTGCCCACGAGGCGTGGTTCCGCCCGGCGTTCGGAAATTCGGCGCGCGGAGGGCGTACGATTGGGCACGCCCGGGCGCGCGACCGCCGGGGTTGTCGCGGGGCTGAGCACCAGCACCTCCTGCGAGCCGGCAGCCGGCGCTTGCGGCACGGGTGCCCGCACCGTGAACGTGGGTTTCAGGCCACAGACCAGACGGCGATCCCGGGTGACACGCGGCACCCATTGCACCGCATCATCGACGCCTGCCCGGATGAAGGCACAGCCGGTGCTGTCCACATATTGCCGGCCTCTGTAACTGACCGGGGGAAACTCCTTGGGCGCGACGGTGGTTTCCGCCTGAACGTCCACTCCTCCCGCCGTCAGAGACGCCGCAGCCGCAAGTATCGCGATAAGTCTGGTAATTTTCATCATTGCCCCCACAAGATATAGGGGTGACGATGCCCGAAGATCACAGGCGACGCAAGGCTCGCCGTGTTTTATTCTGCGCGAACGGCGGCAATCTACTTGGAACCGAACATCCGGTCCCCGACATCGCCCCGACCCAGCACGCTATAGCCGCTGTCGTTCAGAATCTCATCCACCGCCGCGGTCACGATGGGCACATCGGGATGCGCCTCCTGCATGCGGGCGATTCCCTCTGGCGCGGCCAGCAGGCACAGAAAGCGAATATTCGTGGCACCCGCCTTCTTGAGCAGATCCACGGCGGCCACGGATGAATTGCCGGTGGCCAGCATCGGATCGACGGCGATGACCAACCGGTCGTCAAGCCCCTCGGGCACCTTGAAGTAATACTGCACCGGCTGCAGTGTTTCTTCATCCCGGTAAAGCCCCACAAAGCCTACGCGGGCCGAGGGGATCAGCTCCAGCACACCGTCCAAAAGCCCGTTGCCTGCACGCAAAATCGAAATCAGCGCCAGCTTCTTGCCGTCCAGCGTCGGCGCATCCATCATCTGCATCGGCGTTTCGATCTTCTTGGTGGTCATCGGCAAGCCGCGTGTCACCTCGTAGGCAAGCAACTGGCTGATCTCGCGCAGCAGCTGCCGGAACACGGCCGTAGGCGTCCCCTTGTCCCGCATGATCGTCAGCTTGTGTTGCACCAGCGGGTGATCAACTACGGTAAGATGGTCGGTCATGGGGCACCTCTTTTTCAACCTGCTCCCGTTTAGACCCGAAGGCCTCGGACCTGCAAGCAGCGGATGCTCATGACCGGGAGAGAGGGGAGCAGATCGGTCAGGCCGATGGCACCGGCACGCCGAGATGGCGCGCCACCAGGGCGGCGACATCGCTGAACCCGATATGTCCCAGGGTAGCCACTCCCATACCCGCAACCAGAACCGGGACCCGTTCGCGGGTGTGAGCGGTACCAACCCATGTGGGATCGTTGCCGTGATCGGCGGTGAAGATCATGATGTCGCCCCGGGAAAGCTGAGCGATCAGCTTGCCGATTTCGCCATCGAACCATTCCAGCGCCCGCGCATAACCGGACACATCGCGCCTATGGCCGTAAAGACTGTCGAATTCGACGAAATTGGCAAAGGTCAGGCTGCCCTCTTCCGCCGTTTCCACCAGGTTGGCCAGATGCTGCATCAGGATATGATCCGGCCCCTTGCGCACCCGGTCGATGCCCTGCATCGAAAAGATGTCTCCGATCTTGCCGACACCATAGACCCGCCGCCCGGCATCCTGCACCCAATTGGTCAGCACCGGTTTGGGCGGCACGATGGCATAGTCACGCCGGTTGGTCGTGCGCTGAAAGCAGCCCTCGAGCGAGCACACGCAGGGACGGGCGATCACCCGCCCCACTTTCATTTCGTGCAAGGTCGGGGCGATATCGGCGCAGAGCGTCAGCAGCCGCTCCAGCCCAAAGGATTCCTCATGTGCGGCGATCTGAAACACCGAATCCGCCGAGGTGTAGCAGATCGGCTTGCCGCTGCGCATGTGCTCCGCCCCATAGAGGTCGATGATCTGCGTTCCGGAGGCGTGACAATTGCCCAAGATGCCATCGACGCCCGCCAAGGCCGCCGTTCGGGCGGCAAGGTCTTCCGGAAAGGCGGGCTCCTGCTTTGGGAAGTAATGCCAGTCCCACGGCACCGGCACGCCGGCCAGTTCCCAATGACCGGACGGGGTGTCCTTGCCCTTGGAGACTTCCGTGGCGACACCCCATGTTCCGATGGGCTCCTGCCCAAGCCCAAGCGCGATCTTGCCGCTGGCCAGCTGGACCGCGCGGCCCAGCCCGAGACTGTCGAGGTTGGGCACGCGCAACGGGCCGACACGTCCATCGGTCGCGGCGCCCTGCGCGCAGGCGCGCGCGATATGCGCCACGGTGTTGGCCCCTTCATCCGGCACATCGCCGTTGAAATACATCGCGGCATCAGGCGCGCCGCCAATGCCTACGGAATCCATCACCACCAGAAACGCCCGCGCCATCAGCCCACTCTTTCCTTGATGAGTTCCGCATCCGTATCGGCGGCCGTGGCGCTGACCGTGATCGCCGCCGCCACCGCCCGCGCCGCCCGGTCTGCCGCATCGGGCCGCGCTGCATGTACCACCGCGAGAGGTTGACCGCGGGCGATCCTGTCGCCCAGGCGCACCACCTCGCCCAGCCCCACCGCAGGATCGATCACATCGCTCTCCACCGCGCGCCCACCGCCCAGATCGACCACCGCCATGCCCAGTGCTTCACCGTCTATCGCGGCGACGATGCCCGCGTCCGTCGCCTTGACCTCGCGGATCACGGTCGCTTCGGGCAGGAAGCGCGCCCAGTTGTCACAGAACTGCACCGGTCCTCCCATCGCGGCGATCATCCGGCCAAACCTGTCTGCCGCGCGCCCATCCTGCAAGGCGGCGCTGATCGCATCGGCCCCCGCCTGCACATCCTTCGCCAAACCGGCATTGGCCAGCAGGACACCCCCCAGCGCGGCGGAGATTTCCACCAAGGGACCCCGGGTTTCGCCCGTCAGCACGCGCATTACCTCGGCAACCTCCAAGGCGTTGCCAAGGCTGGGGGCCAGCGGCTGGTTCATATCGCTGATCACGGCGGTGGTCTTGCACCCGGCGGCATTCGCGGTTTCGACCAGGGAGGAGGCCAGCGCCCGCGCCGACGCAATGTCCTTCATGAAGGCACCGCTGCCAGTCTTGACGTCAAGCACGAGGCCGTCGAGCCCGGCTGCCAGCTTCTTGGACAGGATCGACGCGGTGATCAGGTCGAGACTGTCGACCGTGGCCGTCACATCCCGCACAGCGTAAAGCCGCTTGTCCGCCGGGGCGATGTCCGCACTGGCGCCGACGATGGCGCATCCGGCCTGGGCGACCACATCACGGAAACGATCTTCTTCCAGCCGGGTGGTCACCCCCGGGATCGCATCGAGCTTGTCCAGCGTACCGCCCGTATGTCCCAGGCCCCGGCCGGAAATCATCGGCACGAAGGCGCCACAGGCCGCCAGCGCGGGCGCAAGCACCAGCGAGACGCAGTCCCCCACACCGCCTGTCGAATGCTTGTCCAGTACCGGGCCGTCCAGATCCCAGCGCAACACGCGCCCGCTGTCGCGCATGGCAAGCGTCAGGGCAACGCGTCCGGCCTCGCTGAGCCCGCGCACACAGATGCCCATGGCGAAGGCCCCGGCCTGCGCATCGCTGATCGCGCCGTCGGCCAGACCGGCGGCCAGCCACGCCAGATGGTCCTCCTGCAAAGGCTCACCATGCCGCAACCGGGCCAGGACACTGCGCGCGTTTATCCCGCTCATGTAGTCATATGCGCCGCATTGAAGACACCGGGCAGCAGGTCTGCCACTGTCGTGGTCTGCTCCACGCCGCCGGTCGTCGCCATTGTCACCTTGGTTGCGCCGTCGGCAAATTCGGCCAGCTTCTGGCGGCAGCCGCCGCAGGGGGTCACCGGCATCGGAGACCCGGCAATCACATAGGCCTCGGTCAGCTTGGTCTCTCCCGCCGCGACCATGGCGGCGATGGCTCCCGCTTCGGCACATGTCCCTTCCGGATAGGCCACGTTTTCGACATTGCAGCCAACGTATACCGTCCCTGACGCGCCCCGTATGGCGGCCCCGACCTTGAAATTCGAATAGGGCGCGTGCGCGTTTTCACGCACGGCGGTCGCAGCCTCCTTGAGGGACATCGACAAACCTTTCACAACCGTTGATCGCGTCATAGGGTGTCTGCAGAAACACCGCTTTGCAAGGGCTCAACACAGGATTTTCGCTTACCCGCGCGTCGTTTGAAACGCACCCGGCAGCGAAACTTCCAACAATTCGATATCGTCGGAGGGATCCGCGTAGCGCACCCGCATGCCCGGTGGGATCACGAATGCATCGCCGGGTTCAAGCGCATGCGGTGTGCGCCCCTCCCCTTCAAGCACCATGCGGCCTTCCATCACGAAGGTGAAAAGGATGTCGCTGTCGTGCCGTGTCCAGGCGCTTTCGCCGTCACCGCGCCGCACCACATGGACACCCGCCACCTGCGCGGTATGCGCCGCGATCGTGGTGTCGCGGCTCTGAAATCCGGGCAGGCGGAACGGCGCCCACTGCGCCTCTTCCGCCTTGTGATGCACGAAACGCTGACCCTGGAACACCCGCTCCGGCTTGGCCGGCCCGTTCGGCAGTTCCATGTCGTGATCGATGGTGGTGACATGCTCCGCCGGCACCCCGATCTCGATGACTTCGATGTTCTCCGAGGCATAGAGCACGCGGTGGCGGATTTCCGGCGGTTGGATCACGCAGTTCCCGGCATGCAACCGAAAGGGCTCGCCCTGATCTTCATAGACAAGATCGACCCAACCCCGGTAGCAAAAGATCAGTTGGAAGCCGACCGTATGGTAATGCACCATATCCGGCACCGGCCCGCCATCCGGGATGCGGATATGGCTGGCGATGATCGACCCGCCCAACCGGTCAGGGATCAGGTCGCGGTAATGCATCCCGGCGCGCCCGATCACCCAGGGCGCCTGATCCGCCAGCCGCCGCACGACAAAGCTGTGCACGGTCTCGGGCATGACCAAGGGCTCCTTCAGCGGGCGGATTTCGACACGGGTGCCGTTCGGCGCGTCAATGTCCGTCCGGCCATCGGCAAAACCTGCCGGATCGTCGGTCAGAAGCCTCAGCACACCGGGCGCAACCTTCGCCCCCTTCTCCACACGCACCCGCACGCCGTGCCCGGAGAACACCGCCACCGTCGGATCGTCGGCGGGATAGATCATCTCCATCCGCATCCCCAAAACCTTGGTGAAAAACGGAATATCGTCCCGCAACTCCTGTGTCGGCAGCAATACTTCAGCCCTGATCTCGCCCATCTCACCCTCGCAGTTGTCGCGGCAACCTGCGCCTGCCGCCGGGATTTGACAAGAGACGCCTCTGCCCCGCGGGCGAAAATTTCCCGGTTGGCAGACCCGCATCACCCCGTGCCAAATCAGCACCTTGGCCCCTGCGGCCAAGTGGTTTAACACTAAACTATCTCGGGGAGAAGGCAGGCGGATCATGAGCGACACCACCAATCTGCGTCAGGCGGCGCTGGACTACCACGAACACCCAAAACCCGGAAAACTGGAAATCCGCGCCACCAAGCCCCTGGCAAACGGGCGCGATCTGGCCCGCGCCTATTCCCCCGGGGTGGCCGAGGCCTGCCTTGAGATCAAGGAGAACCCGGCAACCGCAGCCCGCTACACAGCCCGTGGCAATCTCGTGGCCGTTGTCAGCAACGGCACCGCGGTGCTGGGGCTCGGCAACATCGGCGCGCTCGCGTCCAAGCCGGTGATGGAGGGCAAGGCGGTGCTCTTCAAGAAATTTGCCTCCATCGACTGCTTCGACATCGAGGTGGACGAGACGGACCCGGAGAAGCTCGCCGATATCGTCTGTGCGCTGGAGCCCTCTTTCGGCGCGATCAACCTCGAAGACATTAAAGCCCCCGACTGCTTCACGGTCGAACGCATTTGCCGGGAACGCATGAACATCCCCGTCTTCCACGACGATCAGCACGGCACCGCCATCGTGGTGGGGGCCGCGGTGAAAAACGCGCTGCATGTCGCGGGCAAATCCTTTGAGGACATCAAGATCGTCTCGACCGGTGGCGGGGCGGCGGGCATCGCCTGCCTGAACATGCTGCTGAAACTCGGCGTGAAGCGGGAGAATATTTGGCTCTGCGATATCCATGGCCTCGTCTACGAGGGCCGCGAGGTGGACATGAACCCCTCGAAATCCGAATTCGCACAACGCTCCGATCTGCGCAGCCTGGATGATGTCATCCCGGATGCCGATCTCTTTCTGGGCCTGTCGGGACCGGGTGTGCTGACCCCGGAGATGGTTGCAAAGATGACCGACCGCCCGATCATCTTTGCGCTCGCCAACCCCACGCCGGAAATCCTGCCCGAGCTTGCCCGCGAGATGGCACCTGACGCGATTATCGCCACAGGCCGGTCCGATTTTCCCAATCAGGTCAATAACGTGCTCTGTTTCCCGTTCATCTTTCGGGGCGCGCTGGACGTGGGAGCCACGACGATCAATGACGCGATGCAGCTGGCCTGTATCGACGGCATCGCAGAGCTTGCCCGCGCCACCACATCTGCGGAGGCCGCCGCAGCCTATCAGGGCGAACAACTGACCTTCGGCGCGGAGTACCTGATCCCCAAACCCTTCGATCCGCGGCTTGTGGGCGTCGTCTCTTCCGCCGTTGCCTCCGCCGCGATGGCGACCGGCGTGGCCACCCGGCCCATCGAAGACATCGACGCCTACCGGCAACGTCTCGACGGCTCGGTCTTCAAATCCGCCCTGCTCATGCGTCCGGTGTTCCAGGCCGCGCGGCAGGCGCCCCGCCGCATCGTCTTTGCCGAAGGCGAGGACGAGCGCGTGCTGCGCTGCGCCCAGGCCATGCTGGAGGAGACGACGGAACGCCCGATCCTCATCGGCCGTCCGGAAGTGATCGACACCCGCATCGCCCGCGCCGGGCTGACCATCCGTCTGGGCAAGGACGTCGATCTGGTCAATCCGGAAAACGATCCCCGCTACCGCGACTATTGGGAAACCTATCACGACCTGATGGCCCGGCGCGGCGGCACGCCCGACATCGCCCGCGCGATCATGCGGACCAATACCACCGCCATCGGGGCCGTGATGGTGCATCGCGACGAGGCCGACAGCCTGATCTGCGGCACCTTCGGCGAGTTCAGCTGGCACCTGAACTACATCACCCAGATCCTCGGGCGGGGAGACCTGCACCCCGTCGGCGCGCTGTCGATGATGATCCTCGAAGACGGGCCGCTCTTTGTGGCCGACACGCAGGTGCATCTGCACCCCGACCCCGAACAGATCGCCGAGATCGCCATCGGGGCCGCGCGCCACGTCCGCCGCTTCGGGATCGAGCCGCGCATCGCCTTCTGTTCGCAATCGCAGTTCGGCAATCGCGGCGACGGCACCGGCGGGCGGCTGCGCGCCGCGATCCGGATGCTCGACGCGCAGAACCATGACTTCTGCTACGAGGGTGAGATGAACATCGACACCGCGCTCGACCCGGAGCTGCGCGCCCGCATCCTGCCCGGCAACCGCATGGAGGGGGCCGCCAACGTGCTGGTCTTTGCCCATGCCGACGCGGCTTCGGGCGTACGCAACATTCTGAAGATGAAAGGCGGCGGGCTCGAAGTCGGGCCGATCCTCATGGGCATGGGCAACCGGGCCCATATCGTCTCGCCCTCGATCACCGCGCGCGGCCTGCTGAACATGTCCGCGGTTGCGGGCACGCCGGTCGCGCACTACGGCTGACGCCTTTCAGAAATTCTTAACAAAGCCTTCAGGACCCGACCCGCGATGATCCGTAGGGAGCGCGGCAGCACACGTGCATCTGCACGTTTTGCCAAACTCACTTTTCGAAACGGATCAAGATATGAGACAGAGAAAACGAATTTTCATGATCGGCGCGCTGTGCCTGCTGGGGGCCTGTGCCACGCTGGTGGAAGAGGTGCGCGGCACGGTGATTGTCGACGGCAAGGCCTATGAAACCCGCACCCGCACCTATGCCCGCCCCGATGGCAGCGGCTTTGAAAGCACCCGGGTTATCTTCGGCGGGCACAGCTACTATTGCGATCTCGGCGGCAATTACAGCTGCGCCGATACGGTGCGTGACCTGATCGACGGCAACCATCTCAATCACCCGGGGCGGCGTGCGACGACACCCTCCGGCGGAGGCGGCTATACCCCGCCGATCTGACCCCTGACACGTGTGCGCCCGCCAAAGACGGCGGGCGCCCTCCGGCACTGATCACGGGAAAACACGCCTCCTTAAAGCAGGCACGCACGGGTTGAATTCCGGCCCGGTCACCACATGTCTTTCTGGACACCGGTGCAGACCGCGCCGGTGGTTTTTCATTCAAAGGGAAATGTATTCAGTGTTTCGTAAATCGCGTTCTTTCCCCGCCTTCGCCGTGCTCGCACTCGGTGCCTGCGCCTCGGTCGCCGAAGAACGGCTCAGCACGATCGTCGTTGATGGCCAAAGCTACGTTCTACGCACTCGCACCATCGAGAGCCCCAACGGGACCTTCGAGACGACAAGTGCCCGCGTGCGCGGCAAGCATTTCATCTGCAAGATAGACAGCCCCGGAGACTGTGAAGCTGCGGTGCGTCAGGGCCGCGAGAGCAGTCTCTTCGACGGCGACTGATTTTGATCGGAAGGAGGCCCGGCATGGTCCGTTCACTTACCGTTTTGTCCCTCCTTGCGCTCTGTGCCTGCGGGGCCACCGTCAGCGACACACGCCTGAGCACCATCATCGTCGATGGAGAGGCCTATACCCTGCGGACCCGGACCATCGAAGGCCCCAACGGGCCTTATCAGACCACCAGCGCCCGGGTGCGCAACACTTACTATCCCTGCAAGCTCAACAGCCCCGGCGATTGCGCGGCGGCGGTGCGCTTTGGACGGGATTACTTCCCGGCTGACCGCGAATAGCGGGGCGCCGGTCACGCCGCATCACATGCGACGGAGCCGGTGACACATTGCAGGCAGCGCCGTGCCGGGCCTCCTACATCATGCGGTGATCCCCGGGCCTTCGGCCCCTTAAACAGGAGAGCCCATATGACACCTGCCTGGCGTTCCGCCCTCATCCTCTCTGCCGCCCTGGCGCTCAAGGCAACCGGTACCTTTGCCACGCCGACATCCGGCACCGTGACCCTGCACGGACGTGATTATGAAACCATCATCCGCGAATTTCAGCGGCGCGGCGATACCGTGCTGACCGGCGAAGTCCGCGTCTACAATCGCAGCTGGGGCTGCAATCCGCTGCAACCGGGCGATTGCGAAGATGTGGTGCAACGGGTGCTGAACGCGGATTCGATCCGCGCCAACGGCGGTGTCAGCGCCAGCCCGATCCGCGAGATTATCGGAAAGCGTTAGCCCTCACAGTCTTGCGCCCGCCCTCGCCTTGCGCGTAACCATAGCGCCGAGGATACTGGAGGGGGAGAATTGTCCATGACCTACCGCGCGACCTATGACGCCAGCATGGCGGATCCCGAGGGGTTCTGGATGCAGGCGGCGCAAGCCATTCACTGGACCAAGCCCCCCAGCAAGGCGCTCTTTGATCGTGGCGATGATCTTTACGAATGGTTTGCGGACGGTCTGACAAACGGCTGCTACAATGCGGTCGACCGCCATGTGGAGGCCGGGCGCGGCGACCAGCCCGCCATCATCCACGACAGCCCGATCACCGGTGCAAAATCCACCCTCACCTATGCCGAACTGCAGAGCCGTGTGGCCGCGCTCGCCGGGGCGCTGGTGGCGCAGGGTGTGACCAAGGGCGACCGGGTGATCATCTACATGCCGATGGTGCCCGAAGCACTGGAAGCCATGCTCGCCTGCGCCCGCATCGGCGCGGTGCACTCGGTGGTGTTCGGCGGCTTCGCGGCGCATGAGCTGGCCGTACGCATCGACGACTGTGCCCCCAAAGCCATCCTCGCCGCCTCCTGCGGGCTGGAGCCGGGCCGCGTGATCCACTACAAACCGCTGCTGGATGGCGCCATCGAGATGGCCGATCACAAGCCGGACGTCTGCCTCATCCTGCAACGCGAGCAGGAGCTGGCGGAGCTGGTCCCGGGCCGCGACCTGGACTGGCACGAAGCCCAGAAGGGTGTCACGCCCGCCGATTGCGTACCGGTGGAAGGCAACCACCCGGCCTATATCCTCTATACCTCCGGCACCACCGGTGCCCCCAAGGGCGTTGTACGTCCGACCGGGGGGCATCTGGTGGCGCTGAACTGGACGATGAAGAACATCTACAACGTCGATCCGGGCGATGTTTTCTGGGCCGCCTCCGATGTGGGCTGGGTCGTGGGTCACAGCTACATCTGTTACGCCCCGCTCATCCACGGCAACACCACCGTCGTCTTCGAAGGCAAACCGGTAGGCACCCCCGATGCGGGCACCTTCTGGCGCGTGATCTCCGAGCACAACGTGCGCAGTTTCTTCACCGCGCCGACGGCCATCCGGGCCGTCAAACGCGAAGACCCCAAAGGCACATACAAGGCAAAATACGACCTTTCCGGCCTGCGTGCGCTCTATCTTGCGGGCGAGCGTGCCGACCCGGATACCATCCAATGGGCGCAGGATCTGCTGGACATCCCCGTCTACGATCACTGGTGGCAAACCGAAACGGGGTTCACCATTGCCGGCAACCCAGCCGGGCTCGAAGCCCTGCCGGTCAAGGTCGGCTCACCCACGGTCGCGATGCCGGGCTATGACGTGCAGATCCTGGACGAGGCCGGCCACCCGCAAAAACCCGGCGAGCTTGGTGCCATTGCCATCAAGCTGCCCTTGCCCCCCGGCACCCTGCCCACGCTCAGGAATGCCACGGACCGCTTTCGCAAAAGCTACCTGACGACGTTCCCCGGCTATTACGAGACCGGCGATGCGGGCATGATGGATGAGGACGGATACCTCTATATCATGGCGCGCACCGACGATGTGATCAACGTCGCGGGCCACCGGCTGTCGACCGGCGCGATGGAGGAGGTGCTGGCCTCTCATCCGGATGTGGCCGAATGCGCCGTGGTTGGCGTGTCCGACACGCTCAAGGGCCAGTCTCCGCTGGGTCTGCTCTGCCTGACCAGTGGCGTGAACCGGCCACACGATCAGATCACCGCCGAATGCGTCAAGCTCGTGCGCGAGCAGATCGGCCCGGTGGCCGCCTTCAAGAGCGCGGTTGTCGTGGATCGCCTGCCCAAGACACGCTCCGGCAAGATCCTGCGCGGCACGGTGGTCAAGATCGCCGATGGCGAAGAGTTCAAGATGCCTGCAACCATTGACGACCCGGTGATCCTGGACGAGATCAAGGCGGCGCTGCAGACCATCGGCTACGCCGGGGCCTGACACCCGGGATGATCGGCAACCTCGTCAGCCTCAAGCAGTTGGAAGCGCTGATCTGGGTGGCCGATCTCGGCAGTTTTCGCAAGGCGGCACACCAGCTCAACACCACGCAACCCAATATTTCCGCGCGGATCGCCGGGTTGGAGGAGGCCCTGGGCCTGGTGCTGATGCACCGCGATGCGGGCTCCGTGCGGATGACCGACAAGGGGGCCGAGGTGCTGACGCTGGCGCGCCGGATCCTGCATGAAACCGAGCGTCTGACCGAGATCGCAGTGCGCCCCGACCTGCTTGAGGGGCGCGTGCGGCTCGGCGTGACGGAACTGGTGGCGGCAACATGGCTGCATCAGTACCTGCGCGACCTGAAAGCCGTCTTTCCGGCCGTCTCGGTGGAGCTGACCGTCGATCTGGCGCGCCAGCTCGATGCGCAGCTTGGCACCCGCGATCTTGATCTGGTGATCCAGAATGCACCCTTTGACGACACAGCCACCGGCAGGATCGACATCGGTCAGTATGACTATGTCTGGGCAACGGAAAAAACGCTGGCCCGCGAGCTGGCAGATGCGCGCTGCATCACCGATCTGATGCCGCACAGCCTGCTGACCCACGCCCGGCATACGCATTCCTTCATCGAATTGAGCCATCACGCGCAGTCCATCGGCATGCCGACAACGGGCTTTGTCCCCTCCAGCTCGCTGAGCTCCTGCCTGCAGATGGCCGCGGATGGTCTCGGGATCGCGCTGGTGCCGCGCATCATGGCGGAGCGCGGCGCGGCGGCGGATCGGCTGGCCCTGATCGACGGTCTGTGGCTGCCCACGCCACTGCAGTTTGCCGCGCGCTACCAACGGGACACCGCGCCCAACTACATCGCCCGCGCTGCGGAAATCGCGGAACGGACAGCTCACGCTTATGATCGAAAAAGATGATCGAAACCATCCAAACAAATAATTGGATTGTATCCTGCGGCCTTGTCTAAATAGCCCGGCGGAGACCTGGAGGGACAGATGGGCAACTCTTCGATCAGACTGGGCGTGGACATTGGCGGCACCTTCACCGATGCCGTTCTCGAAGTGGATGGCGCCTCCTTCTCCACCAAGGTGCTCACAACCTACGCAGCCCCCGAGAACGCGATCATCGATGGCATGCATCAGGTGTGCGCCAAGGCGGGCATCGCCCCGGACCAGATCACCCAGATCATTCATGGCACGACCCTCGCGACCAATGCGCTGATCGAACGGCGTGGCGCGAAAACCGCGCTGATCACCACCAGCGGCTTCCGGGATGTCATTGAAATGCGGACGGAATCCCGTTTCGAGCAATATGATCTGAACCTCACCCTGCCCGAACCGCTGCTGCCGCGGCAGCGCCGCTACGCGCTGTCCGAACGTGTCGATGCCCGCGGGCAGATCCTCGTCGCGCTGGACCGGGCCGAGGTCGAGGCGCTGGCCGAGGAGATCGCGACGGCGGGCTATGAGAGCGTCGCCGTCGGCCTGATCCACTCCTATCTCAACGACACCCACGAACGGATGGTGCGCGAGGTGCTCGCCGAGAGACTGCCGGAGGTGATGGTGTCGCTCTCCTGCGAGGTCAGCCCGCAGATGCGTGAATATGAACGGTTCAACACCGTGGTGGCCAACGCCTATATCAAGCCCCTGATGAAATCCTATCTGGGGCGTCTCAAGGGGCGGCTGCAGGACGAAGGGGCCGCCTGCACCGTTTTCCTGATGCATTCGGGCGGCGGCATCATCAGCCTGGAAAGCGCTGCCGACTTTCCCGTCCGGCTGGTGGAATCCGGCCCGGCGGGGGGCGCGGTCTTTGCCGCCCATATCGCCGCGCGCTACGGGCTCGATAAGGTGCTCAGCTTCGACATGGGCGGCACCACGGCCAAGATCTGCCTGATCCAGAACCAGACGCCCAAGACCTCGCGCGTGTTCGAGGTGGCGCGGACCTACCGGTTCAAGAAAGGCTCCGGCATGCCGATCTCGATCCCGGTGATCGACATGGTGGAAATCGGCGCAGGCGGCGGCTCGCTGGCCCATGTGGATGCGCTGCGCCAGATCCGCGTCGGGCCGGAAAGCGCAGGCTCCGAACCCGGACCCGCCTGTTACGGACGCGGGGGAGACAGGCCCGCCGTCACCGACGCCGACCTGCTGCTCGGCAAGCTCGACCCGGAGAATTTTGCCGGCGGCTCAATACCCCTGCGCGCGGAACGCTCCGAGAGCGCCCTGCAGCATCACCTTGGCGATACGCTGGAGATGGATGCCACCACCGCCGCCTTTGGCCTGGCCGAGGTGGTGGATGAAAACATGGCCAATGCCGCGCGCGTGCATGCGGTTGAAAATGGCGAGGACCTTGCCGAGTACACGATGATCGCCTTTGGCGGCGCGGCCCCGCTGCATGCCGGGCGGCTTTGCGAAAAGCTGGGGGTGGATCGCCTGCTGGTGCCGCCGGGCGCCGGGGTCGGCTCTGCCATCGGTTTCCTGCGGGCACCGTTCAGTTTCGAGGCCAATCGCTCCGTCTACATGAAGCTTTCCGACTTCGATGCGCCGCGGATCAGGGCGCTGCTTGCGGACCTGAAGACGGAAGCAACCGGCTTTGTCCGCAGTTGTGACGCAACACGCGACATCCTTTCGGAATTCAAGGTCTACATGCGCTATACCGGCCAGGGATGGGAGATCCCGATCATCCTTGACGAAGCGCAGGCCATGGCCCCGGAGGCGGAGAGCTTCCGGCAGCTGTTCGAAGCGGATTACACCCGGCTTTTCGGCCGGACGGTTGCCGGTCTGGATATCGAGATCACCGTCTGGTCGGTCAATGCCACGACACCCCCCGATGAGGTGTCCGCGGTGACCGGCACAGACGGCACCGGCCCCGCGCCCATCACGCAGACGCGCGAGATGTTCGATCCGGCCAGCGCCGCCATGGTCCGCACTGCAGTGGTGGTCCGCGACCAGATGGCAACGGGGCACGAGGTAGCCGGCCCCGCGGCGATCACCGAGGAGGAGACCACCATCATCGTGCCCGTCAGCAGAGCCGCCCTGCGGCAGCCGGACGGCTGTATCGATGTAACCGTGAAAGGGGGGAGAGCATGACCACACCATCGACTGTGGCCTATCAGGTGATGTGGAACCGGCTGATCTCGGTCGTGGAGGAACAGGCGCAGGCCCTCGTGCGCACCGCGTTTTCCACCTCGGTCCGCGAGGCCGGGGACCTCTCAGCAGGGGTCTATGACACGCAGGGCCAGATGCTCGCCCAGGCCGTCACCGGCACCCCCGGGCATGTCAACGCCATGGCCGATGCGGTGGCGCATTTCATCCGGCGCATCGGGCGGCAGAACATATTCGACGGCGACATCTACATCACCAACGATCCCTGGGAAGGCACCGGCCACCTTCATGACATCACCATGGTCACCCCCTCTTTCTACAACGGCGTGCTGGTCGGGTTCTTCGCCTGCACCGCGCATGTGGTGGACATTGGCGGGCGCGGCTTCGGCGCGGATGCCGCCAGCGTCTATGAAGAGGGGCTGTACCTGCCGATCATGAAATTCGCGGACCGCGGCGCGGTGGATGAGACCATGCTGCGCATCATTCGCGGCAACGTGCGCGAGCCGGACCAGCTGATCGGCGACATCTATGCGCTGGCCTCCTGCAACGACATCGGTCACCGCCGCCTGACCGCCATGATGGAGGAGTTCGGGCTCGACGATCTCGACGGGGTTGCCGGGTTCATCCTCGACAATTCCCGCCGCGCCACGCTGGAGCGGATCAACGCCCTGCCCCGCAGCCAGGCCAGCGGCGAGATGACGGTGGACGGCTTCGACAGCCCGATCACGCTCCGGGTCCGCCTGACGGTGGCGCAGGACCGCATCCTGTCGGATTTCGAAGGCACCTCGGGCATCGACCGGAAAGGCATCAACTGCCCGCTGGTCTACACCAAGGCCTATGCCTGCTATGCGCTCAAATGCGCCATCGCGCCGGAAATTCCCAACAATGCGGCCTCGCTGGCGCCGTTCCAGATCAGCGCGCCGGAAAACAGCATCGTGCATGCGCTGCATCCTGCACCCGTGGCGTTGCGCCACATCGTGGGTCACTTCGTGCCGGACGTGGTCTATGCCGCGCTCGACCTGATCCTGCCGGATGTGGTGCCCGCCGAAGGTGCGGGCTGCCTGTGCAATTTCCAGGTCTCGCTGCGTCCGCGCACCGACGCCCCCGCGCCGCCGCAGGCGGTACGCTCCGAGGTGCTGACCTTCAATTCCGGCGGCTCCGGCGCCCGGCCCACGGTCGACGGGCTCAATGCCACCGCCTTCCCGTCCGGGGTGATGACCATGCCGATCGAGGCCACGGAACACGCGGGCCCGGTGATCATCTGGCGCAAGGAACTGCGCCCGGATTCAGGCGGTGCAGGCACCTATCGCGGCGGCCTGGGCCAATACATGGAGGTCGGCGCGCAGGACGGGCACGAATTCGATCTCTCCGCCATGTTCGACCGGGTGGATCACCCGGCCCGTGGTCGGCGTGGCGGGGCGCCGGGCGCACCCACGACCATCGCACAGGATGACGGCACCGCAATGCGCGGCAAGGGCAAGCAATTCGTGCCCCATGGCCGCCGGGTCCGGATGGCCTTTCCCGGAGGGGCCGGATACGGCGATCCGACCGCAAGGGACAAGGCGCTGGTGCGCCGCGATCTGCTGCGCGGCTACATCTCGTCCGAAGCCGCCGCGCGGGACTATGGCCTGACCGCGCAGGAGATCGCAGAGGTGGCTGCGGCCCGCTCACGGGGAGAGGAAAACTGACGGCTCTGCCGCGATATCCGGTCGGGAAATGTAAAAAGACGACCTCCGAGACCGGAGGCCGTCTTTTATAAGTCAGCGCCGACGAGGTAATTACGCCGCTGATTTATGCTCTGCGATGAAGGCGTCGATCTGACGCTCCGCTTCATCCTTGGCCACGCCATACCGCTCCTGAATGAGCCCGGCAAGGCGCTCACGGTCGCCCTCGGCCTGATCGATCTCATCATCGGTCAGCTCGCCCCATTTGGACTGAACGTGACCTTTCATCTGCTTCCAGTTGCCTTTGATGATGTCCCAGTTCATTGGTCTCTCCTTTTCTGTCGAAATCGTTGAACCGAGCACATGTGCATCACATGCTCTTGATCCCCTAACACCGGGCGGTCGCGAAAGGTTCCTCAAAAAGTGATCGGCATGGGGGATATCCGCCGTTGATCGGAAAACGGGCTGCCCGTAGGCTCCTTTCAATTGAAGTGGAGGAACCGCCCTATGCGCCTGACCCTGTCATTGCTCTTGTCCTGCCTCGCCCTGCCCGGGTGGGCGGCAGAGGGCACCCGCATCCAGGTCACCGGTGAGATCATAGACACCTGGTGCTATTACTCCGGGGTCATGGGCGGGCCGGATGCGGTTGTGGGATCGGCGCATCACACTTGCGCGCTCTGGTGCTCGGCCGGGGGCATCCCCGTCGGGCTGCTGGCCGAGGATGGCACCGTCTACATGGTGCTCAAGATCGAGGATGACGCAAGCTCGGCGAGCGGCGACACCCAGCTGAGCCTCGCCGCCCACACGGTCACCGCCGATGGCATGCTCTATGAGCGCGACGGCCTCAACTACCTCGTGGTGAGCCAGGTGGTCAGCGACATGGATATCGTGAACCCGACCCACGAAGATTACGGCACCGTGCCGCCCTTCTCATTCCCGGAGCCGAAGTGATGCGCAGACTGACAGCCATATTCGCCCTGATCGCCAGCCCGCTGGCGGCACAGGATTTCTCCGAAGGCTCCGAAGCCAGATCTTGGAACCTCTATGCTGAAGTCCCCGCGCGGTTCGAGGCCAAGGTCGTGGATGTGCTCTGCGAATTGACCGGCAACTGTGCGGAGGACTGCGGCGCAGGCACACGCCAGCTCGGCCTGATCCGCTCGGCCGACAATGTGATGGTGCTGCCGATGAAGAACTCGCAGCCCGCCTTTACCGGTGCGGCGGAGGAGCTTGCACCCTTCTGCAATCAGGTCATCGAGGTCGATGGATTGATGATCGAGGATGAGGACCTGGGCGCCAGCAACATCTATCTCGTGCAACGCATCAAATCCGGCGATGCCGATTGGATCAAGGCCAATACCTGGACCAAGAAATGGGCCAAGAAGCACCCCGAGGCAAAGGGCAAGGGGCCATGGTTCCGACGCGACCCGCGGGTCAAGGAGGTGATCGCGTCGGAAGGCTACCTCGGTCTCGGTCCCGAGGCGGACGCAACCTATGCTGAAGAAAACTTCTGATGCTGCGGGCCTTGGGCGTCACGCTCTGCCTGGCAGGCGGGGTCGCGGCAGAAGCGCCGCCGCTGCCCTTTGATCTGGGCGGCCCTTACGCGCTGACCAACCAGTTCGGCCAGACGCGCACTCAGGCCGACCCGGAGGGCCACGCGCAGCTTCTGTTCTTCGGCTACGCCAATTGCCTGAACATCTGTTCTGCTGCGCTGCCGCTGATGGCCGATGTGGTCGATACGCTGGCGGCAGAGGGTATCGCGGTCACGCCGGTGATGATCACCGTCGCCCCGGATCAGGATCAGGTCGACACGATGGGTGCGCCCTTGGCGGATATTCATCCCGATTTCATCGGATTGACCGGAGATGCGAGCGCCTTGCAGACGGCCTATGACGCCTTTTCCGTCGAGGTGGAGCCGCTTTTTCAGGATCCCGAATACGGCTGGATCTACGCGCACGGCAGCTTCGTGCATCTGCTCGACGGCACCGGCGAGATGCTGACGCTGCTGCCCCCCATCCTGGATGCGGAGCGCACCGCCGAGATCGTGCGCGGATATCTCGCCCCCCGCGGGTAACGGTGCGCCGCCTCCGCCCCCCGGGCATCGGCCTTTCCCCGCGTCAACGCATATCTGTCCGACCGACGGCCGGGGCCGCTCCGCCCCACCCGACGGCCCAGACCGCTGGGGTCACTCCGGCCCGGGGCGCGCCTTGTCCACGGCTGCCGGGGTTTCCTCCGGCGCGGGCCCAAGACCGTACGGCGCGGCGATGTCCCAGACATGCTTCGGCACCATGTTCTTCATCTTGGCGGGGGCCTCCCGGCGCAGGTGCAGGATGGTTTCAGCGGCCTTCATCTCCACCCGCGCCCGGGCAAATTCGAGGCCACGCGGGCCGATGCGCGGTTGCAGCCAGCTGACGAGCGGGCGCAGCCAGTCGGGCATGCGCCGCAGCGGCAGCCCGCCCGCCGCGCGTTCGGTATTGGCGACAAATCCCTTGACCGCGCCGGCCCGTTTGCCCGCACTTCCCGGTGCGGTCAAACGGATGCTGTCGCCCAGGCTCTCCAGCATCTCGGCACCGCGGGCATTGCGCACCAGCACCCACTGCTGCCCCTCGCCGCCCATGTATCCCACGGTGATATCGGCAAGGCTGTTGGTGTAATCCACGCAGGTCCGGCAGGTGAGCGGGAAGAAGTCCCGCGGCAACTGAGAAATCGGCAGCGACAGGAACGGGATCAGCCGCACACGCCCGTCGGCATAGCGCAGCTCGACTTTGAAATCCGCGCGGAATTCCAGGTAGGTGATACTCGCGGCGTCCTCGTCCAGCAGGTTGAGGAATTGGTGAAAGTTCTCCGTGCTCGTGTTGTCTGAACAGGGCGTGCCGATGACGTAGAGCCGCTCCAGCCCCAGCGACGCCTCAAGAGAGCGCAGCGCGTAGATCTGGCAGGGGATGCCAATGACCGCCAGCCGGGTGAACTCCTGCGCCTGCGCCTCCTCCAGCAGGGCGAGCAGCGGCGCATAGCCCATGCGCATGCCGCGGGCCTGTGCCATCTCCTGTGCCTCGGTAATCAGAACCGGCCGCGGGCGCCAGCGGTCCTCGGGGTCGGGCAGCATGGTCAGCACCGCCTCCACCCGCCCCGTCTCCAGCAGCCGCGCGCCCAGCGAGGTGGTGATGCCGGTCCATTGCGCACCCGCCTTCGGGGGGGTCATTTCAGCGCGGTACATCGCCTGGAACGGGCCAAAGAACCGCTCGTCCCCCGCGCCGCGTGCGCGGCCGTGCACCCGCGTCTCCATCGCCGGGTAGTCCGGGGCGATGAACTGGCAGGCCTGTCCGCAGGCCTTGGCATTCTTCATCCGCGACACGCCGCAGTCGGTGCAGAGCCCCCGAGGCTCCGGCGCCCGCAGCGTGGCGTCGAGGATCACGTGAACTGCTCGTTGATCAGCCGCTCTTCCAGCCCGTGGCCCGGGTCAAACAGGATGCGGTGCACCACGCTGGGGTCGGACTGGATCCTGACCCGCACCACACCGGTGACCGAATTGGCATCGGCCTCGGCCATCACCGGGCGCTTTTCCGGCTCCAGCACTTCGATGTCCACCACCGCCTTCTTCGGCAGGAGCGCCCCGCGCCAGCGCCGCGGGCGAAAGGCGCTCATCGCGGTCAGCGCCAGCACCTCCGAACCGATCGGGAGGATCGGACCGTGGGCGGAGTAATTGTAGGCAGTGGAGCCCGCAGGCGTGCTGACCAGCGCCCCGTCACAGACCAGCTCCGCCATGCGCAGCCGCCCGTCCACGGTGATCTTGAGCTTGGCCGCCTGTGGCCCCGCGCGCAGCAGCGACACCTCGTTGATCGCCAGCGCCTGGGTCACCACGCCCTCCGCATCGGTCGCAACCATGCTCAGGGGGTTGAGTTCGGCCTCCTCGGCGGCGGCCAGACGCGCGGGCAGATCGGTCTCGGAATAGGTGTTCATCAGAAAGCCGATGGTGCCGCGGTTCATGCCATAGACCGGGGCGTCGAGATGCTGCGCGTCATGCAGGGTCTGCAGCATGAACCCATCGCCGCCCAGCGCCACGATCACATCCGCCTGTGCCGGTTCCACGTTGCCATAGCGGGTGACCAGCGCCGCCCGCGCGGTCTGGGCCACCTCGGCGCGGCTGGCAGTAAAGGCGATCTTTTCAGACATCGAAGTTTCCGATCCGGGACTTTGTGATCCGAAACAAGCACATATCCGCTCCGGAGGCCAGTATTGCGCCAAATTGCCCCGCGCTCCCAGATTGCGCCAAGCCGTGTCAGCCCGTATGAACGCCGCACAGAACAAACCAATGGTCGTTTTAAAGTCTTTTCCGGCGACCCGGTTTCCGATAGGAAACAACATCTTTACTCTTTTGACAGGGAGACCGCCCATGAACGCCCCGCACCGTGCCCCCGGTTTTTTCACCCAGTCGCTGGCCGACAGCGATCCGGAAATCTTTGGCTCCATCCGGGATGAGCTGGGGCGTCAGCGCGACGAGATCGAGTTGATTGCCTCTGAGAACATCGTCTCTGCCGCCGTGCTCGAGGCGCAGGGCTCGATCATGACCAACAAATATGCCGAGGGCTACCCGGGCCGACGCTACTACGGCGGCTGCCAGTTCGTCGACGTGGCCGAAGAGCTGGCAATCGACCGGGCCTGCAAACTCTTCGACTGCGGCTTTGCCAACGTGCAGCCGAACTCGGGCTCCCAGGCCAACCAGGGGGTATTCCAGGCGCTGTTGCAGCCCGGGGACACGATCCTCGGCATGAGCCTTGATGCGGGCGGTCACCTGACCCACGGCGCGCGGCCCAACCAGTCGGGCAAGTGGTTCAACGCGGTGCAGTATGGCGTGCGCAAGGAAGACAACCTGCTGGATTACGATCAGGTCGAAGCGCTGGCGAAAGAGCACCAGCCCAAGTTGATCATCGCCGGCGGCTCGGCGATCCCGCGTCAGATCGATTTCGCGCGGATGCGCGAGATTGCGGACAGCGTCGGCGCCTACCTGCATGTGGACATGGCGCATTTCGCAGGGCTGGTGGCCGCGGGCGAGCACCCCTCGCCCTTCCCGCATGCGCATGTGGCCACGACCACCACGCATAAGACCCTGCGCGGCCCACGCGGCGGCATGATCCTGACAAATGACGAGGCGCTGGCCAAGAAGTTCAACTCGGCGATCTTCCCCGGCATTCAGGGCGGGCCGCTGATGCATGTGATCGCGGCCAAGGCGGTGGCCTTTGGCGAGGCGCTGCGGCCGGAGTTCAAGAGCTACATCCAGCAGGTGATCGTGAACGCGCAGGCGCTGTCGGATCAGCTGATCAAGGGCGGTCTGGATACCGTCACCCACGGCACCGATACCCATGTGCTGCTGGTGGATCTGCGCCCCAAGGGCGTGAAAGGCAACGCAACCGAAAAGGCGCTCGGACGCGCGCATATCACCTGCAACAAGAACGGCGTGCCCTTTGATCCGGAGAAGCCCATGGTGACCTCCGGTATCCGCCTTGGATCGCCCGCCGGCACCACGCGGGGCTTTGGCGAGCCCGAGTTCCGCCAGATCGCCGACTGGATCATCGAGGTGGTCGACGGGCTGGCGGCCCATGGCGAGGACGGCAATGGTGCGGTTGAGGCCAAGGTGAAGGCGGAGGTTGCCGCCCTCTGTGCGCGCTTCCCGATGTATCCCAACCTCTGACCCCTGTCGCAGGGGTGGCCCAAGGCCCACCCTACCTGCTGTCGGCCCGCTTGGTGTTCAGGCGGGCCGATTTCGTCTTGCAGGTAAGGTGGGCTTCAGGCCACCTTTGGCGTACCGCCCCAAAAAGGAGCCACGCCCCATGCAGATCACCCGTTCCGGCACAGAGCCCTCCGGCCAGGGTCCGGCCGACTACTTCACCGGTGCCGTCCGCCTCGACCCGGTGATCCAGGCCCCGGCCCCGGCGCGGGTAACCTGCACCCATGTCACCTTCGAGCCCGGCGCCCGCACCGCCTGGCATACGCATCCGCTGGGCCAGACCCTCATCATCACCAGCGGCGCCGGGAGAGCGCAAACCGCAGGCGGTCCGGTAAAGCGGCTGAGCCCGGGCGATGTCGTCTGGTTCGCACCGGGCGAAAAGCACTGGCACGGCGCCGCCCCGGAGACCGGAATGACCCATCTTGCAGTGCAGGAAGCACAGGATGGCACGGCCGTGGACTGGCTCGAACAGGTCAGCGACGCCGAGTACGCGCAGCCACCCGCCGACGACTGACCTTTTCCGCGACGGAAACCGCGCAGGTCTGCGTATCACTCCTGTCCCACACGATAGGAGATATCAGCATGCGTTCGCCCGTCCCCGCTCCCCTCGCCCTGACCGCAGCCGTGGTTCTGATCGGGCTGCTCGCCTCGGCCACCTTCGCCCGCGTGGAGGTGGAAGATCGCGGCGACCGCCGCTGCATCCGGACCGACAGCCTGCCGGACCATCCGACAGGCCGGTTTCCCAACCCCGGCAACCCCCACAGCATCGCCGCCCAGTCGATCTCGGTCTGCCTGACGGCCACCCCGACGCGCGGCACCCAGCCCCAGCCGGTCCGCGTCACCGGCATTGCGGAAAACGGCGTGCTGATCCGGCCCGGCACGGCGGATTACTACGACGCCAACAGCCCGCGGGGCCACTCGCGCGACCGAAGCTCGGGCTGGAACCTCGACGGCATGGGTGCGCGGGATCTGCTGGGCCTTGACGATCAGAATGCCCATGTCGGCCCGGACGGGCTCTACCATTACCACGGCGTCGCCCCGGCCCTTGCAGGTGCCAGCCCGGACACCCGCATCGGCTGGGCGGCGGACGGGTTTGAAATCCACTACCTTGGCGATCAGGGGCGCTCCAGCTACATGCTGCTGCCCGGTCCCCGCCAGACCGCACCCGGCGGCGCTCATGATGGCACCTACAACGAGGACTGGGTCTACATCCACGGCGCCGGAAACCTTGATCAGTGCAACGGCGGCGAGATCGACGGCAAATACGTCTATGTCGCCACCGACACCTATCCGTTCTTCCCGCGCTGCCTCTATGGCACCGAAATCACGCGGATCAAATAGTCCCGCGCATCCGCAGAAAGACGACCACCGCGGTGAAAAGCAGGATGAAGTTGAACGCCAGCACCGCCAGGATGGAAATCAGCCGCGCCCGGCGCGCCTCGGCCCGGTCGATGCCCGCCAGATGCTCGGTGACATCGGCACAGGCCTGCGCAACCGCCGCGTCACCCAGCTGCCGCAGCAACCGGGGATTGCCGCTCACCGCCTCGGCCTGCGCCACGAGCTGCGCCTGGGTCCGGATGCGCTTGGGCAATCTGCGCCCGGCACGCTTGACCTGCTGTGCCAGCGTGCGTCCCTTCACGCCTAGGCGGCGCTCCAGCGCAGTGCTCAACGCCGCCGCTTCTGCCTCGATCTCCATCATCGCCGGACCCTAACCACCCGCAGCACCAAAGCGCAATAGGACTGGCACGCGCGCGGCGAATCCGCTAGCCCTTGGCCATGCTCGCATATTCAGAATTCGGCGCCCCCGATGCGCCCGCCGTCATTATCGTCCACGGCCTCTACGGCTCGGGCCGCAACTGGGGCGTGATCGCCAAACGTCTGAGCGACCAGCTGCGCGTCATCACTGTCGATCTGCGCAACCACGGTCAGAGCGCCTGGACCGACAGCCACAGCTACCCCGACATGGCCGGCGATCTGGCCGAGCTGATCGACCATCTCGGCGCGCCCTGTCACGTGGTGGGGCATTCCATGGGGGGCAAGGCCGCCATGGTGCTGGCGATCAAGCACCCGCAGCTTGTCCACCGCCTGATCGTCGCGGACATCGCCCCCACCGCCTATGGCCACAGCCAGATGCAGTTCATCACCGCCATGCGCAACGTCGACCTCGGGACCCTGTCCCGCCGGTCAGACGCCGAGGCGCAACTGGCGGAACAGGGCGTCGAACCGGCCCTGCAGAGCTTTTTCACCCAGTCGCTGGATGTCCCCAACAAACGCTGGCGGCTCAATCTCGACGTGCTGGCCAAAGAGATGGACAAGATCCTCTCCTTCCCGGACCTGACGGGTCACTTCGACGGGCCCAGCCTGTTCCTGTCGGGCGCGAACTCCGATTACGTCACGCCCGGGCATCGCCCGCAGATCAAGACGCTGTTCCCCAAGGCGCGCTTTGCCAAACTGCCGGACGCAGGGCACTGGCTGCACGCCGACAAACCGCGCGAATTCGAAGCGGCGGTGCGCATCTTCCTGACGGCCTGAGGGCGCGCTGCGGATCGGGTCACTCGAAGCTGAAGGGCCCCGATGTATCGCCCCGACCCTGATCGCGGGTGAATGTCACCGCCTCGGCAGAGGCTTTCACGATCTGGCAGTTGTTGCCCAGATCGGTTGACCCCACCTTGACCGTACGGCAGAAAAACCCGTTGCCCCACACCCAGCGGCCGATGATTTTCTGACCCTTGGCCGTCTTCCCGGAAATCCGGCCGTCCGCGGTGACGATCATACGGGCAGAGGCGTCTCCGAAATACTTGCCGACAACCTGTGCCTGAAACGCCGCCGCGCTCTCGATCCGCTTCAGATCACCCGCCACGGCAGATCCGGCAACCGACACGGCAATCAGGGCGGCAAAACCCGCGAATACTCTCATCATGATGCAATTCCCTGTTTAAAATGCTGTTTTCAAATGCGGCGCAGGCACCGCCGCGACGGCACAAACGCACCGGCAGCCTATCACACTGTCCTCCTCCGGCCCAGCAGGGCGACGGCGCGGCGCACCCCGTGCCGGGCATTCCTGCCAAGAGGCTGCGGAAACACCCTTGCGCCCGGGCGGCGCTTGCCTATAACGCAGGACAATTTGGGCACCTGCCGTGCCCGTCTGCCCGGGGGTCGCGCCATGCCAAAAAGAACCGATATCAAATCGATCATGATCATCGGCGCGGGGCCCATCGTCATCGGCCAGGCCTGCGAATTCGACTACTCCGGCGCGCAAGCCTGCAAGGCATTGAAGGAGGAAGGCTACCGGGTCATCCTCGTCAACTCCAACCCGGCCACCATCATGACCGACCCGGGGCTGGCGGACGCCACCTATATCGAGCCGATCACCCCCGAGATGGTCGCCAAGATCATCGAGAAGGAGCGCCCAGACGCGCTGCTGCCCACCATGGGCGGACAGACAGGGCTGAACACATCTCTGGCGCTGGAAGAGATGGGCGTGCTCGACACATTCAACGTCGTGATGATCGGTGCCAAGCGCGCCGCCATCGAGATGGCCGAGGACCGCAAGCTCTTCCGTGAGGCGAT
>ERZ1740065.183-NODE-183-length-30241-cov-8.059928_pt1 | contig 30241 bp, 22 predicted proteins | sample MGYA00581738_ERZ1740065 | MGnify/ENA primary metagenome ERZ1740065 (study PRJEB43018, sample SAMN04849749) | marine metagenome | isolation source: floating plastic debris | place: Pacific Ocean | collected 2008-09-01 | study: EMG produced TPA metagenomics assembly...
CCCTAAGGCGAGACCGAAAGGTGTAGTCGATGGGAAACAGGTTAATATTCCTGTACCGACTGTTACTGCGATGGGGGGACGGAGAAGGCTAGGTCATCCGGCTGATGGTTGCCGGTTTAAGCGTGTAGGGAGTGTTCTTAGGTAAATCCGGGGACACAATCCTGAGACGTGATGACGAGCTCCCACGTGGAGCGAAGTGATTGATGCCATGCTTCCAGGAAAAGCCTCTAAGCTTCAGGTAACAGCTGACCGTACCGCAAACCAACACAGGTGGGTGAGGAGAGAATCCTAAGGCGCTTGAGAGAACTCGGGTGAAGGAACTAGGCAAATTGGTACCGTAACTTCGGGAGAAGGTACGCCCCTTCTGGTGATAGAACTTGCTTCTTAAGCTGGTGGGGGTTGCAGTGACCAGGTGGCTGCGACTGTTTACTAAAAACACAGCACTCTGCAAACACGTAAGTGGACGTATAGGGTGTGACGCCTGCCCGGTGCCGGAAGGTTAATTGATGGGGTTAGAAGTTTACTTCGAAGCTCTTGATCGAAGCCCCGGTAAACGGCGGCCGTAACTATAACGGTCCTAAGGTAGCGAAATTCCTTGTCGGGTAAGTTCCGACCTGCACGAATGGCGTAACGATGGCCACACTGTCTCCACCCGAGACTCAGTGAAATTGAAATCGCAGTGAAGATGCTGTGTACCCGCGGCTAGACGGAAAGACCCCGTGCACCTTTACTACAGCTTTGCACTGAATTTTGAACCTACTTGTGTAGGATAGGCGGGAGGCTTTGAAGCGGAAACGCTAGTTTTCGTGGAGCCAACCTTGAAATACCGCCCTGGTATGTTTGGAATTCTAACCCAGGCCCGTTATCCGGGTCGGGGACAGTGTATGGTGGGTAGTTTGACTGGGGCGGTCTCCTCCTAAAGAGTAACGGAGGAGTACAAAGGTACTCTCAGTGCGGTCGGACATCGCACGTTGCGTATAAAGGCATAAGAGTGCTTGACTGCGAGACAGACAAGTCGAGCAGGGACGAAAGTCGGTCTTAGTGATCCGGTGGTTCTGTATGGAAGGGCCATCGCTCAACGGATAAAAGGTACGCCGGGGATAACAGGCTGATTCCTCCCAAGAGTCCACATCGACGGAGGAGTTTGGCACCTCGATGTCGGCTCATCACATCCTGGGGCTGTAGCAGGTCCCAAGGGTATGGCTGTTCGCCATTTAAAGTGGTACGCGAGCTGGGTTTAGAACGTCGTGAGACAGTTCGGTCCCTATCTGCCGTGGGCGTTGGAAATTTGAGAAGAGCTGCTCCTAGTACGAGAGGACCGGAGTGGACGTATCTCTGGTGTTCCGGTTGTCACGCCAGTGGCATTGCCGGGTAGCTATATACGGACGGGATAACCGCTGAAAGCATCTAAGCGGGAAGCCCCCTTCAAGATAAGATTTCCCTGGACCCTTGAGGTCCCTTAAGAGCCGTTGAAGACTACAACGTTGATAGGCTGGGTGTGGAAGCGCAGTAATGTGTGAAGCTAACCAGTACTAATTGCTCGTGCGGCTTGATCATATAACGCCAAAGTTTCTTTGGCGGTGTGACGCCAATCGCGACACTCCAGGCCGAAAGGCCACACGTCAAAACATTCCGAATTGTTACCCTTTTTGGTTCGCCGTTGGTCCAACCGACGTCGCGCCATACCAGTTTGCCTGGCGGCTATAGCGAGTGGGAACCACCCGATTCCATATCGAACTCGGAAGTGAAAACGCTCAGCGCCGATGGTAGTGTGGGGTCTCCCCATGTGAGAGTAGGACACCGCCAGGCGCCTAATCTGAAACGCCGTACCCCTTTGGGGTACGGCGTTTTTTTTTTTTGGTTCCTTGATCGCTGATTCACAGCGGCTCAGCCGGCACGCTGGAGCGTGAGAGATGCTGAGATTGTTTTGGTGCTGAGCGCGCTGGTTGACGGCTATCCGACTATTGTCGGTAGGTCGAATACCGCATGACGCTTAAGCCAACTGGTGGCGCTTAAGAATGCGCTCTATCCCGTTTTTTCGGTCGAGAGATTCCACCAAGAAAAGCACCACGGTGAATCGCAGTCACGCTTTGCCTATCAATCAGAGGCGACAGGATCGGTCGCCCAATCTTCAAAATAGGACTGACAAAACCGCGTATCACCAAGCTGTTCGGAGACACGGTCCCCAATCTCGACGACTTCAGGGAACACCGGTTGGTAAATGAGTCGGATCTTTGCCCACCAGGCATCACTCTGTGGAAACGCAAACACATACCCGAACACGCCCTTCGTCCATGACCTTGCGTCATCGCGCGTCGTCAGGATTTCACCGAACTCGGCCAATTGCCAAATGCGACGAATCGTCAGGAACTGGGCGTTGAGATACGCGTCAAGAACAATCTGCTCTTCAGCGCTGAGTGTGTCTGGTTCATGGCACGCTTTGGCCAGCGTGGCCGCTGTGTCCTCTCCCATCACCGCAAGGTAACGATCGGCGATCGCATCGAATTGTTGCGCCATGAGTTCAGCGCCAGCAATACGCTGACTCTGTTGTAACTCGTACACCACGAGCAGAAGACTGATCACGATAGCAACCACGCCAACCACCTGCACTTTATCGCCAACAGACATTTTTGGCTTTGCCATCAAGGAATCCTTGGATTTATCGCGCCACGATGGTATCGCAAAGCGTTTTCGAATCCTAAGCGGCACAACCTGCGTGCTAACCTGCCGGGCAGCGATGCACACAATAAAAATAGAGGCGGCGCAATGAAGCTGAGCTTTTTCCTGAACGGGTCAGAAGTATCCATTGACGACCCTCGCCCAAACCTGCTGCTTATTGACTTCCTGAGATCGGCATCGATCGACCTCAAAGGCGCAAAGAAAGGCTGCGGCCAAGGTGGCTGCGGTGCCTGCACGGTCATCCTGTCGGAGTGGGACGCGCAGCAAAACGAAGCACGCCATCGCTCGATCAATAGCTGTTTGCGTCCGGTGTGTTCCCTGAATGGATTGAGTATTACAACGATTGAGGGCACCGGTGGCGCTGATCGACTGCCACCCACGCATTCGATGCAAGCCTTAACGGCGAGCAGGGCCGGCGCGATGTTCGGTGCTCATGCTCCGCCTGCGCTTGCCGACGCACATCAGCACGCCAAAAAGGCGCGTCACTCGGCCAACGAGGCAGCCGCAAGTCGCGCGGAGGTGGGTGGCGTGAAGGTGGGCATGCACCCTCTCATCGACCCGTCGGTCAATCCTGTCGCCTATCGACTGGCCGTAAACAACGGCAGTCAGTGCGGGTATTGCTCGACCGGCTTTGTCATGAATATGAGCGCGTTTCTGGCCAACAACCGGAAACCGACCAAGCAACAAATCGAGCAGGCCTTCGACGGCAACATCTGTCGCTGTACGGGTTACCGCGCCATTCTGACGGCAATGAAAACCTTCGCAGTTGATTGGTCACCGGCTGATGAGGCGAACCGCATGCCGGTGAAACTCGATGATCAACTCAAAGCGCAGCATGTTGGCGACACTGTCACTCTGCCGTTCGCCGAGGGTGCAAAATCAACGCCGCAGCCCATCACGATAGCCGGCACGCAACAAACCTGGCTCACCCCGAGCAGCGTGACTGAGCTCGTTGAGATCTACAAAGACGTCGACCCAGCAGAAATCTATCTGCTGCATGCCAATACGGCGTTTGGCGTCTACCGGGAGGACTTCCAGGAGAAGAAACGGCTCGTGGACATCGGCAGAATCGAGGCGCTGTACGGCATCAGCCACGACGACAGCGCACTGACAGTCGGCGCCGGCGAAACCTACACCGCGCTGTTTGATTACTTGCAGACGATAGCACCGGCAATACTGACCTCAATGGCCGCCGTTTTGTACATGGCACATCGAACGGCGGGGACGGTGGTCCGTAACGCAGCCACCATCGGCGGTAACACCATGTTGGTGCTGAAGCACATCGGCCTGGGTACCGGCGAGCCCTTCCCCTCGGATTTGCTGACGGTCCTTGCCGCTTTGGACGCGTCTGTTCAATTCACTGATCTGACCTCCAGTCAGGAAGCGCAACTGTCCGTTTCCGAGCTGGTTGCTACGTGCCAGCGAGACCCGACCTTCGCCGCCCGCATTCTACTGACGCAATACCGAATCCCTGTTACCACGACGCCGAGTACCTTCGTTCAGGCGCAAAAAGTCGCCTTGCGCGACGTCAATTCACACAGCATCGTCAATACGACGAGCGTGCTGTCGATCAATACTGACCTGACTGTGACCAGCGCCAATCTCACGTTTGGTGGTATCGCGCCCTACCCATGGCGGGCCGTGAAAACCGAAGCAGCACTTACCGATCAACCGCTATCGCTTGAGCGCTTTGATAGCGTTTGCCGCGTTCTCGCCGAAGAGGTTCAAGACGAACTGAATCGCTGGGCGGACAGAATGCACGAGGTGGGTTTCGACGGATTCACATCGACCTATCGTATCCAGCTGGCGAGCGCCTTCTTGTATAAGACGATGGTCAGTACGCTCGTGCAGGTTGCGCCCGATAGCGTCCCCGCATCGATCCGGTCGGCAGCGGAAGAAACCTGGGGTAACTGGCCGGTCAGCGAAGGCTCGCAACACTACAAGCGACCGCCGAGTGCGAGGCGGGCGCCGGTTGCCGAGCCCTACGTGAAGTTGATGGCGCTCTACCAAACCTCGGGGCAAGTGCGATACACGCATGAACTCGACGTGCCGCCAACGACGCTCGAGGCTTCTTTTGTTCAGAGTAAACGGGCGTTAGCGGACTACTGTTTCAAACACCCCGAAACCGGACAGTCGCCGATCACCGCCGAAGCACTGTCTGCATACCTCGCTACGAAGTCGACCCATTTCCGTGAGCTGATCACGCACAACAACATCCCCACGCATGGCTTGAAGAATATTGGTATGGGTGGTGACCAACCCGTGTTTGCCGAGAAGCGCGTCAGCTACGTCGGCCAGTCCATCGCTTTGGTCGTCGGCGACCAGGAAGCTGCCATGGACGAGCTGGCCGAGTTTGTGAGTGCGCATTGCGTTGACTATACGCCGGTCGATTGGCCGCCCGAATGGACGCACCCGGTGCTGACGCTGCCCGATGCCATCGGACGGAACAGCATTTTTCCCGATTACCCGGCGACCGCAGCGTTTGTTAGCCACATCTGGAAGATTATCCGAAAGAACAGTCAGTTTGACTGGACCGCGCAGAACGGGAATCCGCTAGACCAGGAGATCACCGTCCGCGAGGAGACTGTTGATACGGGCCACTGCAAGGTGGTTGGAAGCACACAAGCGTGTGGCGGCCAGGCGCACTTCTATATGGAGACGCAAGCCTGTGTCGCCATACCCGAAACAGCGGACACGATACGTTTGCACCCGTCCTCACAAAGCCCGATGGAAATGCACACCACAGCGGCAGCCGTTCTTGGCGTTGAGCAGAATCACGTAAAAGTGCAGATTCACCAGGTCGGTGGCGGCTACGGCGGTAAGACGGAACAGGCAAAATTTGTGAGCGCCGCTGCTGCGGTTGCTGCGAACGCGACGAACAGACCCATCCGGCTGGTGATGCCACGCGACAACGACACCAGCCTGATCGGCAAGCGGCATCCTTACTATGGCCAATATCAAATCGCGATAGACGATGGCTCGGCGGATGCCAGCAATCGCGGTTTGATTCGCGGTATGGACCTCACGCTGTTCGGTGATGGTGGTGCGTTCTACGATTGTTCGTTTGTCGTGGCCAACTGTATCCAGAGCCGTATTGATGGCGCCTATAACGTCGCCAATTTTCGCAGCACGCTGGATGTGTGTCGTACCAATACGGCGCCCAATACGGCGTTTCGATCATTCGGCGACATACAAGGCAAATTGATCTCGGAAAATGCGGTCGACGATGCGGCTTTTGCGATCGGCATGCGCGCCGACGAAGTGCGTGAGAAAAACCTCTACGAACAGGGCGACGTGACGCCATTCGGTCAGGCGTTACCGTACTGCTATATCCGGGATGTGTGGAAGTTCCTGAAAACCAAAGCCGACTTCGACAAGCGTCTTGCGGCGATCGAGCAATTCAACGCGAAGAACACCTGGCGCAAGCGCGGCATTTACATGCTGCCGGTCAAATATGGTTCCGGTTACAACCTCGTGCAGCTTGAGCAAGCCAGCGCACTGGTTTCGATCTATGCCACCGATGGCACGGTGTTGATCAACCAGAATGGGGTCGACATGGGTCAGGGGCTCGTCACCAAGATCGAGCAAATCGCCTCGTATGTACTGAACCTGCCCATGGAGCACATCCGCGTCAATCTGCCGAATACAGAAATCAACCCCAACCCAACCAGCACAGGCGGTTCGACGGGGACGCAGTACAACGGGCTGGCAGTGAAAAAGACCTGCGAACGCGTGCGCGAGCGACTCGAGGCTTTCGCCGCCGACATCCGCGCTGAAAAGGGTGATGACTGGTGCCACGACCACGGCATCAATTATTGGGCATACCCCGAAAAGGGCTGGGCAACCACCGTCACAGTCCAGGGTCGCAGCTCGATGATCTGGCAGAACCTGATCAGCCTTGCTTATACACGCCGTGTGTCACTGGTCGAAGCATTCAATGCCAAAGTCCCAGGTGGTGAAGCGGCTATCACCGAGCTGACCTACAAGACGCTCGAGCAGGCGCAGCGCGAGGCGCTCCCCGGCATCGATGTCTCTGCAACACTGGTGCCGGGTGCTTTTGATGCATTCTCCGGCTTCACCTACTCCGCCGCATGTTCGGAAGTTGAATTGGACATCTTGACCGGTGAAATGAAAATTCTGCGCGCCGATGTCATCTACGACATGGGCTGGAGTATTAACCCCGCACTGGATATCGGTCAGGTTGAGGGCGCCTTTGTTCAAGGCATCGGTTATGTCACCACAGAAAAACAGGTGTTTGAGCCTGACGGCGATGAGCAGGGCCGCTTGAACACGGTGAACACCTGGCGCTACAAGCCGCCGGCAACCACCGACATCCCGCTTGAATTCAATGTCCACCTGTTTCCGCGAGACGAGTCGGACGTGCCTGAAAATCCCAACGACCTGCTCTCAGCAAAAGACGTCGGCGAGCCGCCGTTGGTATTGGCGAGCAGCGTGTTCTTTGCCATCAAAGCGGCCGTGCGCGCATCGCGTCTCGAGCGCGGTCTTCCGGGTCTGTTTCAGATGGATGCGCCGGCGACCGTCCAGGAAATACGTGCCGCACTGGAAGTGACGCTCTAGCGTCTGCTGATCGCTCCGCGATACGCCAGTTGCAACTCACGCTCACGACCGGGATACATACGCTCCTGATCCGCCAGCATGCTGCCAAGCAGCCAATCGGGAAACGCCTTGGCGAGCTTTTTCGGGCCGATGACCCGGACGTTGCCCTTGGCAATCTCGTCATGCAACGACACAAAGCCCCGCCAGGCAAACGTGAACGGCCGTAGCTTCGCGATAACGCGCAAGTCCTCATCAAAGCCCGGATGCTTCAGGCAGGCTTGCACCTTTTTGTCCTCTGCGAGGATCCAGAAGTAGCGCTGCTTTGTGGGTTGGTCTGCGAACTCGAACGCGATTGTGGTGCGGCCGGCGGGCATGATCTCGGTGTTCATGCGCATGTGCATGCTCCAGATCAAATGCTCGGGGTCGAGGTCATCGGTCGCGAGATCACGGCCCCAACGGTGACCCCACTTGCCAAGATCAAACACCACTTCGGCCAGTTCATCGCCGGCCGCGGTGAGAAAGTAGAGCGGCTTCCCGCCACCCTCATCGGGCCGACGCTCCACAACGCCAGCCTCTTCCAGCCGCTTTAGTCTCGCGCTCAAGGTTGAGGCAGAGATTTTGGGAAGCGCCCGCTCGAGTTCCGAGAACCGATGAAACCCATCCGCTAGAACCAGAACCACGAGGATGGTCCAGCGCTCCCCCAGGATTTCCGTGGCAAGGGCCACAGGGCAGTACTGTCCGTATTTGCTGTCCATGGTCCTGAGTGTGCCGTGGCACCCGGCAAAATCAACTTTCAAGATGCTAGTAGATTCGTCTCGGGCGGCTTGAGAGGCTGGGGTCAACCACTGTGGGGAGACCGACATGCTGCAATCACTCAACGCTCGACTGAAACCTCTGCTGCCCCTTATGGCGGAGCACCGAAATGAGGCAGAGAAGAACCGGCAGTTGTCCGATGCCGTCTGTGCGGCGATTCGCGACAGCGGCTTGCTGGGTATGCCGGTTGCGCCGGACCATGGCGGACTCGGAACGCCACTACCAGACATGCTGCAGGTCTTCGAGGCCATGGCCCATGAAGACGCCGCTGTCAGCTGGGTGGTCTGGAATGCGGGATTGATCGGACTCTACGCGCGATACATGCCCGACGCCCTGTGCCGCGAGCTGTTTTCCGAAGGCGATCAGATGATCTGCCAATCCACGATTCCGGCGGGTGAATTGCATGTCGATGGGGAGACTCGGTGCGTCCGTGGTCGATGGCCGCTGATGTCGGGCAGCCCGGGTGCCGACTGGGCTGTGCTCACTTGCCGTAAGTTCGTAGACGGGCAACCGGTACTGGATGCCTCGGGCGGTCCGGAGCTCATCCTCGCCGCACTACCGCGCGAGGCGTTCGAGATCATCGATACCTGGCACTCGAGTGGCCTGCGCGGCACCGGCAGCAATGATATCGACGTAGACGGTGTGACGGTGCCCGAACACCGAACTTTCGATCTTGCTCCCGAGATCGACGCGACCGCACCCACGGATCGACTCCCGATCTTCGCCTGCGTCTCAGCAATTTTCGCGGCACAGGTGTTGGGGCTGGCCCAAGCCGTCTTCGACCACGCGCTGGAGCGGGGGCGGTCTCTGGTGACGCCAGGCCCCATGCTCGACCCGCGCGATCGCCCGGATTACCAGATCGCCGTCGCACGGCATGGGGAAGCGTTGAACGTGGCGCGTGAACGATTGAAAGTGGCAGCCCATTCCGTCTGGGTGCGCGCACACGAAGGGCAGGCGCCAGCGCCGGAGGCAAGTACGGACCTTTACGCGGCAGCGTTCTTTGTCATTGATGCGGCAAAATCAGCCGTGGAAACCCTGCATGATTTGAGCGGTACCGCAGGCATCTACGAAGACTCGCCCATCGAGAAGCCGGCTCGCGACTTGCACGCCATGCTTAGACACATCGTGGCGCAGCCATTTATGCACGCTGATGTGGGACGGGTGAAGCTGGGCCTGGAGCCGAACTGGCCGTTGTTCTTCGGGTAGCGGCTGAGGCCGTGTTGCCGTCCACGACGATCCCTACCCGGCGACTCACCCCCAATGGGAGTGAGCCGCCGGTGCATCGATCAAACCACTAGCAGTAAACCAGCCCGCACATGGGCTCATCGGGGGGGCCACCACCACCACCCGGCGGCGGTGGGGGCGGCGGGGGCGGCGGCGGAGGCGGCGGCGGCGGCTCACCGGCGATCGGACACTGTGGCCAGTTAAACGCGCCCTGACCACCCGGATAGTCCTGCCAGGCATACAGCTCGACCTCGGCGTAACGCGGATAGCTGTTGAGACCGATACGACTCCTTGCCGTTACGGCGTGCAACAGCCCGACGGTCCAGTGCGTGCGATCAAGCCCCTGGTAGTAGACGTTCCCAAGACTGTTGTAGAGCGTGTACCGCGTTGCATTTTCTACAGTTGCCACGGTGTACTCCGGCGTACAGGGCCCCGTCGCCTCCGCGCGCCCGATAAACGTTGGCGGTGCATCGTGGTAGACGTCGAGGATGACGCGCTGCGCCGTGCGTTGGATTCGCAAGCGAACATTGACGCCACCAAAGATGCGGCTCCAGTCGGTACCGACGAAGTTCTCCAGTGCCTGAATAGCCTCGGCCTCAATGGTGCCCACCGCCGCAACCGCGTTGGCGTAGTAGGCATTGAGCTCGTTGATCAGGTAGGTGCGCAAACCCGGAAGATTGACCGTGAGATAACTCGACAGGTCAAACGTTGGGCTCGTAAGATCGGCCAGCGACATGGTGTCGAGCTGCGGCAAACGCGCTGCGATGTACTCGACCAAGCCCTGCAAGCGCTCATTCAGCTGATCAATCTGTGCCTGCGTCTGCAGGTTCAGGCGGTCGATCAGATCATCGGTGATCTCGTTCGCAATAAACGCAGCCGCGGCGTAGCGTGCGCCGCTCAGGAAGTCGAGCGCATCGTCGACTGCACGTTGAATCTCGCGATTACCGGTGACCAGCAGACCCTGCAGCGCCTCTTCGAGCGAAAACAGGTTTTGATACCGAGCGGGCTGATCTGCAGCCGCATCATCAATGGCATCAGCCACTTCCTCGGCATAATCGAAACCGAATACCGGCGCCAGAAACACAACGATCGGTCCGATGATGGGCGCCGAGCACTGGACGTTGTCGACCTCTACGCTGCTGCGATTGAATCGAACTTCGTCGATGCCGCCGCTGAAATAGTTGTAGTCGACGTCGACGCTGGCGTCATTCAGCGTAATGGTGGCGGACACGTTGCTGCCGCAGAGCAGCCGGATGTACCACTCAAAACTCGATGTTCGAACGCGTGCCGAGATTCGTATTCGATCGATACCACCCACAGTCAGAACGACACTGGTGTCCTCGCCTGAAAGCCGCACGAATGGATTTTCAAAGTCGATGATTGGCGTTTGCAGCAGCGTGAGATCGGGCTCTGCCGCAGCGGCAGCCACAACGCCATCAATAAGGTCGGTGTGGAGTGCGTCAATTTCGTCGAAGATGTAGTCGTTCGGTACCGTGATCGAGGTCGACTTGAACACGGGGTTGGTGAGCCCCGTCGGTTGTCGGAATTCGAACGTTGTCGATCCCATTAGGGGTCTGCAGACCAGCAGGGCGAGACCCGTCACCACCGCCAGGACCCATGTATTCCTGTACATAAGCTGTCCTCCTTTCTCTCCCAAAAAAGACCGGCAGCTGGAGCCGCATGCGCCGTCTACCCCGAGACTCCAGCGCGGACCTCCCGAATTTAGTCTCAAAAGACCTTATTTGCCAACAAACGCCCGTTTGGCCGGCCTCGAGAGGTGTCATCAGCCCCGAGAATAGGGCGTTGATGCGCGAAATCGGACCGCTTCTTGCGGCGGCTTTCCACCCCCCTGGCCTGCGCAAATGCGCTCCAGTAAGCTCAAGATGTTGAAGTCATGTTGCATGCTAAAGGCAATGGGACGACTTAAAAATCTCATCGTCGGATCACCGCGGCAGGCTTACTCCATTGGCCTTGCCCTGATCGCTGTGCTGGTAACCATCCAGTTCTTTGGGCTACGTGTCGCGACAGCGCGCCAGGAAGTCGCAGCACTCGAGATCAACCTCGCCGGGCGGCAACGCATGTTGTCGCAGCGCATCGCCTGGATCATGTCCAGCGTCGCCGAACTTGATGTGTCATCTCGTGAGGCTCGCTACTTGCGCGGGCTGCTCGGCAACTGTACCGACCTCATGGCGCGTTCACACAACGCACTGCGCAGCGGGGATCGCGACCAGATCGCGGCCGCGATGTCTTCCGGTAACTCGTGTCTGACACCGGACCCCGAGCAGGTCTTGCCCGTGTCCGAGCGCCGTGTGGACATCGAGGCGCCGCCGAATCTGGCCTTGCTGCTGAGTGCAGCCTGGAACGTTGCTGCGGGGCAAGCATCGCCCGTTGCTCCAACTGACGACGTGGCTTTACTTCAGCCGCTTATGGGAACCGTCCTGGGGCAGCTGGACGAGGAGACGCGCGTCGCTCAGCAGGAATCCATCGAACAACTGGAGTTCCTGCTGTCGATCAACTGGGTCTTGATCCTGATCCTCGTGGTCGGAGAGGTGTTGCTGATCTTCAGACCCATGTCCCGAGCGGTGGAGTCCGCCATCGCGAAACTGAAGGACTCCAATGCACGCTTGGCAAACAGTGAGCAGCGTCTCAGGGATTACGCGAGTACGGCGGCGCACCAGTTTTGGGAAACCGATGCCGAGCAGCGTCTGGTCTGGATCGGTGACTCGGATTCGGCGCTTCCCATCGACGATGTATCTGCCAGTCTGGGCAAAACACTGTGGGAGCTGCCCGACGCCAGCGCCGACGGGATCGACGAAGGCGGCGAATCAAAAGAATTCAGAGACGCGCTCGCGGAACGACGTCCCTTCATGAACTTCGAATTTTCGTCGTTGGGGTCGAACGGCGGTACCCAATGGTGGCGCCTCCATGGCCGTCCCTACTTCGGTGACGACGGCGCCTTTCTTGGGTACCGTGGCACGGCCCAGGAGATTACGCGCGAGCATGAGCTTGCGGTTCAGATGCGGCGTTCCGAACGCATGCAGTCGATAGGTCGGCTCACTGCGGGTGTGGCGCACGACTTCAATAATCTTCTGACCGTCATCCAGGCAAACGCAGAAATGCTGCTGCTGGCGCCCGAGGCGGACAAAAAGGATGCGTCCAAGGCTATTGTCGCCGCGAGTCAGCGAGGCGCTGAGCTGACACAGCGTCTGCTGGCGTTTGGTCGCGTACAGCGCATCCGCAAGCAAAAAATCAACGTTGTACCGTTTTTGCAGGACCTCGAGAAGCTTCTTGCGCGAACGCTCGGTCAGGACTTTGAGGTCAATGCCGTCCTGCCGTCAAAGCCGCTCTGGATTCTGACGGACCGGCACCAGCTTGAGGACGCGTGCCTGAATCTTGCGCTGAACGCGCGCGATGCGACGAACGGCAAGGGGCGGCTTGAGATCTCGGCAAGTCCGACAGAGGTTTGGGAGCTGGACGAACACGCGGACTCGCGCAGCGCGAACGAGTTCGTCTGTTTGTCATTCGTCGATAACGGCCCAGGCATTCCCAAGGACACCCGCGATAAGATTTTCGAGCCCTTCTTCACCACCAAGAGCGGTAACTCATCCGGTCTGGGGCTCAGTATGGTGTACGGCTTTGTGCACCAGGCGGGTGGGCAGATCAAAGTGAAGGAGGTGAGCCCGCAAGGCACGGCCTTCGAGCTTCACTTTCCGAGGGCCGCACCACGACTCAAGTCGGTAGCGGCGCCGGTTGAGCGCGAACCCGAAGACACCGAGGGTAAGACCGCGCTGGTGGTTGAGGACAATGACGATATTCGCGAGCTTGTGGTGCAACAGCTCGAATCCATGGGCCTGGTCGTGACCGCGGCGGCCGATGGTGCGACGGCGATCGAGCGTCTCAGGCAAAGCGACACCTTCGATATCCTGATCCTCGACGTGGTCTTGCCTGGGGACCTGGACGGCATCAGTGTCTACCGACTTGCGCGAGAGCTCGGCCATGATTCGGGCGTCCTGTTTTGCTCGGGCTTCGCGGGAGCTGCATCGGGCGGCGATCTCGAGGTCGATGTGCCGGGGCCATTGCTCCGCAAGCCATTCAACAGGACGCAGCTCGCCAGTGCCGTCGCCGAGGGGCTCCGAAACGCAAGAGCTCGCCAGAAAGGTGAGGGGACCTCAACTTAGCCGCGTGACAGTCGCGCCAGCGACAGCATCGGCCTCGCGGCAAGATGAACGGTCGCCTGCTTTGGGTAGGTGGCCTTTTTTTGGTTCAATGGCTCGCGTCCCAAAGCGGAGCTCGGCATGGATCCCAACAAAACGCGAACGGCGATCAAGGGCGACATGCTCGTCGGAATCTCGGCGGTTGTCATTGGCCTCGCTGCCCTGGCCGTCTCGCTCTACGAGGCGCGGCTCATGAGGGCAGAGCAGCGCGCCGCCGTATTGCCCATCATGGAGCTCGCCAAATCGTTTGGTCCGCGTGCCGATGCACAGGGCGAGATGGCCAACAGATTCCAGTTCGTTGTGCAAAACGCGGGCATCGGCCCAGCGCGGATACGCGACGTTCACGTCACCATCGACGGCGAGCCCGTGAAGACCTGGGTCGATGTGATCCGCGCGCTCGGCGGCGATGATTTGCCCGAGGGTCTTCGCTACACGCAGTCCCAGATCACCGGCCGGACCCTGCCGCCCGGCGATCCCATGGTGGTCTTCGAGCTCGGCGATCCGATGACTGCTGCGCGCATCAATGCATCCATCGAACGCTTCGACATGTCTCTGTGTTATTGCTCGGTGTTCGAGACGTGCTGGGAGTCGCGTTATAGCGAACGGGACGAACCGACCCCCGTACCCGAGTGCCGCGCAGGCGACGATACGTTTGCGCAATAAGGCCTCCGGCATTTTGGCGGGTTTTGGGGGCGGCTCTCGATCTGATAGGTAAGGATCACATGATCGGCGGGAGCGCCTGCGCCGCAAGCGGCACAGTGGGTAGCACACGTCACCATGAATACTGGGAGCGTGCATGACGGACGACCAATTCAAAACCGGTGCGGGCATCGATGCCCTGGGCAAGATTCAGGGCAGGGCGAACGACCCTTTGGTGGGTCAGACCCTCGGTGACGATACCGTCCTGTCACTGATTGCCGAAGGCGGTATGAGCCGGGTGTACCTGGCAGAGCGTCGGGTTGGCGCTGCCATTCGTCAGGTTGCGCTGAAGATCTCACCCCAGAGCGGGCTCGACGCGGGTATCGCTGAACGGTTTGCACTCGAGCAAGGTGTTCTCGCCAACCTCAACCATCCCAACATCGCTCAGCTCTACGACGCCGGCGCAACGGAGCAGGGCTGGCCCTACTTCGTCATGGAATACGTCGACGGCGGCCCGATAGATCGCTACTGCGAATCGAAGGGCCTCGACGCGCGCGCGCGCGTACGCCTGGTGTTGCCGATTGTCGATGCGGTCGCCTTCGCACACGCCAAGCTCATCGTGCACCGGGACATCAAGCCGTCCAACGTGATGGTGGCAACGAACGGTACCCCCAAATTGCTCGACTTCGGGATCGCAAAGCTTCTCGAGGGCAGCGATCCCGGATTGACGCGTGATGTACCCATGACACCGCGGTATGCGAGCCCTGAGCAGTTGCTCAATATGCCGATATCGACAGGCACGGATATCTACCAATTGGGTTTGCTGCTCTATGAACTTCTGACCGGCGATTCCCTGAACCGCGAGACCTCCCTGGCAGAGGCCGTCGAGAAGGCCTCGCAGGGCGATGAGGTCGCACTGGATCCGGCGGCCGCGCAGCAACTGCCCCATGAATTGCGACGCATCATCGAGCACTGTTTGCGGACCCGCACGGCCGACCGGTATCAGGACGCCGCTGCATTGAGAGCCGATCTCGAGGCCTGGCTCGAGGGTTACCCGGTCAAGGCGGTTGGCCTGACTCGCGCATACCGATTCTCGAAGTTCGCGCGTCGTCACTGGCTGCCGCTCGCGGCGACGGTTGCATTCATGGTCGTGATCACAGCCGCGCTCGTCCAGACCAACCGGCAGGCGAAGCGTATTGAAGCCGCACGCGCGAACCTCGAACGTGTGACGACCTTTCAGCAAGACATCTTGCTGGCGATTGACCCGGAAGCGATGGGTACGAGGCTCGGGGATCAAATACGGCGCAGTGTCACCGAAGGTGTCGACGGCGAAGCGCTCGCGCGTGCGCAGGAGAACTTCGAGCGTGTTGCCGAAGCGGTCAACTTCACGGACCTCGCGCGTGCCGCGATTGACGAGAGCATTCTCGACAATGCGCTCTCGAGTATCGACACGGAATTCGCGGACCAGCCCGACGTGGCCAACGATCTCCGAATGGCGGTTTCGGCTGTGTACGTCCACATTGGCCTGTTCGGCAACGCATTGCCGCTGACAGAATCAGCGGTCGCCTACCTCCGTGGTTCACTTGGCGACCAGGACGCCAAGACACTCAGTGCCATCAACGATCTGGGCACACTGAGCTACTACACGGGCGATTTCGCGCGTGCCGAATCGCTCTACCGCGAAGCCTACGAGGGCCGCATGGCGACACTCGGGTCCGATCATCCTGACACGCTCAAGGGGCAGAATGACCTCGGCAATGTGCTCATTGATTTGAACCGACTCGACGAGTCGCGGGACTTGCTCAGCGCGGCACTCGCCGGCCACCGGGTGGTCAGCGGCGCGGAGAACCCACTGACGACATCGACCATGAGCAACCTGGGCTACGTGCACTTTGTGCTGGGCGAGTACGACCAGGCGGTCCCGCTCTGGGAGGAGGCCCTGCAGATCAACCAACGGACGCTGCCCCCGGCCCACCCCGAGACGCTCAACGCGATGAACAACCTTGCCGCACTCTACGCGCGCGTCGATCGCGTGTCGGATGCCGAGCAGCTGCACCGCGACGCGCTGGCCAGCAAGACCCAGGTGTTTGGCGAGACGCACCCGTCCACGATCGAGAGCATCAACAACCTCGCGGCGAATCTCCAGCGCCAGTCCCGGTTCGAAGCGGCGGCGGAGCTCTTTGGGCTTGCCGCCGAGAGAAGTGCGCAGGCACTCGGGGAGACGCATCCGAACGCCATCAAAATGGCCGGAAACTACGCCAGTGCGCTGATCGACCTCGGGCGTCTTGAGGAAGGTCTGGCCCGAACCAACGCCGCACTCGCGCTCGCCGCCACATCGCTGCCGCCGGACCACGACATCACGGGCGTGCTCTACAGCCGAAAGGGCCGCGTGCTCCGACTCATGAAAGACTTCGAAGCGTCGGAGGCGGCGTTTCTAGAAGGACGTCGAATCCTGATCGACACCATCGGTATCTCTGGCGCCCGCAAAAACAACTACCTCAGTCTCATGCGCGACCTGTATCGGGACTGGGGCAAAGTCGGGGCGTCCGAAGCGATTGAGGCAGAGATCGCGGCCGGTACCTAGGCCACGACACCCGACCCAGAACGATTGCTCATCGGCACAAACGTTTCAGCAGCGCATTCCGATACGACTTGCCGACGGGCAGTTGCTCACCCGACGCGAGCAGGGCGGTACTGCGCTCACCGTCGCTCGCTTTCACCTCGCGAATAAGATCGACACGCGCCACGAAGCCGCGGTGCAGCTGGAGAAAGTCGCGCTCCGGCAGGCGCGACAGGACATGCTTAAGCGAGGCTCGTAACAGGTGGCGGCCTTCACTGTGGTGGATGTCGACGTAGTTGCCGTTCGCGGCGATCCAGTGGATATGATCGACATCGATGAAGCGCACTGAGGTGCTCGACTTGATGACCAAACGATCCAGAGGTGTTTCTCTTGCCCAGGCGGTTTGGGTCGCGCGCGCCGAGTCGTAGGCCGACTGGTTGTCGAGTGCATGCTCGAGTTTGGTGATGCACTGCGCGATGCGTGTGTCGTTGAACGGCTTAAGCAGGTAGTCGATAGCGTAAAGCTCGAACGCTTCAACCGCGTATTCTGAATGGGCTGTGACAAAGACGAGCAAGGGCGCACAGCACAACTCAAGCAGCGACCTGGCCAACGTGACCCCGTCGTCGCCGGGCATCTGAATGTCGAGAAAGACGACATCGGGCCGGTGCCTCACCACAGCGTCGACCAGACCAGCGCCCGACTTGAAATCTCTGAGGTCGGCCCACCGCGTGTGCGGGCGCAGCGCCTCGATCAGATTGCCGCGCGCCATCGGCTCGTCGTCAACGATGAACGCGCTAAACGGCATGCGTCGTCGCCCCATCTGGAAACGTGAGGACGACACAGTAGGCGTCGGCGGACACCTGTGTCTCAAGGGTGTAGTCGTCACCGTAGGTGTGCGCCAATCGGGATTCCAGATTCCTGATACCCGTTCCGTGCCCGGGCGATGGCACATCCTCCACGACCGAAGGGGCCTGGCTGTTGCACACGCTCATGATGAGCTTGCCCGCGGTTCGTTCAATCGTGACGTGAATGCCAACGCCCTGTGAAGACGCGTCTTCAATCTGCGGAATACGTTCAATGACATGACGAAATACGTTCTCGAGCAAGGGTTGCAGTGAGAAGGGCAGGCACCGCGCCTGTTCCGCAGCGGCGTCCGAGTCGATAACGCAGACAAAGCGATCGCCAAACCGGAGATTTTGAAGTGCGAGATAGTCACGCACGAACTGGAGCTCATCACTGACGGTGATCTCGGTTCGAGACGCGTTCTCCACGGTAAAGCGCAGCAGGCGGCCCAGGGTCGAAATCGCGTCGACCAGCGTCGCTTTCTCGGACTGTCGCGCCAGGTAGCTCATCGAGCTCAGGCAGTTAAACAGAAAGTGCGGTGCGAGCTGCGACTGCATCAGCTGCATGTGCTGCTCGGCGAGCTCGAGCGCGGCTTCTGTTCTCTGCTGCTCCAGTGCCAGGTTGTCCCGCTGCGCCTGGCGCGTCCGTGCGGCCAGCACGACACCCCCACACAGCGCAAAGGTCAGCGCGTAGACGACGGCGTAGAAGAACACCACGGAGCCGCTGGTCGCGGCCAGCGTATCGATCCATTCTGGCCAACCGCCGCCCGCGACCGCGACGGAAACACCATAGTCGTAGGCGAAGTAGGTCGGCAGCCACAGCAACAGGCCGCCCACGAAGAATATTGCAAGCCGCCAAAACGAGAACGTGAAGCGCCGACTCTGCATCACGCGCAGCAGAACCACCGTGACGATGATCCAGGCGGCGTAGGACACGAGGTAGTAGCCGACGTCCACAAGCGTGAACGGTACCGCCAGGTCGTACTTGACGATGTCGACGTAACGCGACAGCGCGTGGATGAGTGCGACGCTGACCCACATGACTGCGACGAAGATGACGGTACGACGACTCAAGAGAAACAACCGGTGGCAATACTGACAGGCCCGCAAGCTTCGCCCGCGGCGTCTGATAGTAAGGAGAATCGGCGGCAAAAGTCAGGGCGTTCGTCACCATGAACCCGGGTGTTCGTCACATCGCGCTTGTTCACAATCTGGAAGGTCGGACATTGGCCCCTGCAGGGCAACTGCAGCAACCAACACAAGGGGTCAACACGATGACAACCGGACGATGGACGACTTCGCTCGTGGCGATACTGGTCGTCGCCGCATCAATCACAGCGCAGGCAGGCAGGTCGCTGCCACTGCGGGTCTTTAACTTTGACGGTATCCACATGGCCGACGACGGCTTTATCTATGCCGCGGAGGGTTTCCTGGGCGACCGACTCTTCGTCATCGCGCCCGACGGGCAGGTGTTCATCCAGGCGGCCGGTTTGGCCGGTCCGATCGATGTCGCCAATGACAGTGCGGGCAATCTCTATGTCAGCAACTTCAACAATGCGACCGTGAGCAAGGTAACGCCCACCGGTGTGGTGACGACCTTCGCCAACGTGTTGCCCGGTCCGGCCGGCATTGTCGTGGACTCGCACGACAACGTCATCGTGTCGCAGTACGGCGAGGGCGATGGCGACGGTGTCACAGTCACGAAGATCACGCCCAGCGGCGAGGTCAGCGCATTGTCGTCGGGCGGCCTGCTGCTGGCGCCGGTTGCGACGGCCATCGATGACGAAGACAACGTCTACGTGGCCAACTTCAACGAGGGCAGCATTATCAAGATTAGCCCCGACGGCGAGCAGGAGTTTATTGCGAGAGTGGACGCGCCGGCCGGCTTCGCAATAGGTCACATGGCCTTTGTCGACAATCGCCTGTTCGCCACAGCCATTGCGGGGCAGAAGATCATTGTGATTCGTCCCAATGGTCGTATTCGCGAACGCGGTAGAGCGATCGATGAAGGCCGCTTCCCGAACGGTCTGACCTACGACGCTGCCAACAACACCGTGTTGTTCAGCTACGGGTTCACGCCGGTGTCCGAGATCGAGCAAATCAGGCTTCGGACCCCCGAGTAGTGCCGGGTGGCGCTCCCTCACATTTGCCCCCAAGAGTGGTGGGGGAGCGCTGCCAGGCCCATGAGCTACTGCATGGCCGGCAGGATGTAGCGGTCGATCAACTCGAACGGCCGCTCCATGTCAGGAAACTTGCCGTAGTTCTCGCCTGTGAAGACGGCAACGAGGTCGAAGGCCGGGAACACCATGATGAACTGACCACCGTTTCCCCAGGCTTCGAATGACCGAACCGGTTGTCCGTTGACCTCGCGGTCGATCATTCGCCAGAGGTAGCCGAAGTCCTCGCCGTAGAGATTACTTGTCGCGTGTTTCTGCGTTGACTGCTCGATCCAGTCAGCCGAGATCAGGCGCTTGCCCTGCCAGACACCGCCGTCGAGGTAGAGCTGGCCAAACTTGAGCATGTCGCGCGGTCGCAAGTTGAGACCGCCGCCCGTCATGGCCAGCCCCTGGTTCCCGCGCGAGTTGGTGATCGGCCACCGGTACTCGGTGATGCCCATGGGTTTGAACAGGTAGGTGTCTGTGAACGCGGGCACGCGTAGATCCGAGGCGCGCGTGATGACGTTGCCCAGAGTGACGACGCCACTCGTCGCATAAGAAAACGTGCTGCCGGGTTCGGCCACGAGAGGCTGGTCGAGGTAGAACTTGATCCAGTCGTCGGTGGGGTACATGGCATCTTCGTTGCCCCGAACGCCCGACGTCATGCTCAGCAGGTGTGCGAGCGTGATGTTCTCCTTGCGCGAATCCCAGTTTTCAATGTCGCCCTCGTACTCGGGGAAGTAGGGCAGTACCGGGGTGTCGACGGACTCGATAAAGCCCTGGTCGATGGCGATGCCGACGAGCGCTGACGTGATGGCCTTCGACGCCGAACGCGTGGAGTGCAGGTCGTCGCGGTCCCATTTGCCGAAGTAATCCTCAAGCACCAGGACGCCATCGCGGGCCAGCAATACGCTGCTGACGCCCGCGTAGTCGCCGGCGTGGAGACGATCCAGCATAGTTTGAATAAGAACGGGATCGATACGCTGCGCCTCAAGCGACGCCGTGGCCCAGCCGTCGCTGGTCGTTTCCGGTACGCGATACTCCGTCGTTTCGGGCGGGCTGCACCCCAGAACGAAAGCCAGCATCAAACTCATTGCCATGCGACGAATCGTGGCCACTCGCATATCTCCTATCTTGATTTGGAACGAGCCGGAGGCTTGGTGTCGAATTAGAGTCAGAAATCGGGCAATAGGTTTAGCGATACCAAAACACGCGGTGCATTGCTTTGATTGGCATCACTGGACGGATCGACATACAGTTGTCGTGAGACGCAGCATGGACCTAATAGACCATATGGGGGCTGTAAGGCTATGACGGACAGCGCTACCTTTAATGTGGTGACCACGGGCAAGCTCGAGCCCGGCTTTGAGCTCGCCGACGTGCAACAAAAACTCATTGCAGCCATGAAGCTCAAGCCCGAGCAAGCTGCGAAGTTTTTCGAGCGACCTCGAGTCGTGAAGAAAGCCCAGACGGAGGCCAACGCCGGGAAGATCTGTGCGCAGCTGGCGCGCATGGGTGTATCGGCCGAGGTCCAAGACACCGCGCCGGCAATGGCGCCGCCGCCACCTCCGGACAAGCTCGTCTTCGAGGACTCGGTGCCGCCTAGTGCTGAGCCTGAGCTGGCTATCGTTGATGACGCGCCGCGCGCGGCGTCGTCCGGCGGTGATTTCGCATGCCCCAAGTGCGGCCACGTCCAGGTCAAGAATGAGCAGTGCGAGAGCTGTGGCGTCTGGTTCCACAAGCTCGAGCCGCAAGCCGACACGCCTGCACCAGCCGTTGGGCGAGCGGATAGTCCCGCCGCCTTGAGCGCGGCAGCGCCGGCTGGCGCGATCGGGTCCCAGGGTGGTGCAGCCGCCCCGGTGGAAAGCCAGCTGCGTGAAGCGCCGCCGGACGACAGCGCCTTGAGTCCTGCGGCGATCGGCGCTGCATTCGCTGCCGCACTGGTCGGCGCGTGGGTCTGGAAGTTCGTGGCGGTGACCTTCCAGTTCGAGTTCGGCTTGATCGCCTGGGGTATCGGTGGCGCTGTGGGCGCTGCGGCGGCGGGCCTGGGTTCGAAAGGCATGAAAGCCGGTGTGGTTTGCGCGGTGCTCGCGCTCGGGGCCATCGCCCTGGGCAAGTACTGGTCGTACTCGGCCGCGATCAGTGAGCTACAGGGCCATATGCTCACCGCTATGGCCGAAGAGGCTGACAGCATGCGTGGCATGTACGAAGAAGAGATGGAAGACGGTCGGATCCTGATCAGCGGATCCGGCAGCGACGATTTCACGCGCCGATTCATGATCGACCGGTACTACACGGGTGCAGAGCGTCCCGACGACATCAGCGATGCCGAACTCGCCAGATTCAGGGCCGCCGAAGAACCTCGGCTGCGACAGATCGCAGAAATTGATGCCAGTTTCGAGGAGTGGCAGCAGGCCATGGCCGGTTCGTTAAACGACATCCCCATCTTGCAGCTTATGCGTGAAGACCTTGGGGCGTTCGACTTCATTTTCGCCTTCCTCGGCATCGGTACGGCATTCCGGCTCGGTAGCAAGATGGGTTGATTCAATGCCCCGTTGCGCGACCGGCCGCGAGGTCGGGACGTAGCGGGTCCGCCTCTATCGCCCGCATGCGCGTGCGGAACACCTGCACCATCTCGGTGACCAGGTTGGCGTTTTCGCTGGCGACGTCCCGAAGCTCAAGCGGATCGGTTTCTAAGTCGTAGAGCGCGACGGGCTGTAGCGCTTCATCGAGCAACAGCTTCCAGTATCCGCGCCGGATCGCAAAGTCAGGCCCGTCGGCGTCTTCGAGTGCCCAGACCAGCGTTCGCTTCTGAAGCGCATCGCCTGAGAGCGCCGCGCTGACATCAATGCCGTCGATGTCCCGGTCGTTGGGTACTTTCGCGCCCGCAATCCCGACCAAGGTCGTAAACAAATCTGTGCCCACAATGAGCGCGCCCGAACGGCTGCCCGCGTCGGTAACACCCGGCACGCGCGCGATGGCCGGCACACGAATCCCACCCTCATAAACGCCGTGTTTCCGACCACGCAGGCCGCCCGTGCTGCCATGCGCATTCACTTCCCACCAGGTGCGCCAGTCCTCGGTGACGGGTCCATTGTCGCTCGCGAAGACGATGACCGTATCCTCGTAGACGTCGCGCTCGCGCATGGCGGTCAGCAGTCGTCCGATCTCGTGGTCCATGTAGGTGACGTTGGCGTAGTACTCGCCCGGGCCCCTCGGATCGAGCAGGGCCATGGGCGGTGCGTCACCGCCTGACGGGATGGGCACGATGTCGCCATCGGTGTAGTCGGCGTATTGTGCATTAAACTCGGGTGGGTTCTCGAATGTCGTGTGCGGCTCAGCCATGCTGAACATCAGCAGGAACGGCTGCTCGGGATCGCGCGCGTCCAGCCATCGCACCGCATCGTCGACGTAGAGTGCCGCGATGTAGCCTTCCTGTTCGCCGACGGGCTCGCGACCGCGAAAGAGGTTGACGGGGTTGCGGCTGGTCGGAATCTGGTAGGCGTTGTGGCCGAAAAAGTAGTCGAAGCCCTGGTCAGTGGGTTGTGGTTGATCGTCGCTGCCAAGATCCGAATTCAGGTGCCACTTGCCGACCAGTGCGGTGGCGTAGCCGACGTCGCGCAACAACTCGGCGAGCGTAGTTTCCTCGTTGCGCAGGAAGATGCCGCTGCCGCCCGGAATCCAGCTGCGGATGCCGGTTCGGTAAGGATGGCGACCTGTGAGCAGCGCCGCGCGAGAGGGTGAGCAAAGCGGCGAGGGCGCGTAGTAGTTGGTCAGGGTCATGCCGTCGGCGGCCAGCGCATCGAGGTGTGGTGTTTCGATGACGGGGTGACCGAAACTCGCGAGGTCGCCATAGCCCAGATCATCGACATAGATAATGAGGATGTTGGGTTTCTCGGGCGCTGCGTCGGCGGCGCCAACCAGCAGCAATCCCAGCAGTGCGGCCAGAGCGATGCGGCGCACGGTCAGGTCTCGAGCTGTGTGGCCGTGGTCAGCCGCTTGAGCAGTACCGCAAGCTGTTTCCGGTCGGAAGCGCGCAGCGCCTCAATCGACTGTGCCGCGATGTCGAATCGTGCCGATGCTGCCTTTCTGGCCAGCCGCTTGCCTGCCACAGTCAGCTTGGCGGACTTGATGCGCCGGTCTTCAGGGCGCGCGTGCCGCGTGATCAGTTCAGCCGCCGTGAGGCGATCAAGCGCGGCTGTCATGGCGCCCGAGGTCAGCAGCACCGCGCTGCCGAGTTGCCCCGGCGTGAGCTCGTAGGGCGCGCCACTGCGCCGCAGCGTGGCGAGGATATCGAAATCTGTGTAGGGCAGACCGAACGGTCTTAGTGCGGCGGCTGCCTGTTTTTCGTAAAGGCGGCCCAGGCGCATGATGCGCCCAACGACAGCCATGGCAGACGTGTCGAAATCGGGGCACTCGCTGGCCCATTGACGCATCAGCTCGTCCATGAGGTCTGGCGATTCAGTTGTGGTGCTCATGGATTTATCTTGACATCAAGATAATCGCTTGCCAATATCTTTACATCAAGATAAATGGAGCAACGCAATGGCAGGTCGAGTCATTATCATTTGGGTCTTTGGTGTCCTGCTCGCCGCCTGTGCCGCACGATCGGAGGTGGTCTCGGCAGGGGCAGCTCGGCCGATGACGCTGGAGCCTGTGTCACGGGACTATCCCTCGGGTACCGAAATTGCCTACGAGATAGGCACGATCGTGGTGCCGGAGAACCGAGGCCGCCCTGACAGCCGCGACCTCTCGCTGCAGTTCCATCGCTTCAGCGGTAACGCCGATGTGCCGCCCATCTACATCCTGCGCGGTGGTCCGGGATTCCGCGGCTTGGAAAATGACCTGGAACGCGACGGCTACTACGGCTTTTACCTTGAGCCCTACCGGGAAGCGGCAGAGATCGTTGTGATTGAACACCGTGGTTTTGGTGTCGACAATGCGCTGCCCTGCGCGGAACAACCGGTCGCCGAGCTTGCGGACGTCGATACCGCCGCAGAGCGCAACGCACGTTACCGCAATGCGGCTTTCGAGTGTCGGGACGCTTACATGGACAAAGGCGTCGATCTGTCGGGGTACACCGTCATGCAGATGGTGCACGACGTAATCGATGTGGCTGACGCGCTGGGCCACGACAGGTTCCAGATCATGGGATCGAGCTTCGGTTCGCATTGGGGCATGGCGGTTGCCCGCTCTTACCCCTCGCGCGTTGCGCGCGTCGCGTTGTCCGCGCTGGAAGGGCCGGACCACACCTTTGACATGCCGCTGGAGAAAGAAGCGTCGATTCGCCGGCTTGGGGCCGAGGCCAATGCAGCGTCGGGACTGGCCGACCTGACGAAGCGCGGCGCCATTGTCGATCAGTTTGCAGCGCTCATCGCACGCACCAATCGCGAGCCCGTGGTGGTGGCGTCAACGGATCCCTGGACCGATGAACCGGTGACCATCACGCTCAGCGGAGACGACCTCAAGGAAGTCACTCAAGGGTTTTCGCGCGGCACAACTTGGGGATTCCTGTTTCCCCGCTGGGCCGAGGACATGCGGATCATGCTGGACGGCGATCTCTCGGGTGCGGCACGCAGAATCCAATATGTATGGCGTCGGCCCACCGTCGACAACGCGGCCTGGATTTCTCTTGAGTGCGCTTCAGGCGCCAGTGCCGCCCGACGCGAGTTACTGGCGGCGCAGACCGCGACTGCGCTCGTAGGCAACCATGAATTGTTCGGCCCGGATGTTTGCGCGGACTGGCCGGCGGACCTGGGTGCGTCGTACCGCGCTGATTTCGCAAGCGACGTGCCTGCGCTGCTGATGCACGGCACCTTCGACACGTCAGCGCCTTACGCGAACGCGGCCGGCGTGCGGTCGTACTTCTCCGACCACCACTTCGTCGAGATCCGTGGCGGGTCCCACGGCGCCAACATCGAGGCGATCGAGCAGCAGCCCGGGTTTCAGGCGGCGCTCATTCGCTGGCTGCAGTCGGGGTCGGCCGACAGCTTGCCCGAGGTAGTCGAGCTCGAGCCCGTCGATTGGCTGTGAGCCGGATAACCGGTCAACGCGTGTCTTGCGGATCGTCATAACGCACGACCAGCACCTCAACCTGTTGGACTAGCTCGTTGATCGTGATGCCGATGATGTCGTCGACCGTTTTTCCGAGCAGACCCTTCGCCATCGGACTGTCCACGCTGATCCAGCCCTGCTCGGGGTCGATCTCATCGGCGCCGACAATTCGGTAAGTCGCGGTCTGACCGTCGACGCTCAGCGTCACCCAGGCACCGAAAAAGACCTTGTCCGTATCCGCTCGGGCGGGCACGACCTGCAACACCGGCAGCCGCTTCTGGATGTAGCGAATGCGTCGGTCGATGCCGCCGAGTGCCTTCTTGCGGTAGATGTACTCGGCAGTCTCGGACCGGGCGCCCTCGGCGGCGGCTGCGGACAAGGCTTGCACGACCTCGCGGCGGCGCAGCCAGAGCGCTTTGAGTTCCTGCTCCAGCGCGGCGTAGCCCTCGGGCGTGATGTACGGTGCCGACGGCGGTTGTGGTGGGCGCCAACGGCCCATAGCGGTGTGGTCCCTGTTTCGACGCTCCTGGCCAGTGTAGCGAAATGCTTGCGCGTGAGACCAATGTCCCGCATCGTCTGCCGACCATGCTGCGCCCCCGCTACAACGCCTGCTCGTGAACGACGCACCCGAAACGCGCAGCTCGAATGCCGCGATCATTTTCCTCGTGATCTCGGCATTCATCGGGTCGATGGGATTTGGCCTGGCCGCACCCGTTATGCCCGAGCTCGTGATGCAAATCACGGAGGCCAGCGTGGCCGACGCGGCGCGCTGGGGCGGCATCGCCGTATTCAGCTATGCGGTCATGCAGTTCATTTTCTCACCGATCGTGGGTGCCTTGTCCGACCGCTACGGGCGGCGACCGGTGTTGATCATTTCGCTGGCGGCGTTCGCCGTCGACATGCTGCTGCTGGCGCTCGTCACATCGCTCTGGGCGTTTCTGCTGGTACGCGCATTGGCGGGCGTCTTTGCCTCCACGTTCTCGACGACGAGCGCTTACATCGCTGACGTCACCCCGCCCAGCAAGCGCGGTCAGCGCTTCGCGATGATCGGCGCCGCCTTTGGCGCCGGCTTCATTTTCGGGCCTGCCATCGGCGGCATCCTGGGTGATATTGATGTGCGCCTGCCGTTTTTTGTGGGCGCCGCCCTCGCGGGCGCCAACGCCTTGTTCGGCTACTTCCTCGTGCCCGAGTCGTTGCCCGTCGAGCGGCGCCGCACGTTTAGCTGGGCGCGAGCGAGTACCTTCGGCACGCTTATGCAACTGCGGCGTACGAAAGGCGTGGGGCCATTGCTGCCCGTGTTCTTCTTCGCGACGCTGTCGTCCTGGGTGTACCCGACAGTCTGGGCCTACGTCGCCATCGAGAAATTTGCCTGGACGACAGAGGCGGTGGGTTATTCCGTGGCGTACTACGGTGTCATCGCATTCCTCTCCTCGGCCATCGTCGTACAGGTGTTCCTGCCCAAGCTCGGGATACGGCGTGCCGTATTTATCGCGCTGGTGTTTGAGATTGTGGCGCTGACCGGCATTGGTTTTGCGACCGAGAGCTGGATGGTCTACGCCATGGTGACGCTTGCGCTCGTCTCGACGATGCAGGACCCGGCGATTCGACAGGAGCTGTCGTCACGCGTTGCCGAGGATGCCCAGGGCGAGCTGCAGGGCGGTTTGTCGGCACTTACCAGCATCGCGATGATCGTGGCGCCGCTGACTTACATGGGCCTGTTCACGTTTACCGCGGGCGAGTCGGCCATCATCTATTTCCCGGGTGCGGCGTTCCTCGCGGCCGCCTTCATGTCGCTGCTGACGCTTGTGCTCTACGCGTTTGCGGAGCGCCGGCTGCCGCCCATGGAAGAGACGTCGGTCACAGAATCCACGAGTTAGGCGAACCACCCGAAACAAATTGCCAGCTGACCCGGTCCCGTCAGTATCAGCGCCTCAATGGTGCCCCCCTTATTGGAGCGACCGTCATGTTCAAGACCTTCCTTGCCGCCGCAGGCCTGGCGCTCATGCTGCCCGGCGCGGCAGCGCATGCAGAGGACCCAAAGACCCCACAGCCCAAACTCTATTCGGTGCTGTTCTACGCAGACTGGTGTCCCAGCTGCAAACTGCTGGACCCCAAGCTCGAGCGCGCCCGGGTTAAGGCCGAGCTCGATCAGCAGCCCGTCTTGTTTGTTCGTTTCGACCTCACGGACGCGGACACTACGGCGCAATCGGAGCTGCTCGCGGAATCGCTGGGACTCAGTGAGTACCTGGAACGAAACGGCGGCAAAACGGGTTACGCGGTACTGGTAAACGCCGAGACCGGTGACCAGGTCAGCCGGTTCACACGGCAGATGTCTGATGACGCCATCGGCATGGCGATCAAGGTGGCGCTGGCGCTCTAGGCACTCCCGCGGCGCGGCGGGGTTCCATTTGGTTGACATTTAAACTAGATAGTTTATTCTTCAACCAAATCCCGGGAGCCCCCCATGCCCGACACACAACGCCGCACTCTCGAAGCCGAAAGCTGGCTGGCCGTCGTACACGCGCACCTCGCGTGCCAGCGCCGCTACGCCCAGATGCTCGAGCATTTTGGTCTGACGATTCCGCAATTCGATCTGCTGTCGGTCTTGCGGCGATTTCCTGAAGGCGCCACACCGCGCACGATTGCCGCAGAGATGCTCGTCACCAAGGGAAACATCACGGGCGTGGTCACGCGGCTTGAGGCGCAAGGTCTGATCCGCCGCCGACCCCATGAATCTGATGGGCGCTCATTTGTCTGCGAGTTTACGCAGGACGGACTATCGCTGTTCCGTCAGGCGGGCGCCGCGGCGGGCCGGTTTGTGCGAGAGCAGCTCGCCCCATTCTCAGACACCGATCTGGAACGAACCCGCATCCAGATGCGCGACATGCGCGAACACCTGGAAGCGCGCGACCCCAACGCCATTGCCGTCCCCCCACCCCCCGCACGAGGCCAGGCCTGACATGAACGACACAGAACTTGACCTGACACCGCCGCCACGCCGCAGAATCCTGCGCGAGGCCCGAATGTTTACCGACATGGCGCGCATGACGTTGCCACTCGCTGATGCCTTCCTGAATCCCACGCGAGACAAGGCTGAGTCGCTCGTCATCGTAGTACCAGGCTTTGGTGCCGGCGATGCGTCAACGGCGCCCATGCGCAGCTGGCTCAACCGGCGCGGGTTCGATGCCGAGGGCTGGTCACTGGGGCGCAACCTCGCCGGGCTGGACCTCAAGGGCGAATTTTCGGACCTCGTTGCCGAATGGGGCGTCGACCCGTCGGAATCGCACAATGGTGAAGTCTCGGTACCCTTACTCGTCGACCGCGTTATCGAGCGAGTTGCCACGCGTGGTGACGAGACCGGCCGGCGCATCAGCCTCATCGGCTGGAGCCTCGGTGGTTACCTCGCGCGCGAAGCCGCGCGTGACCTGCCCGACGTCGTCGATCGCGTGATCACGATGGGTTCACCGATCGTCGGTGGCCCCAAGTACACGGCGGCCGCGGACACGTTCCGGCGCCGCGGCCAGGATCTCGACTGGATCGAGCAGGCCATTGCTGATCGCGAAGTGCGCCCGATTCGCCAGCCCATCACGGCCATCGTGAGTCCGACGGATGCCGTCGTCGCCCGCGACGCGGCTATCGATCGCTACAGCGAGAACGTGAACCACATTGAGGTCAGCGCGGCGCACCTGGGCCTGGCCTTCAATCCCACGGTCTGGCGCCACGTCCTTGCGGCACTGCGGGCTGACGCCGACAGCTAGAATCGGTGGTTGAGGCGCAGCGTCAGCAGGTGATTGCTGTCGTTCGCGCGCGTATCGCGCACCTGGTACTGGTTCAGGTACCCCGCCTCGAATCGCCACTGCGGTGTGAGCTGCCAACCGGCGCCGAAAAAGACGCGATGCTGTCGCGGGCCGGCGTCACCGCTCCAGTCGGTGTCGCGAAGGTCGTAGAACGTCTCGGCGCCGACGAACAGCGTCTTGCCGTCGCCAAGCGGCTGTTCATAGCGCGCGAGCAGCCGCAGCCAGAGGCCGTCGTCGTCGCTGATGCTCACGAGTCGCTGCTCGAGTCGCAGGCGGTAACGGATGGTGCCCGAGCCCAGCGGTCGCGCGCGCCAGCTCAGTTGCTGCCAATACCGATTCTCGTGGGCGCGCTGGCCTGATGCGGACCGGGACTCGAAGCGCGCAAAGCCCAGCCAACCCGTCAGACTATCGGTGAGGGTGAGACCCAGCGACGGTCGCAACAGGTATTGTGCGGTGCCACTGCCCGGGTCCCTGAATCGGGCCTGTGTATCGGCTGCGAACCGCCAGCGGCTGTCGTCACCCAAGGCGCCGTTCGTCGACGCGATGAGCCAACTGCCGATTTCGTTGTCTACGGCGGCAGCCGGGCCGCCCACCAACAATCCGGCGGCCGCGACGCAGGCCGCGAACCGCCGACGCGCCTGACTCAGGTGCGCTCCCAGGTCACACCGCCGTCAGCGCTACGGTAGTAGATGCCGTAGTCGTCCAT
>ERZ1740065.184-NODE-184-length-30231-cov-5.846766_pt1 | contig 30231 bp, 31 predicted proteins | sample MGYA00581738_ERZ1740065 | MGnify/ENA primary metagenome ERZ1740065 (study PRJEB43018, sample SAMN04849749) | marine metagenome | isolation source: floating plastic debris | place: Pacific Ocean | collected 2008-09-01 | study: EMG produced TPA metagenomics assembly...
GGCGCCGCGTGGGCGGCGTCGCGCCTGCACGGACTCGTGCCGGAGGCGCTCGCGCACGCGCAGGAGGCGGCGGCGGCCGGCCCGGCGCTCCAGCACGCGGTGCGCATGAATGCGCAGGAGAAGTACGACGAGTATGCGCGCCTCGTTAACGATGAGGCGGGGCGGTTTTCCGTGCGCGGGCTCTTCCGCATCAAAAAGGCCGAGGAGCTTGGGCGGGCGCACAAGGCCCAAAAAGAGCGGCGATCGTTTGGCCACGAGAACCCCCGATTACGAGCCGAAGACGGCGGCAACAATCGTCGGTGCGGCTGCAACGCCGGCGATGCCCACCAGCACCCAGAGGGCCTGGCGCAGATCGATGATGTTGAAGAACCAGCTGAGGAACACGCCGAGGACCGCGAGGGTGGCGATGACGACGCCAAGCGGCCCGGTCAGCGCGTCCACGATGCCCTGTAACAGGCTTTGAATCGGGGAGAGGTCGATGCTCTGGGCAAGGGCCGGCTCTGCCGCAACGATGAGGAGAGCGGCGAGGGTGATCAGGGATTTCGTCAATGGCTTCATGGGGACGCTCCTTCCAGCCGGTTGAAGACGGCCAGCACCCGCTGGACGTGGTTTTGGGTTTCTCGAAACGGGGGAATTCCGGAATGCTCGCGCACGGCGTCGGGCCCGGCATTGTAGGCGGCGAGCGCGAGGCGCGCGTCGCCAAACTCGGCCAGCATCAAGGCGAGGTAGCGCGCGGAGCCGTCGAGGTTTTGCCTCCAATCTTGAGGATCCACGCCAAGCGCGCGGGCCGTATCGGGCATCAACTGCCCGAGCCCGATCGCCCCGACATGGGAGACGGCGTGCGGATTGTACGCACTCTCGATCTCGATATTGGCGCGATAGAGGTGGAGCCAGTCCGTGACGGTGATGTCCGCCGCACGCAGCCCAGGGTGGCTCGCATAGCGCAGTCCGGTCTCCTCGATCGCGGCGAGGATATCCGGGCGTGGTTTGAGCGCGCGAGGGGGCACCGCCGCGACGCGCACCCCTTCACGTCGCTCAGTGCGGCGCTCCTCGCCCAAGATGCGCAACCCGTCTGAGGTCGAGCCAACGCCGACCCCGTCATTGTAGTTGCGCGCGAAACGTTCCTGGGGGCGCGACGGCGAAAGAGAGCCGTCCCCCGCCATCACCAGGACCATGTCCGCCGATGCCGGGAGGGCCAGGGAGGAAAAGAAAAGGGCGCTAAGCCCGGCTGGCAGCCATCTCTTCGCTGGAAAGCTTGTGAACCGTCCGCTTGCCCTCTTCCAGAGGCACGTCGGCGTGTGAGAAACCGATCCCTTGCAGGAAGGAGATGACCCCGGTGACGGTCTTGATCTCGCGGATCTTGATGTCGTTGCGCGAGGTTCGGGTCCGGGCCGTGACCAGAAGTTTCTCGATCCCGTCGTCGCTGACAGCTCGCATGATCCAGACCCCATGCCAGTTGGGGCCTTTCTTGAAGGCGTCTTCCTTGCAGACAACTTCGACGCGATAGCCGCTGGCGACCAGATCGCGGAATCTGGGTTCGGTGACCACATTCGGGGCTTCTTTTTCTAGGTCCATCACCCGGATCACGTTCTCCAATAGGGCAAATGACCAGGCTTCAGGTGTTGAAGCCAAGTCATACGATGATATAGTATTGACGCACAAGATAAACTTTTGATGCGACAAGCGGATTCTTGCTTAATTAACGAATAGACTGCTCCCATGCATTTGATCAAGAAAATAAGGGGTTTAGACGCCTTCAGGTTGTGCGTGTCGATCATGGCACAAGCTATACTTCTGGTCGCGTGCCTGGCAGGCGAAGTCTCCGCCGCGTCCTGTTTGCCGCCGCCCAGGCCGTTCGTGCCAAGCGATGCCGATGCCGCGCGGGACTATGCCGATCTCATCCGCAGCGACTTTGAGCTCTATATCCAAGACATCCAGAGCTACTTTCGGTGCCTTGAAGTTGAGCGCGCCCGGGCGTTCGAAGAGGCGCGGGAGGTGAGCCAGGACTACGGGCGTTTCCTGGAATTGATGGGCGAATGAAATGACCGCGACCTTTCCAAAGGGTCGCCTAGTGACATCTGGCCGTATCGGCGGCGTGCAATTCGGAGTCTCTTTCATCGTGTAAACACTCACTATCCACTTTTTAGATAATCTATAAAGTAGATTAGCCCTGTCACAAGAGGTTTGTGACACGTGGCGAAAACGATCAGGAGTTCGGGACATGAGGCACTGCGCGACGCATTGATTGCGGCGCGGAAAACGGCTGGCTTAACGCAGGCCGAGCTCGCTTTGCGTCTCAGATGCCACCAGTCCTTCGTCGCTCGGCTGGAGAGCGGAGAACGCAGGGTCGACGTGGTCGAGTTGATCGTGCTCGCGCGTGCTCTGCAGATCGATGCGGGCACACTTCTGACGGCGGCCGAGGCGGCGACGGAACTCGATCACCGGATTTAGGACGAGGCGTTGGGCTGGTCGCCTCGGGAGGTATAACGAGATCAAGCCCCGCTGGGGCCGAAGGGCAATGATACAACGGATTGTTATAGGACGCTTCGATGCACGGTCTCTGGTGCAGGTTTGGGGAAGAGGAAAACGTCTTAGTAGTTCACCTGCTCGAACCCGTAATTGCCCTCGTAGTCTCGCCAGTCGACGAAGACCGAGCGGTGAAAGATGGAGGGACAATGGTCGCCCCAACCTTCCAAGCCGACATGCGCCTCCGGCAACGCCGCGACGGACGAACGAGACCAGGAGAAATCGCCTTGGGTACCGTAGGTACCGATAAGGACGGATGCGTAACGGCTGCAATCGCTGTCACGGGACTCGCTTTGGCGCGCGTACCGGACATCGAAGACTCGGATAGAGCGGACGAAGTTGAACTCCGGTCCACTAATGTCGATGTCGGCGCGGTCCTGGATCAGATGTAATGCGAACCCGTCAGGATGGGGTAGGGGGTCGACACCTTTCGACCGCAGGACGGCGGGCAAGAGGGCGCCAACATTCTCGGGATCAGATTCAGCGAGGCTCTGGGGCAGGGGAAAAGCGTTGGAGGAGAGGATGTCAAAGACACGCGGAGTGCGACCGGGGTCGTCTACAGGTTCGAAGGAGGCCCCCATGGGGCAACGCCATATCTGCAGCGGGGGCTCGACAGGCCAGGGCGTGATTCGACGGATGAACTCTGCACGCGCCCGGGAGCAGGGCTCTGATGCCGGCCAGCCGCCTGAGAGGCAGAGCAGGATGGCGCAATCGATCGGGTAGGTTTGGGCCGAAGCCTTGCTCGTGGCACCCAAGAAGGATGCCGTGCTCACAATCGTTGCGAAGGCGAAATGACGAAGAAAACTGCGCATGACGAGGATCTCAGTCGGCTGATATGCGTATGTTATAGTCTTCAATAGTATATTATTGTAAGATTGTCAATCTAACGCAGATTGTTTATCGCGGTTTCAGGTTTAGGGCGGGTCCGGTGAGATCGATCGCCCACGTGACAACCTTTCAAGGAGAGCTGTGACTGCATCGTTGGCTACTGCCTTCGCGGCAGAGAGCATGTCCTTGCTCAGAGGTGGATCTATTTGGTCGGCAGCGCGCTCGGTGCCGAGCCAGAGTATGGACAGCTCGGATGTGTTCCATTGATAGACCCAGCCAACAGTTCGGCCCTCGGGACTACGGATGAGTCGAGCGACCGGAGCCGCTTCTTCCTTGTCAACACTCACTGGTTCTTGATCGCCTTCACTATGTACAATCTGTCTGTCAGGTGGACCGCCGCGTTTGTTTGGTCGTTCAGGGCAAACTCAATCCCATTCCGGTGAAAAGAGGCGGCACCGGCGGAGCCGATGCCGCCAGGGGTTCGCCCACAGGGAGGTGGTAGAGGGCGAAATTCAATGATATCAATGCGTTGAAAATATTCGCATAATTGGATTTATGTTAATTCGTCCATTCTTGGGCTGCATCCAGGTCAAATCTTCTTTTTGTATTGAACAACTCTCGCTTTGCACATCTAGATGCTCTCTTGTTTGCGAAACCATCGCCGCGATTTGGGACACCGGTTACGCTCTAAGTGTAAGGAAAGAGGTTTCCTCAAACCCCAAGGCCAGTCGAGCGCCTGTTTCCATATCCGATGGGGACGCGATACCCTCGTCAATTGCTTCCATCGCCGTGTGATGCAATGTGCTTTGTAGCCGTTCAACGACCTTTTTCCGGACGTCGTTCGTGACCGCAGTTTCCGTGTCGTCAATGTTCCAACTGCGTCCTGCATCGCCCTGTTCTTGAAGGCTTCGCGCCACAACATAACCGTCACCTAGCGATGCCAAGCCCTGCATGGCGCGCAGCATAATTACAGGTTTGGTCAGGTTCATGACACGGAACGGGCCAGCCGGCACGCCAAAGGCCTCGCGGGCAATGGCATCAATCTGGGCCGGGGTGGCAATTCCAGTTTCCTGCAATCGCGCCGCTTCATTGCAATATGGACAGAAAAAACGATTAAGCGCAAAACCAGGCCTGTCTTTGCATGGCAAGGGCGTCTTCTGCGTAGCCGCCAAAAACCCAAGTGCGCGGGTGCGCACGGCCTCGCGCGTAAAATTGCTGGAAACCACTTCCACGACGGGCGAGCGTTCCGCTGGACTGAAGTAGTGGAGCCCAATCAAGCGACCAGGATCAGCCAGGCCCTTTGCAATGACACCAACCTGCAAGCAGGAAGTGTTTGTCGCAACGATTGAATCTGCGGGCAAAAAAGGCTCCATCCGCTTCATCAACTTTTGCTTCACGTCAATGTTTTCAAACACCGCTTCAATCGTCAAATCCGCGCCAGTGGGTGCCTCCAACCCCGTTGAAAGCGTCAGAAACTGAACCGCGCGTTCCTTCTGTCCCGGCGTCATGCGGCCCTTGTCCACCTCTCGCACGAAGTATCCATAGATACGGTCTTTCGCGCGTCCCAGGGCGGTATTGGCCGTATCTATCAATGTGGTGGGTAAACCTGCCGCCAGACATGTGATTGCAATTCCGGTGCCCATGGTTCCCGCACCGACGATGGCGACACGACGGATCATCCGTTAACCTCCGGAACGGCCTCGACGATCACCGCAATCCCCTGCCCGCCGCCAATGCACATGGTTGCCAATCCGTAACGGCCGCCGGTTCTTTGCAAGGCGTAGATCAGTTTCGTCAGGATTATTGCTCCAGAGGCACCGATCGGATGACCCAAAGCGATCGCACCGCCATCTGGGTTCACTTTGGCAGGGTCGAACCCCAGCGTCGTCGTCACCGCACAGGCCTGCGCCGCAAAAGCTTCGTTGCTTTCGATGATATCAAGGTCATTAACCGACAGGTTCGCCCGTTCCAGGGCCTGCCGCGTCGCCGGGATCGGTCCAAGGCCCATGACATCGGGGGCAACACCCCCCAACCCGTAGGACACAATGCGAGCCAGAGGTTTGGCACCCGTTGCGGCAGCCTTTTCTGCGCTCATCAGGATAAGCGCCGCAGCGCCGTCGTTGATCCCGCTTGCATTACCGGCCGTCACCTTGCCGTCCTTGCGAAAGGCCGGGCGCAGTTTTTCCAGTTCCGTGAGCGTCACGCCGGGGCGAACATGTTCATCCGTGTCAAAGGTAGTTTCTTGGCGGCCTTGCGTAACAGTAACAGGTAGAATCTGATCGGAAAAATGGCCCGTCGAAATGGCTGCCGCGGCCCGGCGGTGCGACTCTCGCGCGAAACTGTCCTGCTCGGCGCGCCCGATGCCCTGACGTTCGGCAATGTTCTCTGCGGTCAGCCCCATGTGAATTTTTCCAAACGGATCAGTCAAAGCACCCACCATCATGTCTATTGCGCGGGCGTCCCCAAAGCGTATGCCAGCCCGCGCCGACAAAAGGTGCCCCGACCGGCTCATGTTTTCCGCACCCCCGGCCAGCGTAACTTCGGCGTTGCCCAATATGATTTGCTCGGCCGCCGATACGACAGCTTGCAGACCAGACCCGCACAGCCGGTTTAGTGTCAGTGCAGGCGCGGTTTCCGGCACACCAGCATTCAGCGCCACAACCCGACTAAGATACATGTCTTCCGGTGCAGTATGGATGACATTCCCAAAAACCGCCTGCTGAACGTCATCCGCTGAAATACCGGCCCGTTTTATCGCCTCCTTGGCAACAAGAGCACCCAGCGCAGTTGGTGCCATTCCTGCAAGCGCGCCTTGAAAGTCGCCGATTGCCGTTCGAACGGCGCTTGTGATCATCACAGTTGTCATGAAGTGTCCCCTATTCTTGATGGCACTTGTTGCCCGGGCGCCAATGTCGTTTGACGAACGAACTGCACCAGAAATTTCGTGGAGCGGTGCCAGGTTGGCGATTGCAGTGGCCCCGCGCCATCTTGGAAAGGGCGCGGGAAGTCGGAGTCAACACACAGAGCGCCCTAGGCAAGACCTCGGAGCGTCTGGAACTCGCGCAGCATCGGCCCGAGCACCCCGCAGAACTCGGGGTCTCTGGCCGAAAACTCGTCCACGACCTCAAGCGAGTAGCGGGTCAGCTCCGCCAATGCCGCAGCATCCAAAGTCGTCAGCTCGCCATCCATTTCTTCGACAAACTGCTGAGCGTAGATCATGTCGCGATGCAGGAAATGTGCACTGGCGTCGGCAGAAACGGCCCGCACGACTTCGTTGAACGTGGCCTGAAGATCGGCACCGATCGTGTTCCAGTTCTCAAGACCGACAATGACCTCACCGTTAAGATGCCCGACCAGATCGGGGCGGACGATGTATTTGTTCACTTCCTGCAGGTTCATCCCCCAACCGGTCGAGACGCAGCCCCAATGGGCGCCCTCAACGACACCGGTCTGAAGACCCTGGTACAATTCAGCCCCGGGGATGGATACCGGCGTTGCCCCCATCTTCTTGAAGACTTCCGCGGCGGGTCCGGTCGAACGCACTTTCCACCCATTGAAATCGTCAGTGGTCCGCAGTGGTTTGTTCGAATAGAGCGCCAGGCCTGCATATGACACCGGACCTGCCTGATAGACGCCCTGCGCCGCATATGCCTGCCGGATCACGTCGATCGCGCCCATCTCGTACATGAAGGCCGCCATCTCTTCATGCCGGTCCCACATCCCGATGAATCCATTTAGGTGGCTGGCGGCGGGAATGCGTCCGATCCAGTAAGCAGGATAGATGAAAGCGCTTTCCAGCAAGCCACGGCGAACAGCATCCAGCACCTCGCCGGTTCGGACCAGCCCGTCGTTCTGAACTGGCTTGATCGTCAATTCTCCGCCGGTCGCGTCTGTGATCCGATCACAGAACTTAACAAATACCTCTTCGTAGTACCAGTTTCCCGTCGGCCAATGTGTCTGCATCTGCCAAGTTATCTGGCCTTGAGCTATGGCCGGCGGCGCGGTAAGGGTCGTCCCAGCGACGGCCGCTGTTGTTCCGGTTAAGAAAGCTCTGCGCGTTGGATTTTTTGACGTGGTCTTGGTCATCATAGTCTCCTCTCTCTGTGTAAATTCGGTTCGCTTGGGGGGTCAGCCGGTGCTCGTCGCGGCGGTGAGAATCTGCGGGAAGGCAAACAGCAGCGCTCCTACGCCCAGCATGATCAGCAGGAACGGGAAAACAGCCGCATAGATGTCTTTGATTGGTGTGGTTGGGCTTAGCGCCTTTAGGTAGAAAAGGTTGTATCCAAACGGCGGGGAAATGTAGCCAATGCAAAGGTTTAGCTGGAAAAGGATGCAAAACCAGATGGGGTCGAAACCCAGTTGCACCACAATTGGAAAGAAGATCGGCAACACCAGCAGAATGATCCCGACCGGGTCCAGGAACATACCTAAAACCAGCGTGACCGCTTGCATCAGCAGGATAATCATCCACGGGGAAGATCCCATGCCGCCTAGAACCTCTTGTAAATAGGCGGTGCCTCCGCCACTGCCGTAGATCGCCGTAAAGGCAGAGGCGCCAAAGACGATCCAAATCACCATGCCGGTCACAGACGCCGTCGTGTGGCTGACCTCTTTCACATAAGTCCAGTTCAGTTCGCCACGCAGGGCGACCGACACTGTCACCGCCGCGGCCCCGATGGAGGCCGCCTCTGTCGGTGTCGCAATCCCCGCGAAAATCGACACGAGCACCGACAGGATGATCAGCAGGGGGATGACGACCGATCCAAGGGACTTCAGCTTTTCCCGAGCCGTCGGTCGCACATCCACCGTCGGCGCCAAGTCCGGTCGCAGACGGCTGCGAACGGCGACGTAGACCATGAACGCAGCCAGAACCATCAGCCCCGACACCATGCCGCCCAGAAACAGTCGGCCAATAGATTGTCCAGTCTGCATCCCAATCAGGATCAACGTGATCGACGGCGGGATCAGGATACCCAGCGTTCCGGATGCACCGATCGTGCCAAGGACGAAGTTGCGGTCATATCCGCGCTGGTCCATCGCCGGAATACCCACCATCCCAGTGGTGATGGTCGAGGCCGCGCAGCTTCCGGTCATGGCTGACAGCGTTGCCGCAAACCCCGATGTCCCCAGGAGCAACCCGCCCGGCATCCTGCCTGACCACATATAGAAGGCGTGGTAAAGTTCGCTCGCGATCTTCGACTTTGCCAGTGCAACGCCGATGAAAGTGAACAAGGGGATCGCCGACAGCAGGATCGACCACATCCCACCAAAGGCGGCCGAGACAATCGAATACATGCCGTTCGATCCGTAGATCAGATAGGCGAACAGGACAGCGGTGCCCCCCATGGCAAAGGACAGGCTAACCCCAAGGATGATGGAAACCAACAGCATGCCGAACATGCCAAAGGTCAGGATTTCAGGCGTCATCTTGTGCAGCCTCCATTGGGTGGGTTGCCGGGGAAACGAACATCAAGATGGATCTCAGCGCCTCGCTGACCCCTTGCAGGGTGATCAGCAGACTGCCCACAAACAGCGCGAGCTTTGGCGGCCACATCGGATGCCCCAGAACGCTGTCGTCGACCTCGCCCCATTTCCAGGCGTCAAGAAAGAAGGCCCAGCCTTCCAGTGTCAGTACGCTGCCCCAGACAATCAGGAAGGCGTAATTGATCAGGTCCAATATTGCTTTGCGCCGTGACCGGTGCTCTGTCAGGAAAATGTCCACCCGGACATGTTCATGCCGGACAAGCGTGTATGCGCCAATCAGCGCGAAATAGGACCCAAAGAGGCGCTGGGTATACCCATGCGCCCAGATCGTCGGTTGGTCGAAGGCATAGCGGGCCACGACTTCGAAGCACAGCACGGCAATCCCGAACCAGATGATAAAGCTGACCAACTTTCCGACGGTGTCGTTGAGCGCATCAATCAAATCCAACAGGCGCATGATCATACAACCGCCCCGCCTTCAGACTTGGCGATGATGTCAAGTGCGCGTCCGGCAAAGCGCGCGGCCAGCGGTCCAAGTTCCGCTGCTTCCTTTGATGTGGCATTGCCGCCGCGGGCGCGATCGGCGATCCCGACAAAAATCGCGGAAAAGCGGAACAACGCAAAGGCCAGGTGAAACGGCGTCAAGGACAAGTCGGTGATCGCGTGGGACTGGAAGGTCTCGACGAAGCTGTCCTGTGTCGGAATGCCCAGCGCCCCAAAATCCGTGCCCAGAATCCCGCCGTATTCCTGCGGCCCGGTGTTCCAGGGCATCACACAGAACCCAAGGTCGGCCATCGGATGCCCCAGGGTCGACAACTCCCAGTCAAGAACTCCGATCACCCGCGGTTCGGTTGGATGGAACATCATATTGCCGCTGCGGAAATCACCATGGCTGATCGCGACCGAGCCATCGTCCTTCGGGCAATGTGCTGTGACCCATTCGGTCAACTGGTCGAGTTCCGCAATTCGCGGACCCGAGGCTTCGCGGCATTGTCGCGCCCACCTGTCGATTTGCCGCGCAAAGTAATTGCCCGACTTGCCATAATCCGCCAGGCCGATGTCCGCAGCGCGCACCGCATGCAGTCGGGCCAGAGTCCTGGCCGTGTCGAGATACATTTCGCGCCGCTCTGCCGGATCGACGCCGGCTAACGCGCTATCAGCAAAAACGCGCCCTTCAAGCCATCCCATCAGATAGAATGGCCGACCCAGGACGGTTTCGTCCTCTTCCAGCCATAGCACTGTCGGCACCGGCACATCCGTGTCACACAGCGCCTGCAGCACCCTAAACTCTCGCTCGATCGCATGAGCGCCGGGCAGCAGCGGGCCGGGCGGCTTGATCCGCAGCACATAAAGCCCGTCCCCGAACCTCACCTGATAGGTCGGGTTGGATTGACCGCCTGAAATCTGCGACATGGTCAGACCGCTTTCGCCGGGCAGCTTGTCCGCCAGCCATCGCTCGAGCGCGGCAAGATCAAACCGGGACGTCATCGGTCAACTCCCTTGCTTTCTGGCGCAGCTCGAATTTCTGAATCTTGCCCGTCGCGGTCTTGGGCAAGTCGCCGATGATGAACCTCCGCGGCCGTTTGAACCCGGCCAGATGGGAGCGGCAGAATTGCTCCAGGTCCTGTTCGCAGGTGCTGCAGTCCGGTTTGACTTCGACAAAGGCCCAAGCCGTTTCGCCCCATTTCGGGTCCGGCGCGGCAACAACTGCGGCCAACAGGATTTCCGGGTGCTGATGCAGCACCGCCTCAACCTCAAGGCTCGAAAAATTCTCGCCGCCGGAAATGATGATGTCTTTCGCGCGGTCCTGAATCTGTATCTCTCCGTTCGGGTGCATCACGGCCAGATCGCCCGTGCGGAAGATGCCACTGCCGAGGGCCGCCTCTGTTCCCTCGGGATCGCGAAAATACCCCGCCATCAGTGTGTTGCCACGCAGGGCGATCTCTCCGACGGTGGCACCATCAGCAGGCACCGGCATTCCGTCGGCATCCAGAACCATAACCGCGCCGGTGGTATGATGCCGCCCGCCCTGCCGGGCAAGCTGTCGGGCCCGTGCGTCAGCGTCGGTTTCCGGCGCAAAGCTGGGTGCGTTTACCGTGACCGGGCCGTAGCACTCGGTCAGCCCATAAAGGTGCACGATATCGGAACCTAAATGATCCAACCGGTTTATCAACGTAGGCGTTGGTGCTGAGCCGCCCATTCCGACTCTCACACGTTGCGCCGTAGGCCTGTCCATCTGCTCCAGAAGCATATGCAGGACCACAGGGGCACAGCACATATGGCTGACCTTTTGCGCAACCAGCGTCTCCACCAGGGCGACGGGATCAATCCGGTCAAGGCATACATGGGTTCCACCCGCGGCCGTCACTGCCCAAGTGTGGGTCCAACCATTGCAGTGGAACATCGGTAGCGTCCACAAATAGCGCGTCCGGTCATCGAAGCGCAGCGCGGCCACATTCCCCAAGGCATTCAGATAAGCCCCGCGGTGTGTATAGACGACGCCCTTAGGTGCACCCGTTGTCCCAGATGTGTAGTTCAGCGCAATCGCGTCGCTTTCCTGCGCCGGGGTGTAGTCCAAGGCGCTTTCGGGCATATCGTCGGCGAAAAAATCTACGCCGTCACCGAAACCAGGATTGGAGCACAGCGTCCCGATTGGCGTCGGCCAGTCATCACCAGCATCACCTACCGATACCCTATCAGTGATCAAGATGCTGCTTTGGGCGTGGTCGAGAATATAGGCGACTTCATCTCTGGTCAGCCGAGTGTTCAGCGTGTTCAGCACAGCACCTATACCCGGCACGGCATAATGTGCGGCCAGCAGTTCGGGCCGGTTGCCCAGCATCACCGAAACAACATCCCCCTGCCCCACACCCTGCGCCGTCAGCCAATGCGCCATGCGGCGCACCAGCGCCCCAAATGCCTCATAGCTCAGTTCCATATCCCGCCAGACAACAGCCGTCGCACCGGCATGCACGTCAAGCGCCCGCCGCAAGAAATGCAAAGGCGTCAACGGCTCGGAATTTGCGAGACGAGGCGCTAGATATGGCTCGTTGAACATTGATCCTCCTCCCAGGACTTCCGTGTCGGTTTCAGCTTTCATCAACAGGCCATGACCAGAACGACTGTTGATCCGTTTCAAGCAACCGGTTCAAAACCATCTGGTGAACCTCGTCCGCGCCATCAACCAACCGCGCCTGCCGGGCGTAACGGTAGATCCGCTCCAGCACCGTATCGGTGGAATCGCCTCGCGCACCGTTCACCTGGATTCCCACATCAGCCGCCTTGTGTAGCAAGTTCGCGACGTGGATTTTCGCCATAGACACTTCCTTGCGGGCAAAACTACCCTGATCCAGCGCCCAGGCTGCCTTCATCACAAGCAGGCGACCGACCTCGAGCCCCATGGCAAGATCGCCCATCTTGATCTGCACGCTTTCACGGTCCGACAGCCGGACGCCAAATCCATGCCGGCTCCGCGCATAGTCCTGCGCGATTTCAGTGCAACGCTTGGCAAGACCCAGCCACCGCATGCAATGGGTCAACCGGGCCGGACCAAGGCGCATCTGCGTGACCTTCAGCCCTTCGCCTTCACCCAACAAGACGCGGTCGACGGGGAGTTCCATGCCCTCATAGACAATCTCGCAATGGCCACCGTGTTCCTCTGGCCCCATGATCGAAATTCGCCGCTCGATCCGCCATCCGGGTTCATCCCGATGATGCAGAAAAGCAGTCAACCCCTTGCGCGGATCGTCAGACGTCCGCGCGACAACAATGAAATGTGTGGCGTTCTCGGCACCAGTGATGAACCACTTGCGGCCATTCAGAACATATCTGTCCCCAACCCGTTTCGCCGTCGTCAGCATCATTCCCGGATCCGATCCCCCGCCCGGATGTGGCTCAGTCATCGCGAAGGACGATGCCACCTCACCGGCCACAATCGGAGCCAGCCAGCGCTCTTTCTGGGCCGATGTCGCAGCCTTTTCGAGCACCATCATGTTTCCATCGTCTGGCGCTGCGGAATTGAACACCACCGGGCCGAAAATCGACCTGTTCATCTCTTCGTAGCAGACTGCCATGCCCACTCTGGACAACCCGCGCCCGCCGGTTTCTTCTGCGAGTTGCAAGCACCAAAGCCCTGCCATTTGCGCCTTTGTGCGCAAACGCTTCAGTGCGGCGGCTCCGATGTTTCCATGGCGGTCCCAGTTGGCGCGGTCGCGTTCGACCGGCAGGATCTCAGCCTCGACGAAATCCGAGACCTCTGCCCGAAGTTGTTCAATTTTTCTGGAAATGGTGAAATCCATAAGAGCCTCGGGACGCTAGAGAGATGAAACCAGATGGCCACCATCGACCGGGATATCCGCTCCGGTGATGAAGCGGCTGGCGTCTGAAAGCAGCAAGAGCAGCGCACCATCCAGATCGGCAGGCTGGCCTAACCTACGCTGAGGCACACGTTTGATCAGCGCCTTGCCCTGATCGCTGGCGAAAAACTCTTGGTTCAACTCAGTCTCGATATAGCCGGGGCTAAGCGCGTTCACCCGGATGCCGTGGCGGGCCCATTCCAGCGCCAGTGCACGGGTCAGTTGCAGCACTGCGCCCTTGGATGCGGCATAGCCCGCGACATGGCCAGCGACACGGGACCCAAGAACAGAGGCGATATTGACAATGGATCCTTCTTGCCCACTGTCATGTAGCGCCTGCGCCGTGGCCCGCGCTACGTGGAACACGCCCTTGATGTTCGTGTCGATCACCTGATCCAGCTTTGCGGGATTAAGATCCAGCGCCGCACAGGAATGTGACACCCCAGCGTTATTGACCACCAGATCAAAGGTCTGCCCACGAAGCGCGGCATCAACCGCGCCCGCATCGCTGACGTCCAGCGCCAGCGGCGTTGCCCGGTAACCGGCGGCAGATAACTCCGCGCATAAACCTTCCACCCTTTGCAGCCGACGCGCGGCCGCGAAGACATGAGCGCCCTGCGATGCCAGCAGCCTTGCGAAATGCCAACCCAAGCCGGACGAAGCGCCCGTCACAAGGGCACTCTTGCCCGCAATATCGCCATACAAAGCCGAATGGTTGGTCGTGATGGTCAAGGCAACGATTCCTCCTATCGAGCGCTCGCTCTATTAGTGAGCAGCTAGGTCGCTCTTGTCAAGCGAGCGTTCGCTCGTTAGATTTGCCGAGGATCAAAAAGACTGTGATCCCGGCCATACTGCGGCCCCGGTCCGGGTTCAAGGACACCCATGAAGAGGATGCTTTCATTGGAAATCAAAAAACGTTCACGCGATGACCTGTGCCGCTCCATGCTGGAACGACAGGCGGCGGTCATCTCGGTCCAGAAACCCGACGTCGCTCTAAAGAAGCTGAAAATCATCATCTCGTCTGCGCTGAAACTGTCGAACAAGAAGGGGTTTCAGGCAATGTCCCTGAGGGATCTGTCAAAGGAATCCGGCGTGTCGATGGGTGGACTTTACGCCTATTTTGACAGCAAGACGACGCTGCTAAACATGATCCTGACCGAAGTCACCGACGCCGTCGAAACTGTGCTTGGCGACCCGCCCGACATCGTGACGCATGACCCAGTCGAACACCTCAAATGGCTGATCGCCGCGCATGTCAATCTGACCGAAGACATGCTACCGTGGTTCACTTTCGCCTTCATGGAGGCAAAGAACTTTCCGTCCAAGGAACGCTCAATGGCAATCGACAGCGAAGAGTTCACCGAATCGCTTTTTGCGGAAGTCACCGCCCGCGCCATTGCTGAAAACAGGTTCCGGCCCGACGTCACGCCGCTGCTACCTGCTATGATCAAACCCCTGCTTCAGGACTGGTATGTAAAGCGGGCAAAGTATCGCCGCCGCGGTGTCTCGGTCGATGCCTATGTCGACGGGGTGCAACAGATCGTCCTGGCAGCCTCCCTCCCCCTCGACCAACTCTCCTGAACCCAACTCCTCCTCAGAACCCTCAGCCTGTCGGCTGCGGGCGCACCCGCACTGCGAGACTTAAAATGACCAAAGACCTGAAGACACAGATGACCTGCTTGGCGATCTCGGAGCCGGGGGCACCAGATGTTCTGGCGCAACAGACACGCTCGATCCCGGAAATTCGACCGGGTGAGGTCATCATCAAAGTGGCCGCTGCGGGGATCAACTACCCGGACATATTGCAACGCCAAGGCCGCTACGCGGTGCCGCCCGGTGCCAGTGATCTGCCAGGCTTGGAAGTTGCAGGAACGATTGCCGCGATCGGCGAAGGGGCAAGCAAATGGCAGGTCGGTGATAAGGTTTGCGCTCTTGTCCCGGGTGGCGGCTATGCCACCTACTGCCGCGCACCTGCAGTGCAGTGCTTGCCAGTGCCCAATGGCCTGTCCATGGCCGAAGCTGCCACCTTGCCAGAGGTCTATTTCACTATCTGGTTCAACCTCGCGATGCAGGGTGATCTCAGAACTGTAAAGCGCATCCTGATTCATGGCGGCAGCGGTGGGATCGGCAGCGCCGCGATCCAACTGGCCAAGGCCCTTGACCTGACGGTGTTCACAACCGCCTCTGGGAAGAGGTCCACCGCCTTTTGTTCTGAGCTCGGCGCAGATGTGGTGATTGACTATAAAACACAGGACTTCGTCGACATCATCACAAAGGCAACCGATGGCGAAGGCGTTGATCTGGTGTTGGATATGGTGGGGGGCGATTACATCCAACGCAACATTGCCTGTCTCGGTCAAAAGGGCCGACTGGTGAACCTCTATTATTTGCAGGGCAGCACGGTCGAGGTCGACATGATGCCGGTTCTGGTGAAAAACCTAGTTCTGACAGGGTCGCTTCTTAGGCCACAACCCCTGGACGTAAAGGCCCGGATCGGGGAAGAACTCATTGCGAATGTCTGGCCCCTGGTTGAATCCGGTCGAATCCGCGCAGTCGTCGACACTGTGTTCGATCTAGAGGACGCAGCCGCCGCTCATACCAAAATGGAAGCCGGAGGCCTCTCCGGCAAGCTCGCCATGTTAACGCAATATGGTCGCGATCTCCGGGATGGTTCGTGACAAGGCGTGAATTGCGCCGACCAACTCCCGATAGGGGAATTTCAATGAAGGACCTCGAAGGGCTGGCCGAGTTCTGTGCGGTCGTAGAGAACGGCGGCTTCACGCGGGCAGGCGAGGCGATCGGGATGTCGGCGGCATTCATCTCTCGGCGCGTCGCCAGCTTGGAGGCGCGAATTGGCGCGCGGCTTCTTCACCGGACAACACGTCAAGTAAACCTCACGGACATCGGTGCGCAGTATTATGAACGTGCCAAGTCCATACTAGAAGACATCGAAGCACTTTCCGCTGACATGTCAGAACAACAGGAACTGGTAAAAGGGACAATCCGCGTAACCGCAGGCGGCGCATTCGGCGAAACTTGGGTCAAAGACGTTATCGTCGATTTCGCGGCACACTATCCGGACATCGAGATAGAGCTTCTGATGACTGACCGCCAAGTGGACCTCGTCGCAGAGCGCTTTGACCTCGCGATACGCCATGGGACTCCCAGCGATCCCGACTTAATCATGCGCCGAATTTCAACGCGCCGAATGATTGTTTGTGGCGCCCCTGAATACTTTGCCGAAAAGAGCATTCCCCAAGTTCCAGAAGACCTTCTTCATCTCGATGGCCTAAGATCAAAAGGGTTGAAGTGGCTGTTCTCGACCAATGGCAACGATCCATATGAAATTCGCCCGCCCGCCAGGCTCTGGTCCAATAGCGGATATGTCCTTGCACGCGCTGCGGAACAAGGGCTTGGCGTAGCCCGACTGGCAGATGCCTATGTAGAAAGCGCCCTCGAAACAGGCCGTCTTGTCAGAGTTCTTGAAGACTATGAAGTCCCGACACAGGACATTGTGTTGTGCTATCCATCCAAAGACTATCTCCCATTTCGCGTCCGAAAACTGATCGAGTTTCTAGCAGCGCGAAACCATGTTCCCGGGCCTGAATAACTGTCACCAACTACGATTGTTGCCAGATAACAAAGGTGCGTTCTGTCCATAGGGCTAATTCGGTCAGTGCATTCTGATAAATTCAACAAGCGGAGCGCTGCGACACCGCGGCGCGATCCTCAATTCTAATGCTTCAGAGGTTCCCATGAACTCAAAGACTCAGCCCGTCTACGCAATCGTCCAACTAAAAATTCATGATAAAGACGCATATTTCAACGATTACGCCGCGCATCTGGCGCCAATCGGGCAACGGCACGGCGTGGAACGTATTGCCGTTTCACAAGAGCCAGAAGTGATCGAAGGCACATATGGCAAGGACAACACGATCATTTTGAAATTTCCATCTCGCGCAGAGTTTGATGCCTGGTATTTTGACCCTGAATACCAGCCGCTCAAAGACATCCGGTTTGGCGCAATTGATCTAAGTCAGTCGACGATCATCCTCGTCCCTGAGTTTGAGGCCTAAACCAGAGCAAACGCAAATTCATCGTGGGCCAGCCCCTTGGCTCTCAAGAGTAAACCCGGACAGCAGGGGCTTTCCGGGTTTCGTCTTTAGGGGGTATGCACGCCGATTGTTGATCACCGACAAAGGTCCATTACCCAATTCCGCCTCTAATCGACGTTCTGGCGTGGGCCCATATTTCTCCTGAACCGAAACCAAATTCTGTTCACAATAGGAGAAACTAAATGTCAGAATCCAAGATACTAGTCGTTCTTACGTCACATGACGAACTCGGCGATACAGGCAACAAGACCGGTTTCTGGCTCGAAGAATTTGCATCGCCATACTATGCGTTCCTCGATGCCGGCGCCAAAGTTACACTCGCTTCGCGCGATGGTGGCCAGCCCCCGATCGACCCCACCAGCGCACAGGCAGACTGGCAAACCGACGCGACACGCCGCTTCAATGACGACGCAGACAGCAAGAAGGCACTTGCCAACACAGCCAAACTTGCCGACGTCGATGCCGGGTCGTTCGATGCCATTTTCTTCCCCGGTGGACACGGTCCAATGTGGGACTATCCCGAAAATGCAGTGCTCGCGAACCTGATCGAAGCCTTTGACGAAGAACACAAGCCAATCGGCGCTGTCTGTCACGGACCTGTAGCCCTCGTCAGCGCCAAGAAAACCGATGGAACGCCGCTTGTTTCAGGCAAGAAGGTCACCGGATTTACAAACGGAGAAGAGGCCGGCGTTGGCCTGACCGAGATCGTGCCCTTCCTTCTGGAAGACCGACTGCGCAGCCTCGGTGGCGTCATCACAAATGGGCCGGACTTTCAGCCCAACGTCGTCACCGATGGCAACCTCGTCACAGGTCAGAATCCGCAGTCGTCACAACCGGCGGCCGAAGCCCTTCTCACCCTTCTTTCCAACTGAACCAAAGAGAACCCAAATGTCCCTTCACGAAAATATCGCAAGTCTGAAATCTCAGATCGAACAGAAACTCCCCGCTTCGACACGCGCAATCATGGAGCAGGCAACGGCAAACCTGAAATCCTCCGGCAGCATGGACGGTGTCGGCAAAGTCGGCGAGGCGCTCCCCTCGTTTACGTTGCCAAGCCAAGACGGCATGCCGGTCGACCTTGCGCGGCTTCTTGTTGATGGCCCATTGGTCGTTAGCGTTTTCCGGGGAGCTTGGTGTCCCTACTGCATGTTGGAACTCGAAGCCCTCGAAAAGGAAGCTCAGGGCTTTCGAGACGCAGGCGCCACGCTCCTGATCATCTCACCACAAAGCCAGGCGGCCTCTGCAAAAATGAAAGCAGACAAGGGTTTCTCTTTCGACATCCTCTCTGACCTTGGGAACCTCTATACCCAGCGGCTCGGGCTTGTCTTCTCTCTGCCCGATGACCTGCGCAAAGTCTATTCGGGGATCGGCATCGACCTGCCCGCCTTCAACGGCACCGACGCCTGGCAATTGCCCATGCCGGCACGCCTTGTCGTCGGCAAGGATGGTTTGGTCCGTGACACGAACATCAACGCAGACTATACAAGCCGGCCAGAGCCGAGTGAAACGGTGCGCATCCTAAAAAGCGCACTTTGAAAACTTTGGCGCGGCGTTTTGGTGTTACCGAGGCGCTGCGTTCCAGTCTTCTCCTTTCCGGTGAACCCGGAACCGGACCCTCCCTCAATCTACAAAAGGACTCATCATGCGTATGGGTATACTCTCTCTCATCCGAATTCTGGCCATCGTGACCGCATTTCTCTTGCCCCCAAAGGTTTTGATTGCGCAGGAACAAGAAGCTGCATCCGTAGTCCTCGTCCACGGCGCATTTGCTGATGGGTCATCATGGCGCCACGTGGTTCCGGTTATTCAAGACGCGGGCCTCAACGTAACTGCGGTCCAGTTGCCGTTGGAATCCCTGCAAGGTGATGCCGCCATCGTAAGACGGGCGATCGACGCTATAGATGGCCCTGTCGTCCTCGTTGGACACTCATGGGGTGGTATGGTCATTACTGAAGTCGGTGACCACGAAAAGGTCCGTTCACTTGTGTACCTGTCTGCTGTTGCCCCGATGCATGGGCAAAGTTTTTTGGATGTCGCCCACGAGGCGCCGGACGCGCAGGGAATGTCGGAACTGGTGATCGATAGTTCGGGCTACGTGACTATGAGCCCAAAAGGGTTCACGAAGTATTTTGCGCAGGATTTGCCGTCTTCGGAAAGTTCAGTTCTTGCAACTATGCAAGGCGCGTTGAACACGAAAGCATTGCAGGACGAAGTAACACAAGTTGCGTGGGAAAACCGACCAAACTTCTACGCAATAACAGTCGATGACTACATTGTACCTGTCGAACTGCAACGCATGCTGGCCTCCCGAATTGGTGCAAGTGTGATTGAGATCCCAGCTAGTCACGCATCTATGCTGTCGATGCCCGACCAAATCGCAGCATTCATTCTAGCAGCTGCCAGATAGTTATGGCCCTCCGCGCAAGTTTGGAAATTAGAACTCTTGTTGGCGCCTTGCAAGCGGAGGACAACTCTGACTTTGTGAGTTCAACGGGTGGTCGCAATGGGATCAACGAACAGGCGCTGGAGGTGCTGTGGGCACGCCGCAGGAGCCTGCCGATCTGCACAGTCACAGATGGCTGAACTTCCGATTGCCGGGCGGTCGGGTGCTGCCTTGGGAGTTCAAACGCAATGGTGAGGTCAGAGAGATGAGTGAGATCGGTCCGCTCGCCAGCAACGATGCCGATCTGCTGATCGCGGCCGCGGTCGAAGGCTGCGGCATCCTTTGCATCACCGAGGCCACGATCCCGACCCTGCTTGCCACTGGTCGCCTTGTGCCCGTGCTGAAGAACTGGTCCGAACCCTACCCGGGATGGCACCTCTACTACCCCCGGGGGGCGTCTGCTGGCCCCTGCCCTGCAACTCTTGCGCGGCCATCTGAGCCTAGCTGCGGGTTCTACGCGCGACGAATAGACATGCGCATGCGCCCGGTTCGCTCAGCGTCTGGCCGCCGGTTGGCGGCGCAGCTTTCCCGTCATTCGCAACCCGTCCCGCATGTTGAGGCCGAGCAGCGTGATGTTGGTTGCGCCCGCCAGCAGTTCGAGCGCCTGGACCACGTAGAACCCCGTGTCGAACGCCCCGGCCTGCGCTTTGAACGACAGGTAGAAGGCGGCGGGAACGAGGACGAGCAGACCGTTGGCGGCGATGAAGGGCATGCGTTTCTGCTTCCGCTCGATCAGCGGACCCCGCCGTCGCTTGCCCAGAAGGGTGCCGCTGAGGCCGACGGCAATCAATGCGGGGACCAGGATCAGCAGGCCCCAGGGCACCAGCGTCTTGACGGCGATCACGACGGCTTCACTGCCGAAAACTTCGCTGAGAGCGGTCGAAAGCCAGAAGGTCAGGATCGTGAGCAGGGCAATCGCACCTGCAATGGGATGTAGGGTCTTTGTCATCGGGTGCTCCATTGGCATATATATAGCACGCTATATAATATTGCATAGCAGGCTATGCAAGTGATACGGAGCGGCATGGATTTCGACAAATCGCAATCGCCGGGATACCTCATCAATCACGTTGCACGCCTGTTCGCACGCGGCCTCGCGGCGCGCATCAAGCCTCTGGGAATCACGATCGGCACCTTTCCGGTGCTGCTGGAGCTATGGGAGGAAGACGGGCTGACTCAGAAGCAACTGGTCGAACGGTTGGACATCGAGCAGGCGACCATGGCCAATACGCTTTCGCGGATGGAGCGCGACGGATTGATCGTTCGGAAGAAGGACGAGGCGGACGGACGTGTTCAAAGGATCCGGCTGACCGATCGGGCGCGCAAGCTGCACGCGCCCGCTGTCGCGGCCGCTGAAGCAGAGAATGTCTCCAGGCTGGATAGGCTATCCGGGATAGAGCGGCAGCAGTTCATCGAGCTGATGCAGAAGTTGCTTGAAACCACTGATGCTCCTAGTCGCCAGAGTTGAAGATTTAGGACCTGAAGAGCTTGACCACTCCCCTGCCCTACTCCTGACCAGGGTATTCTTGCATCGTCATTTCAGTGCCCAGAGATAATCCGCATGGCGCCTTCGCGAACATGCTCGATGACAGAAGCCTCGGGTTGTTCGGTGTCGCGGAAAGCGGCCTTCACATGAGCAGCACGGCGGCATTGGCGGAGGGCCACATCTGGTCAGTCGCGGCCTCGACCGAAATTGCCAGACCGGTTACGGCATTGACGGCGACTAGTTCCGTATCAGTTCCTCATATCCCTAATCAGCGGCGTCGATCCGTGCGCCATCGAGCAACCTGCCCATCATGGACGCATAGAGTCGGGGACGCGTCGCGGCGAAACGCACATAGTCGTCCTACCCTTGTCTCGTTCGAAAAACAGTTTGGCGGCGTTCACGAGGTCCGCGTGCTGGTCGAGGGTGTACTCTCCGTGCAACGTACCATTGGCCTCGATAGCGAGTTTCCGGTTTGCATATGGTGCATGGGGTTCTACCGACTGTGATCGCAAATCACCGGACACCCCTATGGATCGACTCATGCGACGTTGATCAAGCTGGTTTATGGGGGCTTGAGCCGTCTCTTGGGGCCCATCCAATGGCGGTCTGGCGGCGTGGTGCCTTGAGCCTTCTATTGGCCAGCGGTCATGACCGTAGTGTTTACAGCTGTAAAACTGGTTGAACTGGCAGGTGGCGTATGTAGGCAATCCTTGACTCAATAGTCACTAAATCGGCGAAAATCCTTGACTTAGATGGGGGAATCACGGCTGTTATCCCCAAGTGGCGTGAAAAAGGCAACATTTTCGAAATTGGGGCAACTAGATGATTCCTGTGACACCTATAGCTTCGGAGCGACCATCGGCTCTAGCGACCGATATCTCTGAGCGTCTGAACGCCGCGATCCGTGAGCATTTGCTCTCGGCCTTTGCCCCAGACAACACAAAGACCTTACGTGAGTTCGCCGCGCCTGAGGCAGCGGAACTCTTGGGCGTGTCTGGGCAGTTCATGCGCAAAGTCCATTCTGAGGGAACGATTCCCGAGCCCGCGGAAAGCCGCGGCGGCCGTCGCTACTACTCTGCCCAAGAGATATGGGATGCGCGTCTGGTGCTGGAGCAGTCGTCGCGGAAGAAGGGTCGTTATGTTCCGCGCCGAACCGGTGGTGAAAAGCTCCAGGTTTGGCAACTGATGAACTTCAAAGGCGGCTCCAGCAAGAGCACGACGACCATTCACCTCGCCCACTATTTTGCCTTGCGTGGCTACAGAGTTCTTGTCGTCGATCTGGACCCCCAGGGGTCCCTTACTTCGATGTGCGGGATCAGCCCTGAGATCGAGTTCGATGGGCTCACGGTTTATGACGCGATCCGCTACGACGATCCGGTCGACATGGTTGATGTGGTTGTGCCGACATATTTCCCGGGACTTTCTTTGGCGCCTGCTCGCCTGATGCTCTCGGAGTTTGAAACCGAGTCTGCGGTGCACTCCAACCCGGACCAGCCCTTTTTCCTCCGTATTCGGAACGCCCTTGCTCAGGTTGAGCAACAGTTCGATCTTGTCTTGATGGATAGCCCGCCACAGCTCGGGTTTCTCACTATTGCCGGCATGGCCGCTGCGAGTTCCTTGATAGTGCCGCTCACTCCTTCGATGTTGGATGTTTCGTCGACCGCGCAGTTTCTCGAGCTGGCTGGAGCTTACATGGAGGTCATCGAAGACGCTGGCGCTTCGCTTCAGTATGACCACTTCAAATTTCTCATCACGCGCGATGAGCCGACCGACATTCCATCACAGCAACTGACATCCTTTATGAGGGCGTTGTTCCAAGATCGCGTGATGTCAGCGACAGCCCTGAAGAGCACCGCCATCAGTGACGCGACTATGCTCAAGCAATCCATCTATGAGGTGGTCCGATCTGAGATGACCCGGTCGACCTATGATCGTGCGAAGGGCTCGATGGACGCGGTGGGCCAAGAGGTCGAGCGTATGATCCATGACGCATGGGGGCGTAAGTAATGGCGAGGAAGTCTCTGCAGGATCTTTCCGGGATCGCGAGCACCATTGCTAGGTCTGGCCCAAAGGGTTCCGAGAGGAGCGCCAAAGCCAGCGCCCCCGCGTTAGGTGCTCTCCAGGGTTCCTTAGCTTCTATTCGGGAGATCGACCCGTCTCTCATCGATGACTGGGGCCCGGTCGACCGCTTGGAAGAGTTTACAGCTGTAAACGATGAAGTCGACGGCGAGGGCTTTGTGGCTCTCATATTGAGCATTCGTGACGGCGGTCAACTAGTTCCCTTCTTGGTGCGAAGGGCCAAAACGGAGGGTCGGTTCGAAGCAATCTATGGCCGAAGACGTCTGAAGGCCTGTCGAGACCTTGGTATAAAGGTTCGTGCCAATGTCCAGGACGTCGATGATGCCACGGCTCTACTTGCGAAGGGGTTAGAGAATGCGGCGCGTCGGAACCTTTCGTTCTATGAGAAGGCTCGCTTTGCCGAGGCCATTCAGACAGCAGGTCATGATGCTTCCACCACAAGGCAGGTTTTGAATCTGTCGGCCTCGGGTCTGTCACACCTTTCCAAGGTTACGCAGAACGTTCCGCAATCAATTGGCGATCTGGTTGGCGCAGCACCTAAGTCGGGGCGCCCAAAATGGACGTCGCTCGCAGATATGTTTGCCGCCAAGAAGCTCTCGGAAAAAGCTGCCAGTGCGATACTCCGTGGAGCAGGATCGGCGATGAGTTCCGATGAGCGCCTTGATTATCTCTTGAACAAGGCCGCTCAACGAGAAGCGCGTCAGGTTGTTGCTGGCAAAGAAGTTACGCCGGTAGAGGGTGTGACGATCAAGTCAGGCAAGGGCTCGCTTTCTTTGTCTGTCAAGAAGGGAGGCACCAATGCCGCCTTTGCGCAGTGGCTTGACCAACATCTCGCCGAAATCATCCAGAAATCCTTCGATGAGTTTACAGCTGTAAACCCCGAGGATGGCAACTGAGGAAGAGCAGAAAGGAGGAAGGCAAACAAGAAAACCCTCGAAACCGGAGCTTCGAGGGCTGCCACGCGAAAGCGCAGTTCTTAGATTTGACACCTAGAATTTAGCAGCCGCCGAATCACCACACAAGAGAAATCGCTCCTGAGCGAATGGGAATTCTTTGTCTGCCGAACAAAGATGGAACATTTTGATGATGCTCCGAATGGAGCGACTGGGACAGTCATGCCTCAGAACGGTGGAGGTATATCCAATATCGCCCACCCATCCGGCTGGCGAAAGGCAACGGCAGGATTGGCTACGGCCGAACAGCTCGCCCATGCGGGTGAGCAAGCAGCGGTTCCCAAGACACAGGCCTTTGTGGCCCTGAAACGCGTCGGAGCACACATCGGCCTCAAAGCCGGCGACATCCTGCTCCTCGACACGCTCGGGGCCTTCACGCAGGCCCAGGACTGGGAGGAGGGTAGGCGACCGATCGTCTGGGCATCAAACGCCTATCTGATGGAACAGACGGGCTTCTCGCTCTCGGCTCTGAAGCGCCACGCACGGCGCCTGGCCGAGGCCGGGGTGATTTCCTTCAAGGACAGTCCCAACGGCAAGCGGTGGGGCAGGCGGGATGAGGACGGCGTCATCATCGAGGCCTATGGCTTCGATCTGTCGCCGCTCTCGGCCCGCGCAGAGGAGTTCGAACAGCTGCATATCGAGATCCAGGCCGAACGTGCCCTCTGCCAGCGCCTGAAGCGCCAGATCACCGTCTCGCGGCGCATGATCCGCGCGCGGATCGAGGCGGCTCTGAGCGGCGCTCTGAAGGGCCCCTGGGCGCAGCTCACGACCCTGTTTGAAGAGCTCCTGACGCGGCTTCCGCGCCGCCATACGGCTTCGGAGACGCTCGAGAAGCTCATGGACTGGTTCCGGGAGCTCCAGGAGCGGGTTGAGGCAGCCTATCTCAAGGCGGTCCGAGCGGATGAGGTTGTGGAAAACACGCCGGAAATCATCGAGCAAGTGTCGAAGAAGACTCAGGAAATGAACCCCAGGGGGGTCATTTCTGACCCTCATATACTAACTACAACCAAACTTAATCCTGTAACTAGTAATTCCTCTGAAAAAGAGGAAACGGCCGGCGTCGCGCCAAATGCTCCACCCGAGGAGCGCGTGGACAGCGAGCTGGAAGATTGGGTTGCCGACGTTCGCAAAAAGCGTGGAGCGGCGCTCGATCTACCAACGGTGATGCAGGCCTGTCCGGAATTCGCATCCTGGGCGCGCAATATGGGCGGATATCTGAAGGATTGGGGTGACTTGCACCGGGTTGCCGGGCAGTTGCGGCCGATGATCGGCGTCTCCGAGCATGCTTGGAACCTGGCGCAGGACCGTCTCGGACCCCAAATCGCCACGGCGGCACTGGTTCTGACCTTCGACAAGCATGCCAAGGGCGAAGTGGCCTCGCCGGGCGGCTATCTCCGCGGCATGATCGAGAAGGCCGGGGCAGGGGAGCTGCATCTCGAGCGCAGCTTCTATGGCCGGTTGAGCGGACAGGCGGCGTGATACAGCACTTTCAGGCTACAACAGTAGGGTTCGTCGGTTCTTCGCGTTCGAGCCGTAGGCGAGAGGCAGCGAAAACCGATTCATCGCTGACTGGAAGTGCTTTTGGACGGTTAGAGCCCCGCGGCCTTGGTCAGGTTGACCCGGAACCGGTCGCGCCGGCGCTGATAACGGCGCGTCATCTCGGCCGAGGCGTGCCCGAGCTGCTTCTGGACGTAGCGCTCGTCGACTTCGGCCGAACTGGCGAGACCGGCACGCAAGCTGTGGCCGGAAAAGAGAGCGATGCGTTCGTTCTCGGACAGGTCCGACCGAATGCTGCTTTTCAGCACGGTGGCCTTGATCAGCCTGGCGACATGCTTGTCGGAGAGGCGGGCGCCCAAGGCCCTCTTGCCGTCCCGCGATGTGCGTACGAAGACCGGACCGAAGTCGATGCGGGCGAAGTGCAGCCATTGCTCCAGCGCGTGAACAGGGCAGGTCTGTTCGGACGAGCCGCGGCCGATCTCGACCTCGCGCCAGCCGGTCTTGGCGTTGAGGGTGAGGACGGCGCCATCCTTGAGGATCTCGATCCAGCCACCCGAATCCGGAGTGTCGTCCTTGCCGTGATCGATGGCAACGATTTCGGAGCGCCTGAGCCCGCCGGCGAAGCCCAGCAGCAGGATCGCCCGATCCCGCAAGCCCCGCAGATCGTGGGGCAGGGTGGCGACCATGGCAAGGATGTCCTCGGGGAGAATGGCCTCTTTCTGGACCGGTGGTCGCGCATGCTGCCGTTTGATCCCGGCCAGCACCGTGGCGACGTGCCGGTCCTTGCGGTCAAGGGCAAACCCGCGCTGTGCGTAGTTCCAGGCGAGGCCCGAGAGCCGCCGCTCGATCGTGGAGACAGACAGGCCAGGGGAGGACCCCGACCCGGCCGCCAGATCAGCGAGGTAGAGCCCGATCATTTCGGTGGAGGGGGGCAAGGGGTCGGTTCCCTTGAGCCTGCACCAGCGCGCGAAGTGTTTCCAGTCGGCGGCGTAGGCCTTGTTCGTATTCTCGGCCGTCGAGGCCCTGGCGTAGTCACGGGCGGTGTCGACCAGTCGGTCGAGGGTCCCGGACCCGGCCACATGGGCGGGCAGGGCGATGGAAGCCCCGTCAGAATTGGCTCTCTCGTCGCGCTCGTTGCTGTTCGGTGAGTCGTCGGGAGCTGAGCTCGAACTCTCGGTTTCAGAGGTGACAGAGCACTCGAAATCGATATCCTTATTCGTCGGATTTTCCATGTTTCTGAGCGTATCATTTTTGCGTCCGATAATACAATATTATTGGACATAATATATTCCGACAAGTAGGGGCGGTTTGTGCGCTATGTTCTGGAAGAAAGCGCCGTGCTGATATATGCTTTGGGCATGACATTTGCCCGACCGGATCACATCAGCGACCTCGACACGTTACCCCGGATGCCTGCCTGGGTCACCGCTGCACGCGCTGAAGCCCTTGAGGATGTTGCGTTTTTGTCGGGCGCCGCGCTGAGCCACCTGCATCTTGTGTTGGGACGCACGGATGTGCCCCAAGCCTTGTTGCGGGACCGGCTCGCTCTGCGGGCGGCGGAGGCTTGTGTGACGCATCAAGGTCGTCCGGAACGGGCGGGGGAGTTGCGCGATGCGGTGCATCTTTTGCGCGCTGGCGATCTACCCGGGCCGGCCGGTGAAACCTACCTTGCCTGGTGGCGTGCGGTGGAGCGGCCGGTGTCGATCAAGGCTCTGGGCCGAGCCTTGTCGGCTTTCGAACCTGACCGGATCGCGAGCTGGCTGGATGCGGGGCAGGGCTCCCCGGTGACCCGGGCCGCGATGGTGTTGGAGGCGGTACTGCGCGAGGTGCCGCGCGCAGACGTAGCAGGACTAATTCTTGCGGATGCGGCCCTCGCCCAAGCCCTCGGTTGGGAACATCTCGTGCCGCTGCTGGCCTCAGGCCTGAAACGCGCCGACCTGCGCAAGCAAGGCGATGACCTGCGCCTGGCCTGTCATCGCGCGCTAATCTCATCGGCAGTCGAGGCCGTGCGTCTCGCCGCCGACCTTGCGCGTCGTGCGGCGCATCTGAAGGCCATTGCGCCCAAACTCCGGGCCAAGGGAGCGGGCGACGCGGTCGAGATGTTCCTGACCCGCGATGCCGTGCCGCCGGCGGCCTTGCCTTTGCCGGATCGCGCCGCGCGGCGGCTCTGCGACCGGCTGGTCGACCTCGGCGCCGCACGCGAGCTGACTGGTCGCGACACCTTCCGGCTCTACGGGGTGTAGCGTTGGCCAAGGACCAATCCGAACCTGAGCTTGACCGTGAGTTGGCCGACCTGCCGCCCGAATTGCGCTGGCGCGAATGGATGCGCCGCGTTGAGGCGGTGCTCTTTGCATCTGCTTCGCCCGTACCGCGTGAAGATTTGGCCCGCGTGGTGGGGCAGGCGGCCTCGGTCGATCTGTTGATCGAAGACTTGGCCGCAGATCTGGAGGGACGCTCCTTTGAGATCGCCCAGGTCGCCGGAGGCTGGATGTTCCGGACGCGACCTACCTACGCACCCGCAATCCGAGCCGCCGCAGACATCAGCGATCAGCTTCTTGACCTGAGTGAATTCGACATCGCCGTCCTGGCGGCCATCGCCTACCACCAGCCAATCACCCGCGATGGGCTCAAGGACATCTTCGGCAAAGAGATCAGCCGCGACTTGATCGGACGGCTGCATGCGCGTGAGCTAATTGGCACCGGGCCACGGTCGCCGCGACGCGGTGCGCCGTATACATTTGTGACGACCGAGCAGTTCCTCGTCGCCTTTGATCTGGAGAGCCTCCGCGATCTTCCAGATCGGGAGCAGTTGGGGGATGCGGGCTTGGTTGTGGACGTTTAATGAGGCCAACAGTTATCCGTGATGACGCTCCGGTCGGGTTGGCAACTCTCCTAGACTCTGTTTCTCCTTCGCACCTCGAAATAATGGGCAAATTCTTCTTCTGTCATCGGCTCGATGCTGAATGCGTCGCGCAGCGAGTTCCACGTCCTGTGAAGAAGTTGCATGCGCCGCTCATCTGGCCAATCGCGCTCCGTTTCGTCAACCAAGAGACCGCTCTTACGGGAACTCGCGGGCACGTAGCCGGATTGCATCGGCCAGACCGCGTCCGACATGCCATCGATCCCCATGACGATCCGTCTTCGCTTCGACGCGCCCAATGCGTCAAGGCAGGCCATACCGCTTGCCAATCCTCTGAACCAATTGGAGAACAGATGCCCATAAGAGATGTGTTTCCGGCCCTTGTGCTCGGTGAACGCCACACCGTCTGACATCCACACTTCGCCGCTGTCTTCGAGGTATGCCGCAAGGTTTCGTGAACGGCAGGTTCCATCCTCCTCCCGGCCCGCGACCCAGTACGTCACGAACCCGAACGGGCACGATCCGAAATTTCCGCCGCTTCCTGCCCCTGAGGGAGCCCGGAGACGCGCGCTGTCTGGCAATTGCTCCAGCGCCGTGATCGATGGACGGCCGTTGGGAAAGCCTGCGGGGATGATCCTGAGCCAAGCTCGCGATAAGTCCAAAGGCCTTACACGTGCAACTTCACCGAAGCCGTCGGAATGTGTCACGGGCCATTCCGCTTTCCATAGGCCCGGCGAATGAGGGTCGCTCTCCACGCCCAAGATGGGGTCGGCGGCGGATCTAGCGTCGCGGACCAGATCAATATTGACCCGGACGGCTTCGGCCAGTTGCTTGATAAGGCCTTCCCGAACCGCTTTCCGTTCCGCCTTTGTCGCCACCGCAGCCAAATTGTAGGTCAGTATTCGGCGGTGCCGGATATCGAAGGGTAGATTCTCAACGGTGTCACCGTTCGCCGTATTCAAGACGGCAATGATCCTTTCAAACCCTATGGCACTCATCGCGTAGCCGAGCTCGACCATGACGTTCGGATTCGGTAGTGCTTTTCCGCCAGCAGACTTAGCGATAGGCGTGACGTCGGCGACCACTACGGCGCTTCTGGATATCTTCTCCAAGATCGTCTGGCTGATGTCGGCCATTCCGGCGGTTGCTTTCGTGTCGTGATCCAGGGCCACTCGCTCGACATCTTCGACATCGAGAGTTTCACTGACTCGGTCGACAGCAATGGCTAGAGCATCTCGTATGAAGTCCCGATTCAGTCTTGCGGGCAGGTCATTCTGCCATGACCAAAACACGGTGGCGGGCATCGCCAGATTCCTTCAAGTTCCTCTGCCTGTCTATGCCGCCTTTTGGCTTCAAGTCGGTCGAGATTGGTTAGCTTCCAGCGAACGGCGGGCAGGTTGGCTGCGTCCGTGAGGCCAGAAAGATTCCAGTCAATTTCGCCTCTTTCCACACCAACGAGAAAGGCGCGGTGCTCGTCCGGCATCTGCGCAACTATTGCTTCAATCATCTCTTCACGGGTTGCGACCAGCTCTTCCAGTTCGACCAACTCCGTGGTCATGCCTAAAAAGTTCTCCTCGAAATCCGAGCGAATGTCCTTTCGGGTCG
>ERZ1740065.185-NODE-185-length-30203-cov-4.065444_pt1 | contig 30203 bp, 28 predicted proteins | sample MGYA00581738_ERZ1740065 | MGnify/ENA primary metagenome ERZ1740065 (study PRJEB43018, sample SAMN04849749) | marine metagenome | isolation source: floating plastic debris | place: Pacific Ocean | collected 2008-09-01 | study: EMG produced TPA metagenomics assembly...
AGTATACAGCGCAACTTGCTCTGCATTCGGTGGTGAAGCCCCTTCGCTGATCACCATGAAAATGATAGTGCTTACCACTGTCATGATACCAACATTATAGGTGTAGTGCAGGGGCCATAAGTCCAACCTACCCATAATAAATAACACCAGCCCGGCAAGAGTTCCCAATATCAAGGTCCAAAATGCGCCATCTTTACTTCCTTTTTTATAAAAAACACCGACTAAAAACAGCACTGCTATTGGTGGGACAATTATGGAAAACATCTGCTGCAAATACGCCCATATACCACCAAAATTCTCAATCATGGGCGCCCAAAGCGCCGCAATGACCATTAGTATTAAGGTTGTGAGCCGACCATACGTTACAATTTTTTCATCTGAGATGTTATCGTTTTTGGTTTTGATGAAGTCTACTACGACCAAAGTCGAAGCGGAGTTTAAAGTGGAATCTACACTACTCATAATAGCGGAAATTAATCCAGCCAAAACAAGACCTACCAAACCAACAGGTAAAATGTTAATGACCGCAGTTGGGAATACTTGGTCTGAGTTCTCCAAACCTGGAAAAAGACCAATAGCCATCGTGCCAGGAATAACCATAATAAATAAGGGTACGATTTTGAGGAAACTAGCCAAAATAACACCCCAACGGGCATTGTTTATATTTTTCGCACCCAGAATGCGCTGTACAATGTATTGGTTAGTGGTCCAATACCAGAAACCAAGTATTGGCACAGCCATAATCAGTCCTGGCCAAGGTAGCGATTCGTCATCCCAGGGACGCACAATGGATAAGAAATCATCTGGTGCGTTGCTAACCACCGTATTCCATGAAAAATCTAGTTTTTCGAACATTAAGTAACTCAAAATGGAACAACCAACAATCAGAATAATGGCTTGAATCGCGTCAGTGTATACAACCGCTTTTAATCCGCCAAAGGCGGTATAGATACCAGCAACAAGCGCGAGCACCAAGGTGGTTTGCCAGATGACCAAATCTGGAAAAAATGATTTTAAGACTATGGCACCAGCATATAAACCGCCCGCTGTGTCTACCACAATACTGGTGAAGATGGTCACAATTGAAAAGAACTTGCGCGAACGTCGGTCGTAGCGTAATTCAAGAAATTCCGGTATAGTAGTGATTTTGGATTTGAGATACAGCGGAATAAAAATCAATGCGGCGATAATCAGGGGTATGCCCGTCATCCATTCATATACGGATTGCACGATTCCTGAACTATATGCTGCTCCTGAAAGACCAATAATTGTTGATGTTGAAATATTGGAAGCGAACAACGACAAACCAATCAAGCCCCAACCAAATGTTCTCCCGCCAAGGAAAAGATCCTCGCCTGTTTTGGTGTTTCTGGCTACAAGAAGCCCTATTAAGAGCACCGCCACGAAGTAAACGCCGATGACCGTCAAGTCGATGGAACCAATACCTGTATTCATAAGTTATGTGTTAGATTGAGTTAATTGGAGCAAACCGCTGGTCGGTACATGAAACAACTGGCAGCCTTGATCCATCTGAAGCGTACCTTCAATTTGAAGCACCCCTTGGCAATCAAAAATTGCGAAGTCATATGGACCCAGATTGATGGCAACGTCCACAATTACCTTTTGGCTTGACTTTGCATTCAATATATCTATTTTTCCCAAGTTTTTGTTAAGAAAAACCACTTGGTCTGAATGTAACCCAAAAATTGCTTTATTAATGTTTTGCACGAACTGGATAGGATAGTTTTGCAAAGGCAACTGTGGATAATATTCCCCTCTCAACAATAACTCCGCATTTTCTTTCCAATATTGGGTATAAAAGGTAATCATTTGGAGTTGTTCTGGAGGTGCTTCCGTCAGCATCACCGATATCTGAGGAACCCCAAATAGGGTGTTGATGTAGTGTAGTGCAGCGTCTTCCACAGGTTCGCTAAAACTCCATTTTACCATGTCGGCATGCACGGCCGTGTTTCCAGCTAATAGTTTAATGTCCGCGATTCTTACCCGGTTCATGGTGTAATCGCCTGGACAATCGAATGCCCGCAGCATGTTCCCATACTTTCGCATAGCGGGTCCCGTATATTTTTGACGGAATTCAATAAAGATATCCGGGTTGATTTTTTCAAGTTCTTTTCGAATCTGTGTCAATAGGATGTCTACCGCGCCATTGATGCTCAACAAATCTTTTCCATCATAATCGAAGCTAGTTTCGGGATAGCTTTTAAAGTCATCAATGAAATCCAGTTTTAATCCATCCAGATTCCAATCGCGAACGGCGCTGATATAGGTGTTGACCAAAAAATCCCTTACCTCACGATAGCGCGCGTCACAAACAGGAGCCCAACGATGCTTTTCCGTCAAGAACTTACCTTTGAATTTTTGATAGGCCTTTGATTTGATGCCACAAAACGGAACCGAATACCAAACCCCCACCTTCATGCCTAGGGATTGTATCTTTTTGACCAAAGCGCCGAAGTCTTCAAAGCGTTCTGGTTCCCAGTCCCCCGTATAGTCGTACCCTCGATTATTGTCTTTGGTTTGCCAGCCATCATCTATGATGATGGATTCGAACCCCATTTTTTTTGCAAGGACACATTCTTGCAGTAGCAAATCTTCTTCAAGATTTTGGTGGAATTGATACCAAGTGGAGTAGAGCGGTTGTTTTGCGATTTCAGGTACGCCAACTGGTTTGAGGTTTTCATAGGTTTCCCACCAAGTGGATGTTTGACGAAGCGCTTCGGAAAAAGGAATTTTTCGTGAATCAATACGAATATCAATCCCAAACTCGCGAATGGGATAGTTGCATTCTGTAAAAAGCACGATTTGACAGTAAAACGTATTGTCTTCTTCTCGATATTTCGCGCTCATTTCTATTTTGTTGATAGCGTTTGAACACGAAAAACAAATTGCGTTTTCGTCATTTGCACGAAACAATGCGATTACCGGAGCGTCTATTGAAATTCGAGACTCATGGGTTTCCAGTTCCCAATCGGCTTCTATACGTTTGGCAAAGTCCGCTGTTGGTTTCCATACGCCTGCTACCCCAACGGCTGGGAACTTCCATTCGAGGACTATCGGTTGCGGCATGAATTCTGTTTCATGGGCTATTTCAAAACGATAGAGTGAAAGGTCTTGGCCTTCAGACAGCTGAAACAATTTGCTTTCGGCTGAGTTGGTGTTTTGTTTTATCGTGGGATGGAATTGTGCGATATGTTGTGATGGAATCATTATCGGTTATTGATGGTAAAAACTCTAAGACTGTCGTTATTTTGTCCAGCAAGAATTAAGGTTTGGTCTGTTTTGGTTTTAAGTTTCGAAATATGGCTTGCCTGGCCTGGTACATAAAATCCACTTTCATCAGAGGACAGTACCTGGAAATTGCCAGAGCCATCTCCTTTTAAAAGAAGCCCATTCAGAGCATCATACCGGCCATATTGGGATTCGGCATAAAAATCATTTCCCGCAAGTAAGGCATCCAAATGGCCATCGCCATCAAAATCCCCTACCAGAAAGGTATTCACAGGAGCGGTTTGACATTTTTTGGGAAGCGGCTTAATGGCGAAATCGAAGTTACCCAAGTTTTCAAGGAGTATGCTCTGGGATAGACTACAGTGGTACGTACTTTTTTCCAAGTCGTCGATTTGAAGCAAGGTTTGGTAATCTGCTTTTCCGAAGGATTCGTAAGAGAGATAGCGATTTTTGATGGAAACGACTTGCTTCGTGACATCTTACCGGGAGTTTAAAGGCATCAGTTGAAGACCATTTTCTGTTTCTTGATAGGCCCCTATAATTGGGTCTATACTTCCATTTTTGTCAAAGTCTTTGTTGTAGAGAAAAACTGGATGTTCCTCTGTTGGGTGGATGAAATTGTTTGTGCCTTGGTTTCCTAAAAGGAAGTCGGTGTCGCCATCGCTGTCAAAATCGCCTGCCACTAAACAGTTCCAGCGTCCGGAAGTATCCATCTCGTTCTTTTCTTCGGAAAGAAAATATGCTTTTTGGGAGACCAGTTTTCCATTTTTGTTTTTGAGCACTTCAATGGGTTGCCAATCCTTGACCAAAACAAGGTCTGCCCAACCATCTTGGTCAATATCATCCCATTGGGCATCTTTGACCATTCCCAAATCACTAAAATCTTGCGCTAGCGTAAAACGTCCTTGCTCGTTTTTCAAAAGAAGGCTTTGCGGAGATTTGGGGTATTCCTTGGGAACAATCCCACTGCCTATAAAAAGGTCCAAATCACCGTCTTTGTCATAATCATGAACACGTACGCAACTAGTACTGTTTTTGAAGTCAGGCAGTGCGTTCGGAGCAAGCAGGAATTGGCCTTCCCGATTTTCGTAAATCCTATCCTGATAGTGGTCGTTGTTTTTTGGATATTCGCTGCCTCCGCTGGCAACATATAAATCTTGGTCTCCGTCTTGGTCAAAATCAAAGAAAGCCGCATCGGAATCCTCAAAAATGGAATCAAGTTTCTGGGTCAATTGGGGTTCCCCTTTATCGGAAAATGTAAAAATCTGACCGGGTTTGTTATGGCTTCCGCCTATAAAAAGAAAGGAACCATCTGCTGAGGTAGCCATGCTAGGGCCTTTTTTGGAATGTTGGGTGGGAAGCAAATGCTGATACACAAAGTCATTCGAAAAATTCTCTTCGTGCAGATAGGGCAGGGTTTGATGCGATGCTTGGAAAAGGAGTTGTCGTTTGTTATCAAACTCTTCATCCGGCAAGGTTGCTTCCGCATGGCGAAGGGTTATGGTTTGATTTGCCTTGATGTTTTTTAAGATATTTTGCCGACTGTCAGGCCAAAACACTTGAATGGAATCAATGGTTTGGGTGTCCAATCCGAAGTAAGCTATTGGGCTATTTGAAGATAAGTACCCTCGAACAACAGATTGATAGTGCATTTGATGCTTTCCATCGGTCCATATTTTTAGGGTAGTACCAATACCTTTTCTGTTTTTTGCGCTGCCTTCTAACTTCAACTTTACATAATTGAACTCGGGACCCTCCGACGCATTGTTTTTTAGCACGAATGCTTTTTGGTCAATGTTGTTTACAATGATGTCCAAGTCACCATCTAGGTCAAAATCTGCAATAGCAGCTCCATTGGATATGGATTCGGGTTGCGTTACCCAGGTGTTAGATACATCTTTGAAACTTACATCTCCCTCATTTTCATAGAAAAAGTTTGGCATGATCACCCGTGGACGATTTCGCAACAATTCTTTGATACGTTTATCCCGTGCTTCTTCTGTGCCAAATACATTGTTTTGAACACTAAAATTCACGAAATCAAGGTCTGTTACATCCTTTCCATACCCGTTGGTCACCATAAGGTCTTTGTCTCCATCGCCATCAAAATCAGCAAACAAAGGTCCCCAACTCCAATCTGTAGCGGCTACTTGAGCTTGAAAACCTACTTCTTGAAAGGCGAGGGTTTTGCTATTGATGCTCCCCGAATGGATTTGTAAGGTATTGCGAACGAATTGCGAGCGATATCCATTTTGAACAGCCATCTCATATTTTTCGTAGTTGGTCATCCCCTGCATTTGCTTGCGTCGTTCATGTCGAAACGGCAACATGTCCAAAACCATGATATCCTGTTTGCCATCATTATTGACATCTGCAATGTCAAGCCCCATGGAATTATAGGTTTGATGCTTGAAATAGGCATCACTTACTTCTGCAAAATGGCTGAGGCTGTCGTTTGGAGTGTTGAGGTATAACAAATCATTCGTTATAAAATCATTGCCCACGTAAACATCAGGATACCCATCTTGATTAAAGTCAGAAATGCCCAATCCCAAAGCAAAGCCTTTATGGATAATTCCGGATGACTTTGAAACATTTTCAAAATAGGGGTGGTCTAGTGTTTCGGGTTGAATATTTTCGAGCAATACATCCGTAAGGTGTTCCGGATAAAAGCGTTTGGGAAGCGGGGAATTTTTATCGAAACGAACATTTCCATTTCGGGCGATAAATGCATCCAAATCCCCATCAAGGTCATAATCGAAAAACACGGTCTGTTGGGCATAGCCTGGTTCGGAAAGTCCATATTGTTTGGCCATTTCGACAAATTTGGGCGTGTTTCCATCTTCTCTTAAACCTTGGTTTATGTATAGGAGATTGTGACAGTTATCCAAGCAGTTTATGCCCCCAACATTGAGATAGATGTCGTCTAAACCATCTGCATTTATATCCACGATGGATACTCCGGTCACCCAGCTGTTGGTGGTGATTCCGGCTTCAATTCCCACGGCTTTAAACTTCAAGTCGCCTTGGTTTAAGTATAATTCGCAAGGAACCTGGTTCCCGGTGAAAAAAACATCCTCCAAACCATCGTTGTTGAAGTCACCAACGCCTACCCCTCCACCGTTGTAGCAGTATTGGAAATCTATGACATTGATGCTGTCGTTTTCGATAATGGTATTTTGAAATTGAATCCCAGTATGCGAGGCCGCTACCAACTCGAAACGTTGAATAGTGGTTGGCTTATCCTTGCATGCCACAAAGGATAAACCTATCCCAATACCTAAAAAGATTCTTTTCATTAACCCCACACGTTTACATCAAAGGCCAAGCTAAAATAACCGCTTGGCCTTGATTCTATTGAAAAACTAACTCAAACTTAATACCCTGGGTTTGGTCTCAAATTGGGATTTGCATTCAGTTCGGTTACTGGAATCCAAAGTAACTCATCCCTGTTTGGTGTGAAAAAGGCGGATTCTCCTGCCAATGATTTGGGGTGTCTTCCACCTGCGATGGTCGATCCTTGTCCCATAACTTCTTCCGCGAGTCCCCATCGCACCAAGTCAAGGAAGCGATGACCTTCACCGGTCAACTCCATGATACGCTCGTCCACGATGGCATCAAAAATCTCGCCTTGACTCAGTCCAGCGGGAATATCAGCAATTTGTGCTCTTTGGCGTACCTGGTTGACTAAATCCGTTGCGGGACCAGTGTTTCCCAATTCGTTTTCTGCTTCTGCTAGCATTAACAATACATCCGAATAGCGAATCAATCTCCAGTTTACCCCTACCGTTTGTCCAAACCCTGGAAGTTGTTCTCGGTTCCCAGCAAAGAGCATGGCGTACTTTCGGGTGAATAAGGCATCTACTCCCGCGACACCCGCGGCTTCAATATCGGGTGCAAAATCTTCTAAGAATGGACGACCTCCATAACCAGTAGCGCCCGGATAATCAAAAGCAATGGTCACGTTTCGACGGAACGTATCTCCATTATCTTCAAAAACTTGTAGAATGTGTGGATTGATGTAATGCCCTCTGTCCAAACTTACCGTAGGAGGCGAATAATCGATATAGAAATTACTTTGTGAACCGGTCAATGGCGCATCTGACCCCCATACGAAGTTGTCTTGAGGCGAGAATTGCAATTCGAAAACGGATTCCATATTATTCTCGTTTGCAGTGGTGAAGTTCTCCTCGTACTGTTCCGCGGGAAGGAGGTCATACACCCCACTGTTCACAACAGCTTGTAAATCTTGTTGAGCTTGCGAATAGTTGCCCAGGAACAAATGGGTCTTACCGCGAAAGGCCAATGCTGCACCACTGGTCGGTCTGCCCAAATCGCTGGTAGACCATGTTGCTGGTAGTCGGTTGGCCGCTTCGGTCAAATCGGACACTACAGCGTTGAATAAGGCTTCTTGGTTCGATGGCATCGGAAAGAAGTCCTCTTGCGTCTGTGGCGTGTTGAGCACTAAAGGTACATTACCCCAAAAAGCGGCTAAATACCAGTGTGCGAAAGCTCGCATGAAGTACGCCTGTCCCAAAATTTCATCTTGTGCGCTCCCTGCCGGAAGATTTTCATCATTGGCTTCTTCCAAAATGGTATTGGCGCGAAAGATGGTTTGGTACAATTGCGGGAACATATCCGTTGACCAACGACTTACCCCAGGAACCCCTTGCAGGGTAGACATAGTGGTATTGTTCGCAAAAGGAACCACGTTGAACGCATCGGAACGTAAAAGCGGTCCGGTATGTACTACCCTTCCCCAAAAGAACACAGCAGTGATAGGGTGTATCATTCCGTTTACGGCTACTCTAAAGTCCGCCTCGTTGTTGAAAAAATCCAACTGTGAAACCGTGTTAGGGTTTGAGATTTCTAGCTTTTCTTCATCGCAACTTTGTAGAGGAGCCAACAAAGCCACGGTAAGTATTGCAATCAGAAATTTATTTGTCTTGACTTTCATTTTTATAATTTTCATTTATTCATAACCATATGTTAGAAAGACGCTTGCACCCCTATGATAAAGGCTCTAGGTCTTGGCTGCGCTCTTAAATCAATACCTCTACCAAAAATGGGAGGAGTGTTATTGGGATTTCCGAAGAAACCACCACCTGTACCTGCTTGGGTAGAACCAATTTCAGGGTCGTAACCACTATAATCTGTGATGGTGAAAACATTCTGCATGTTGAAGAACAAACGCGTGTCGTTTACCCAAGGCAAGTTGATTACATTGGTAAGGTTGTATCCTATTTCCAAAGTTCTCAGTCTTAGGTAGGAACCGTCTTCCACATAAAAATCAGAAGGCAATTGGTTACCCGCGGCATTAGGTAAAGAAGCCCTTGGAATATTGGTATTTTCGTTTTGACCAGGAACAAATGAATCGCGCACGTAGCCAAACTTGTTACCATCCAAGAAGAATGTACCCGTAAAGCGAGTGGCATTGAAAATCTCATTGCCTTGAACGCCGTTGAACGCAAGACCAAAGTCCCAATTTTTATAGGTTCCGTTAAAGATTAGACCATAGGTGAAATCGGGTACAGGCGACCCTAGGTTTACCCGGTCATCATTATTGATGATGCCATTTCCATCAACATCGACCCTTCTAAAATCACCAGGTTGAAGAATTGCTCTACGCTCAGGGTCATTGGCCAAACCAGGGTCGTTGTCAATTTCAGCTTGATTGCGATACAATCCGTCATTTCTAAAACCAAAGAAGTAGCCGACAGGCTCACCCACTTCAAAACGGTTGGGGGTATTCCCTTCCTCATCAATGGATGGTCCCACCAATGGATTTGGCAACTCGGTAAGCTCGTTGCTTATAGTAGCAAAAGTGAATCCAAGGTTGAATTTGAAATCTCCCCCAGTATCATGCCGGTAATTGGCTTGGAATTCAAAACCTGTATTCCGGATGGATGCAGCGTTTTGGGTTACTGGATTTGCAGACCCTGTTGTGGAAGGAACTGATACTGCGGCTAGGACATTATTGTTATTTCGAATAAAGTAATCCGCTGAAAATGTCACATTATTGTTCAGTAATGCACCATCAACACCAAAACTGGTGGATTCAGCAGTTTCGAAGGAGATGGTCTCATCTACTAAATTGGTAATGGCAAAACCACCTGCGGTTACGTTGTCAAAACTCACATTGGAAGAAGAGTTCAACACGGATTGAAACAAGTAATCTCCAATATTTTGAGATGCCAATTCTCCGTAACCCCCTCTAATTTTAAGGGTATTGAACAGCGAATCTTCTGGCCACCATGATTCGTTGCTAATGACCCAACCTGCCGAGAAGGCCGGCAACACGATGTTGTTGAAATCATCCTCAGGAGAGAAGCGCGAGGAAGCATCCCGTCTTACAATTGCTGAGAAGAGGTATTTATCGTCAAATTTATAGTTCACCCTTCCGAAAAGAGAGAAGATTCTGGAAAGGAAACGACCTCCACCAGAGTTTACAATTTGGTCGGCGAAACCTGCAATATTGGTGATGTTGTTAGAAGGAAGTCCTTCTGCCTGTATCGCCAAAGAGTTGTTATCGATTTGTTGACGGGCACCCCCAAGCAAAACATCGATATCGTGTTTCCCGAAACGATTTTTATAGTTAATGGTCGGTTCAATATTCGTTGATAGAATTTCACCACGTACTTCGGTTAGGTCGTTCAATTCATTAAGGTTGTCCTGTTGGTCCGTTGGACTCAGGTCGAAGGTGGGCGAAAAGAAGTTCCCATAGGTATTCCGATAATCGACACCAAAGTTCAAGCCTGCGGTAAGGCCTTCCATGATTTCATATCGGACATTGATGTTCCCCAAAAGGTTTCGTTCAATGGTTTCGTCATTAATCAAATTTGCCAAAGCGTAGTTGTTGGTTCATCCAGAACCATTGTATAGGTTGGAATCGATGGCTTCAAACCCTCCAAGGCGTTCGGGGGCAAATTGTCTCACTACCGGAGCGGTGAAGGTGTTGTTTCCATAAAAATTGTTTTGGTCTAAATCCCTCTGATTATAGGCGAAAGACTCTTCAATGGTGAATTTTCCCTTTTTGAAACGACTATTGAGCCGCACATTGATACGTTGAAACTCCGTACTGAGTACAATACCTTCTTCATCGTAATAATTGGCCGAGAAGAAATAAGAAGAATCCTCTCCGCCCCCTGAGATATTGAAAACATAGACTTGGATGATTCCGGAATTCAAAGACAAATCTTGAAAATCGGTGTTTACTCCTGGGTCAACTATGTTGGCTGGCTGTCCTTCATTGACACTCCGTTGGTTCAAGAACGCCACAAACTCGGGTCCATTAAGGAAATCCAGTTCTCTGGCCACGGTGTTGACCCCTGAACGGATATCCACGCTAACTCTAGGTGAAGAGTTGGAAGCGCCTCTGTCTGTGGAGATGATAATGACCCCATTGGCAGCCCTAGTACCGTAAATAGCGGCCGAGGTAGCATCTTTCAGCACTTGAATATCAACAATGTCCTTTGGATTGAGAAAAGTGATATCATCTACAATCGTACCATCTACGACATAGAGCGGAAAGGTATTGGTCAATGAGCTGATACCCCGAACGATAACATTGGTGGGAGCACCAGGTTGTCCACCGCCACTTTCAACTTGTACCCCGGCAAGTCTACCTTGTAGGGCGTTGGTAGGGTCCGCATTGACTACTTGTTTGATTTCTTGCTGCTTAATTTGTGAAATGGCGCCGGTCACATCCACCTTGGCTTGTGAACCAAAACCAACAATGACGACTTCGTCCAGACTTTGTGCGTCCACCACCATAGTGACGTTAAGCGCCGTCTGATTGGCAACAGCAATTTCTTGTGTTTGATAACCAATGTAGGTAAATATCAATACGGCATCGGAGGCAACAGTGATGCTGTAGTTTCCGTCAAAATCCGTAGTGGTCCCGTTCGTGGTTCCTTTTTCGATGATATTGACTCCAGGGAGTAACCCATCATTATCGGAAACGGTTCCCGATACCGTGATTTCTTGGGCCATTGCAGAGGCAATAAAACAAAAAGCCCATAAAAAGAGATATTTTTCAGGGTTGGTTCGTTTCATAAAGTTTAGTTTAAATTAATTTCATTTACATATGCTATGATAGTCTATGCTACTTTTCAAAAATATAAAAATATTGTTAAATAAAAATTATGAAGCCCTTTTTTTAACTAATCGTCAAAAGGAAGGGGTTAAAAATAGGAAGGTGTAAATTTTACCTAAAGGGAGTCTCTTTCAATAAGTGTAGTGGGAACAACGGTATTACCTGGCCTTATGTCGCGTATGATGCTAGCAGTGAGTGTCGCCATTTTATTGAAGTCCGTGGAGATGGTTGTGATACCCCCGGAAACGATTTCTTTCACAATATGGTCATTAAAAGATAGAACACCTAAGTCTTTTCCAATTCTAAAATCAGAGTTTCTACAATCTTTAAGGAGTAACCAAAGGTCTGCATCATTGATGAATACATAAAGCAATCCCTTTTTGATTGCCCCGCCTTTATATTTACGCTCTACACGGTGCGGAATTCCATGGTCTTTGGAAAATTGTAGAAAAGACTTTAGTATACCGTCGGGGTAGTCCATATCATTTCGGAAGAACAGCACCAGTTCTTTGTATTTTTTGATTTTGGGCAAAAGTCCAGTCAGATTATTGTAGGTGCATTGCTCGAACTCTTGGGTGATATAGGTGAATTCGGGTCCAATGTTCAGATATCGGTCCACGACTACTAATTTTTCAGGACTTATCGAACGCAGCGATGGCTTAAGTGCTTTGTCCTCTATGGGGGCGATAACGTACATACCGTATTTTCCACGGATGTTGAAGAAAATAGTTTCGAAAACATCCAGATTGTTGTGATGGAAAAAAACATCGATTTGAACTTTTTCTCCTAGTTCTTCTCGAAGGGAATTGTAGAATTCTTGCTGAAACCGTTGAAAGGAGTACATCAACAAGGCAATTTTAAGGAATACCCCCGTCTCGTTGCTAACGATAAAGTAGCCTTTGGTCTTTTTGGATTCAATCAAGCCTCTGTCTTTGAGTTCCTCGTAGGCTTTGACGATGGTTTTTCGGGCAAAACCCAATTCATCAACCATGATGTTTATGGAGGGCAGTTGACTGCCGACAGGTAGATGTCCGGCATCAATCGCTTCTATAATCCCAAGTACCAAACGTTCATGTTTTGAAAGGGCGTTCACCCCTTCCAGCTGCTTTATGAAACCCAACAATTTCATTTCCTTTTTTTCAAAACGGGTAATATTACGAAAAAATGGAGATTGATTACAAATTGTTGGTTTCCATCACCATTAATCGGTTCAATGACCATTTTATATACGTTTCCAATACCATTTGCTTATCAAATAATGATATTTTTGAAGCCTTATAAATACTTGAAAAATCTGGAATGAAAATAGTGTTGTTGGGTTATATGGCTAGTGGAAAATCTACTGTGGGGAAACAGCTGGCATCAAGGTTAAACTTACCTTTTCTAGACTTAGATACCGTAATCGAAGCCAGAACCGAACAAACCATACCAGAACTTTTTGAGAAAAAGGGCGAAATCTTTTTTAGAAAAGAAGAACATTACGCATTAAAATCGGTTTTGGAAGAGGAAGAAGGATTTGTGCTCGCCCTTGGAGGAGGCACCCCTTGTTATGGCAACAATATGGATATGGTTTTAAAGATGGCCGAACAATCCGTATACCTCCAACTTTCCATAAATGCTCTTGTTGAAAGGTTACTTCATGAAAAATCATCCCGACCATTGGTGCAGCATTTACAGGAAGAGGATTTACCGGAATTCATCGGAAAACACTTATTCGAACGCAGGCCGTATTATATGCAGGCAACCCATACTATTGTTTGCGATGGGAAAAGTGTTGAAGAAATTGTTGAGGAAATTCAGGAAACTCAATCCAAATAAACCCCGTAGGTTTTGGTATCAAAGGTCACGCGAACATGCTCCTGCATGGAAGTGGAGAGGGAAATTCCCTTGTAATCAGCTTTTACCGGATACTTTTTATGGTTACGGTTTACCAACACCGCGGTTTTCAATTGTTTGATGGGAGTCTTTAAAAAATGGTATACCCCGTAAATTAATGTACTTCCCGAGTTGAGTACATCATCCACCAAAACGATGGATTTATCAGTGTATTGATTCTCCGCAAATGAGGTCTTTACACCACTCTCAAGTGGATTTAGTATGTCCATTAGCACCTTACAAAGCGTTATTTCCGCCTCGGTGATACGGTCCAATACCTTGACAATTTTTTTGGCAAAATTCAGTCCTCCACCATCAATACCTGCGACGATAATTTCTTTTTCGTTCACATTTGCCTCATAAATTTGATAAGCAATGCGCTCTATTTTATGTTCGATTTGTTTGCGGGTCAGAATACGGTTCTCCATGGTTTGTCAATTCAAAGGTAAAACTACAAAACATCTCCTTCGGAATCATCCAGATAATCCTCAATATCCCTACGGTCTTTTTTGGTTGGGCGTCCTAGTCCTTTTTTACGATAGTGTTCCTGAGCTTGTTTTACCAATTCTTGATGGGTAAAAGCTTCTTTGGGGGTGGTGTCTTTTCGGTAGATGTCCACCAGTTTCGCTCCAACGCGGCTTTCTGGAATGTCAAGAACCACCAAACTATAGTCAATCTGATTTTTCCGAACTATCACTTTGTCCATGGGATACACTTCGCGTGACGGCTTTACCACTGCGTCGTTGACCCGGATATGTCCTTTTTTTACAGCTGTCGTGGCAATATTCCGGGTTTTGTAATATCGGGTGCACCACAAAAACTTATCCACACGCATAGAAGCTGAAATCTTTGTTAAGGAAAGACCAAAAATAGGGGAAAATTGTATCTTGCTAGGCTAAAAATGATTTGATGAAGAATTGGATTCTGTTAGGCGTTATGTTTAGTATGGTTTTCGTAGCATGCAACAACGATGATGACGCTGCTCCCGAAGCCGACCCGCCATTGGAATTATCTGAAGTAATCGCAGAGGACAGCGCTGAGATTGAGACGTTTTTGGATACCCATTTTTACAATTATGAAGAGTTCGCATCACCTCCCGCGGATTTTGATTTCATTATTGATATAGATACCATTGCTGGCGACAACTCAGATAAGACTCCTTTGAGCCAACAAATGGAACGCCTTACCATCAACTTGGAATCTGATGATTTGGGATTGGATGGCGACGAAACCGTAGAGCACGCCTACTACCTACTTCGCGTAAGAGAACGCATACCTGATGGACCAAAACCTACCATAGCGGATTCTACATTTCTAAAATATGAGGGGCAACTGTTAGACGGAACCTCTTTTGATGAAAACCAAAACTTTACATGGTTGGAGCTTCCTTTTACGGTTAGAGGTTTTGCCGAAGGAGCCTCCGAACTTGTTGCCGGTACGTCGGCGGGTATCATTGATAACCCTGATGGTACGGTTGATATCACGGATAGGGGCATCGGTATGGTGATTTTTCCTTCTGCCATGGGGTATTTTGCTGGAGGCGGTCCTTCAGGAACCATTCCCGCATATTCTCCACTCTTTTTCAAATTGGATATTGGACTTTTTGTAGAAGATACAGACCGAGATAATGATGGTATTCCTTCCATTTTAGAAGATTTGGATGGGAATGGAAACCTTCTCAATGATAATACCGATTTGGATTCTGAACTGCTTACAGGAATTATTTTACCAAATTTTAGGGATGCCGATGATGACCAGGATGGAATACCCACCCGAGATGAAATTTCCGATGAGGATGGGAACATTATTATTCCATATCCAGACAGTGATAACGATGGAACTCCTGATTACCTGGACCCAGACAATTAGAAATAAAAAAACGCCCGTTTAACGGGCGTTACTTTTTTTAAAACTTTCTCTATTATAACTTCAGCGATGCACTGAAAATTACTTGGGAAGGTCTAGCGTCCACCCGCCCGGAAATATCGGTAACATTGTTGCCAATGAATTCTGCTTCGTTTTCTGAAAAACCGCGTTCATAGCGAACATCCAAACCTAGTTTTCCAAGATTGACTCCAACGCCAACATTAAGGCCGACAGTAAAATCGTTTTCCACGTCTTCCACATTCAGTCCATCTAGGTCGTTACTGAGGGTGTATTGAAAAGCAGGTCCAGCGAACACATGTAAGGGCCCAATAATCTTATAACCCAAAAGCACGGGCAAATCCAATTTGGAAATGTTGTAATCGTTACTGTTCCCATCTACCGAATAGGTGCTCTTGGTTCTGGTGTAGACCAATTCGGGTCTTAGATAGATTTTCGGAAAGTCGAGCTTTCCCCAAAAACCTACGTGATAACCGGCTTTTCCTTCGCCGCCATCAACAATGTTTTCGCCAGCATCTCCAACAGCACTAATCAAATCGCCGTTTTTGTTATAGCTCAATCCAGCTTTGATTCCAAAACCAGTTCCACTTTGTGCAAATGCTACAGTTGAGAATAGGGCAAATGCGCCCATTAGAAGAATTCGTTTCATAAGTGTTTCGTTTTAATTGATTGATGATGGCAAAAATGTTGCCAAAATCACTTTCGTTTTAGCACTTTTAGAACGGCTTCTTCTATAGCTTTATTGTTTAATCCATACTTTTCCATGAGTTGCTCTGGGGTACCACTTTCTCCAAAAGTGTCTTGCGTAGCAATGAATTCTTGAGGGGGTGGATGGTGCGAAGCAAGCACTCGAGCCACACTCTCGCCAAGACCTCCAAGGTAATTGTGCTCTTCTGCAGTAACCACACAACCTGTTTTTTTAACAGAGTTCAAAATGGCCGCATCATCCAATGGTTTAATGGTATGAATATTAATGACCTCTACCGAAATTCCTTGGTTTTCCAGATTTTCAGCAGCCAACAAGGATTGCCATACCAAATGCCCTGTTGCAATGATGGTCACATCTGAACCTTCTTGCAAAGTCAATGCCTTACCAATTTCGAACGTTTGGTTTTCCGGAGTGAAGTTGGGCACCTTGGGTCGACCAAAACGAAGATATACAGGACCATGATGTTCTGCTATCGCCATGGTTGCAGCTTTTGTTTGGTTGAAATCGCAAGGATTGATGACCGTCATCCCGGGAAGCATTTTCATGAGACCAATGTCTTCCAAGATTTGGTGTGTTGCACCATCCTCGCCTAGGGTAAGGCCCGCATGCGAGGCGCAAATTTTCACGTTTTTATCAGAATACGCAATCGATTGGCGAATCTGGTCATAGACTCGACCTGTGGCAAAATTGGCAAAGGTAGAAGCAAAAGGAATTTTCCCCCCAATGGTAAGTCCAGCTGCAATTCCCATCATGTTAGCGTCAGCAATCCCTACTTGATAAAAACGTTCTGGGTTTTCGGAGATAAACGTTTCGATTTTAAGCGAACCTATCAAATCAGCGCAAAGCGCAACCACTTTTGGATTGGTTCTACCCAGCTCGGTCATCCCTGCTCCAAATCCACTTCGGGTATCTTTTTTGCCTTGGTCTGTGTATTTCATATTCTTCTCTTTATTCTATTTACTCTGCAAACAAGTCAAGGTTGGCAGAGGCTTTTCTTTTGTTATTTTCAATATTGATGAGTTCCAAGAGGACTTCACCCGTTTTGGTTTCTGCATATACCAACATTCCCGAAGGGACATCCAACTCCATCACTTCTCCCGCGGCAGCACTCAGCATGGTTGGGAAAAAAGTATTGTAATCCAGCGGATAGCCCGGGTCAAAACCCAAATACAAAATATCGTCTGGTTTGTGGTCTGGCGCTACAGCTTATAGCGGAACTTCTGCAAGCCCCATGCGATACGAGCGGTCAGTTTTTGTGGCCTTCAAGGTTTGTGTCTTGGTTGAATCGACAGTCTTTCCCCGATTCATGAAGGGCTCAAGGTCCACATGGCCTATGACAACGTTCTTTCCAACCTTCATTTGCATGAGCATGAAAAGGGTTTCCATGTTCAGCATCAGCTTTACCTTGGTATCCTCATCTTGCGTTTTAGGTTGAAAGCGTTGGGTAACGCGTTTCAGACTTTTTGCAACCAACTTGGAATTGGAGTACAAATACTTGCCATTATCTCCCACGCTTATTTGCACCGTATCTTTTGATTTAGGAACAAAATAAGTAGCCGTATAATCCAAATGGTATTCTACCGTTTGTGCTTGCGCGGAAATGGCGAAGCAAAAAAGACCTAAGAACAACCCTTTGTATCGCAGAGAATACTTCATCTAGTAGTCTCCTAAAGTTTCTGGATTTTGCGCTAAAGCCGTTTCCAGTTGCTCATCACTAGGAGCTTTACCATGCCAAGCATGGGTGTGCATCATAAAATCCACGCCGTTACCCATTTCAGTGGTCATTACGATACAAACAGGTTTGCCTCTTCCTGTGCGGTTTTTGGCTTCTTGTAGTCCCTCAACGACTTGCTTCAAATCGTTTCCATTTTCAATTTCCAAAACATCCCATCCAAACACTCGAAATTTCTCTGCCACATTACCCAAAGGAAGTACATCCTCCGTGCCGCCATCAATTTGCTGGCCATTTCGGTCAACCGTTGCGATAAGGTTGTCCACTTTGTTCCCTGCGGCATACATGATGGCTTCCCAATTTTGGCCTTCTTGTAGTTCTCCGTCCCCATGTAAACTGAATACTAGGTGGTTATCCTTGTTTAATTTTTTGGCTAAAGCGGCGCCAATTGCTACGGACATGCCTTGCCCCAACGAACCGGAAGCAACCCGGACCCCAGGCAGACCTTCATGTGTAGTTGGGTGTCCTTGTAATCTGGAATCAATCAATCGAAAAGTGTTGAGTTCATCTACTGGGAAGTACCCTCTTCGTGCCAATACGCTGTAGAAAACAGGTGATATGTGCCCGTTGGAAAGGAAGAAAACATCTTCTCCGACACCGTCCATATCAAAACCATCTTTCAACTCCATGATTTCGTTGTAAAGGCTAACGAAAAATTCGGTACAGCCCAAGGAACCTCCAGGGTGTCCAGAGTTTACTTTGTGGACCATTCTAAGAATATCCCTTCTCACTTGAACTACTAGTTCTTCGAGTGCTTCGTAATTTGGCATCGTATTTTGTTTATGTACTCAAATGTAACCGCAATCCACGGGCAAAACAAGTAGTAGACTATTATTTTCCCAAATGCTTTTTAACCATTCCCAAATCAGCGTTAAAGCTGCGTTGGTGGAGCGGAGTTATTTATATTTGTGGTTTTATTTTCAGGATTGAAATTTACACTTCATCAAAAGGATACGGGTAGTAAAGCCCGGGCTGGAACACTCGAAACGGACCATGGGACGATTCAAACTCCAATTTTTATGCCCGTGGGTACCGCGGGAACGGTAAAAGGTGTACATCAGCGCGAACTCAAACAAGATATCAACCCCGATATCATCCTCGGAAATACCTATCATTTGTATTTGCGTCCAGGAATGGAAATTTTGGAACAGGCTGGTGGATTGCATGCATTTATGGGATGGGACCGCAATATTCTGACAGATAGCGGTGGATATCAGGTGTATTCTTTATCGGATAACCGAAAGATTACCGAAGAAGGAGTCACTTTCAAGTCCCACATTGATGGGAGCAAACACTTCTTTTCACCTGAACGCGCCATGGACATTCAACGGACCATAGGTGCGGACATCATTATGGCGTTTGATGAATGTACACCATATCCTTGTGACTATGGTTATGCCGAAAAGTCGATGCATATGACCCATCGCTGGCTAGACCGGTGCATTGAACATTTCAACAATACACCCTCAAAATATGGGTACGAGCAAACTTTGTTTCCCATAGTTCAGGGGTCCACGTATACTGATTTGCGAAAGAAATCTGCTGAATATATTGCCTCGGTAGATTCAGCTGGTAATGCAATTGGAGGGCTATCCGTAGGAGAACCTGCTGAAGAGATGTATGCGATGACTGAGGTGGTGTGTGACATACTTCCTGATGACAAGCCTCGTTTTTTTATGGGTGTTGGAGCCCCAATCAATATTTTGGAAAACATTGCTTTGGGCGTGGATATGTTCGATTGCGTGATGCCGACCCGAAATGCGAGAAATGGAATGCTGTTTACCTCAGAAGGGACCATCAATATCAAAAACAAGAAATGGGAAAACGATTTTTCTCCCATTGATGCTATGGGCCATACCTTCGTGGATGAAGAATACTCCAAAGCCTATTTGCGGCATTTGTTCGCGGCCAATGAGTTTTTGGGAAAACAAATCGCGACCATCCATAATCTAGGCTTTTATCTTTGGCTGGCACGAACTGCTAGAGAACGTATTTTGGCTGGGGATTTTGCCGAATGGAAAAATGGTATGGTACGTCAAATGTCAAAACGATTGTAATGTTCACGATACTTGACCGATACATTCTGAAACGCTACTTGGTGACCTTTTTGGGGATGTTGATGTTATTCGTTCCCATTGGCATTATGGCCAACCTCGCGGAAAAAATCGGAATAATCATTGATAATGAGGCACCGCTTCGTGAGGTCATCATCTTCTACGGGAATTTCACTTTGGTTATCGGGAACTTGCTGTTGCCCATCTTTCTCTTTTTGAGTATCATTTTCTTTACTTCAAAACTAGCTTCCAACACTGAAATCGTAGCTATTTTAAGTTCAGGGGTGTCCTTCAATCGGTTTTTGAGACCCTATTTTATCGGGGCTACTATGGTGGCTATTTTGATTTTTTTCATGGGGATGTTCATCGTACCCCATGCGAGTATCGGATTCAATGAATTTGAATACAAATACTTCAAAAGGGGTCGACAGGATAGGGTAACCAACAACAATTTCAATCAACTTGACGGCAGCAATTATTTGTACGTCAGCAGTTTTGACCCGAACCGTAAAATTGGATACAACTTTACCTATGAATATTTCGATTCCATTCAAAAATTGGACTATAAAATTTCGGCTAGTAACATCCGCTATTTGGAAAAGGATAGTACCTACAGACTTACCAATTATGTGAAACGGAAACTTCGGGATAGTGTAGAGATTATGGAAACCAAAAGACGGCTGGATACCCTTTTTGCTTTCAAGTTGGATGATTTAACCCCGGTGTCCTATGTGGCGGAGACTAAGAATCTTTTCGAGCTCAACGAATTCATTGAAGACCAAAAGAAAAAGGGCGCTTCCAATGTCAATGCCTATGTTCTAGTGAAGTACAAACGCTGGGCTTTGCCTATTGCGGCTTATATCCTTACCATCATCGCTGTGGCAGTATCCTCTGTCAAAAGAAGAGGAGGCATGGGCCTCAATTTGGCCTTTGGTATTGGTGTCGCTTTTGTCTACATCTTTTTTGATAAGGTGTTTGGTACCTTGGCTGAACAATCGGGCTTTTCGCCTTTGCTTGCGGTGGTTATTCCAAACATGATTTTTGGCATCTTCGCCATCTATTTATTGATAAAGGCAAAACGCTAACCCACGGACTTTCAATAGGAAGGCAATCACCTGTAATGTTTTATATTTGCGCCACGAGAATGTAAGAACACTCCCTTCATGGAATATTTGGATTTTGAACTCCCTATAAAGGAACTTGAAGACCAACTGCAAAAGTGCATGGTCATTGGTGAAGAAAGTGATGTTGATGTCACCGAAACCTGTCAACAAATTGAGAAAAAGCTAGAAGAAACTCGAAAAAGTATCTATAAAAACCTAACGGCTTGGCAAAGAGTGCAACTCTCAAGGCATCCCAACCGTCCCTATACCATGGATTATATAAATGCCATCTGTGGGGATACCTTTCTGGAACTGCATGGAGACCGCAATGTACGAGACGATAAAGCAATGATAGGCGGTTTGGGTAAAATAGGGGACCAGAGCTTTATGTTCGTAGGCCAGCAAAAAGGATACAATACCAAAACCCGCCAATATCGAAACTTTGGGATGGCCAACCCGGAAGGCTATCGTAAGGCATTGCGTTTGATGAAGTCTGCCGAAAAATTTGGAGTGCCCGTGGTGTGCTTTGTAGATACCCCAGGAGCCTTTCCAGGTATTGAAGCGGAAGAACGGGGACAAGGTGAGGCCATTGCCCGTAATATTTTGGAAATGACCCGCCTCAAAGTGCCCATTATCGTAATCATTATTGGAGAGGGTGCCTCTGGCGGTGCATTGGGTATCGGTGTGGGTGATAAGGTTTTGATGCTGGAAAATACTTGGTATTCTGTGATTTCACCAGAGTCCTGCTCTTCCATTTTATGGAGAAGCTGGGAATACAAGGAAGTTGCTGCTGAAGCGCTAAAATTAACTGCGCCTGATATGAAGCGTTTGAAGTTAGTCGACGAAATCGTTAAGGAACCACTGGGGGGTGCACATACCAATAGAGAAAAAACTTTCGAAGCAGTTAAGAATAAAATTTCAGGTCATTATGAGGAGCTGAAAAAGTTATCACCAAAAGAATTGGTCAAAACACGAATGGAGAAGTATACCTCTATGGGGGTGTTTCATGATTAAATCCTTGATTCAGTAGCGCGTTTAGGCTTGCCTTTGAATTGTTTAAACAGTTTAACGGTTATTAACAACGCAACTACAGTTATCAACAGTACTTTTGTTGATGAGTTGTGAAAACCGAAGCTTGTGGTTTTCACGTTAACTTAAGGTTAATTGGCTACTTTCGCGCTTATGGAGAAACCCAATCCAGTTATCGGACAACGTGTAGACAAATCTACCCTTATCAACCTTGAACGCGGTAAGATTCCGCCGCAAGCAGTTGATTTAGAGGAAGTTGTGTTGGGAGCCATGATGATTGACAAAAAAGGGGTGGATGAAGTTATCGATATTCTGCATCCAGAAGTCTTTTACAAGGATTCACATCGCCATGTGTACGAAGCAATTTTTAAATTGTTCGAATCGTCTGAGCCAGTGGATTTATTAACGGTTTCAGCCCAATTGAAGAAGGATGGGCACCTCGAAGCCGTGGGAGTGGATTTTTATTTGATAAAATTGACCCAAAAAGTAGCTTCTTCAGCGCACATTGAGTTCCATGCGCGGATTATTCTTCAAAAATATATCCAAAGGAGTCTTATCAAGATTTCAAATGAAATTATTGAGCAGGCATACAATGAAGGAACGGATGTTTTTGACTTGTTGGACAATGCGGAAGCGAAGTTATATGAAGTAACGCAAGGGAACTTGAAACGCTCTGCTGAAACCGCTCAAAATTTGGTGATTCAAGCCAAGAAGAAAATTGAAGAGATTTCCAATAAAGAAGGGTTGAGTGGTATTCCTTCCGGTTTTGATAAGTTGGACAAGCTTACCTCAGGTTGGCAACCCAGTGATTTGGTTATTGTGGCTGCGCGTCCTGGTATGGGTAAAACGGCCTTAACCTTATCCATGGCACGAAATATTGCAGTGAATTCCGATACTCCTGTGGCGTTCTTTTCTTTGGAAATGTCGTCTGTGCAGCTAATAACCCGTTTGATATCCTCAGAAACCGGGCTCTCTTCAGAGAAATTGCGTACAGGAAGATTGGAAAAACATGAATGGGAGCAATTAAACGTAAAGGTCAAAACACTTGAAAAAGCACCACTATTTATTGACGATACGCCTTCGCTTTCCATCTTCGACCTAAGAGCGAAAGCTCGTCGTTTGGCTTCACAGCATAAAATCAAGTTGATTATCATTGATTATTTACAGTTGATGACTGCAGGAGGTAGCCAAAAAGGCGGTAATCGTGAACAAGAGATTTCAACTATCTCCAGAAACTTGAAGGCCTTGGCCAAAGAATTGAATGTTCCGGTAATTGCGCTTTCACAGTTATCTCGGGCCGTGGAAACTCGGGGTGGGAGTAAACGCCCGATTCTTTCCGACCTCAGGGAATCTGGAGCGATTGAGCAAGATGCAGATATCGTTTCGTTTATTTATCGTCCCGAATACTACAAAATTGATGAATGGGACGATGAAGAAAGAACCCCTACACAGGGTCAAGCAGAGTTTATTGTGGCGAAACACCGTAATGGTGGATTAGACAACATTAGGTTAAAGTTCATTGGGTCACTCGGTAAATTTGATAACTTAGAGGACTTTGATTCACCTTTCGAGTTCCAATCCAAAATGAATTCGGATGAGCAGAATCCTTTCATCACGCCTAACCTGCCTAGTGCGGACGAAGCTTTTGGAAGTGCTATGAACCAAGATGACCCGGATGATAATGACGTGCCGTTCTAAAGAAATTCTCCGTTTTTCCAGACGAAACATTACCTTTTTCTTACTTCTGTTTATTTTCTTCTCCTTTTCAAAAGGGAATGCTTCCATGATTCTTGTGCCCATGGATGCCGAAAGTCAAGCAAACCACTTGAAAGCTTATGGTATAACCTATTGGGTATTGACCAAACAACAGAAAGTGCAATGGTTATTGAATTACCGCGGCGGTTCTTTTTTGTTGCCAGATGGAGAGGTTATCCGTAAAGAATGCCAGATTCGAGGGGTCTCCTTTGAAGTCCTTACAGATGCTAAGGCGCAACAAATTCTAGATGATATCAGTAGCCCTTCCCAAAACCAAGAAGCAGTTGTCCTCGAGAAAGCTCCAAAGATAGCAGTTTATTCTCCGAAGGGGAATCAACCTTGGGATGATGCGGTAACCATGGTCCTTACGTACGCAGAAATACCTTATGAAACGGTGTATGATGAGGAGGTTTTGGATAACAAGTTGCTCCTATACGATTGGTTGCATCTGCATCATGAAGATTTTACGGGGCAATATGGAAAATTTTATGGCGCTTATAGAGCAGCTCCTTGGTACATCAAAAACAAGGAGGAGGCAGAAGCTTTGGCGGCAAAATTGGGATATGATAAAGTTTCCGAACAGAAAAGGGCAGTTGCCATTACCATTCGAGATTATGTTATTGGTGGTGGTTTTATGTTTGCTATGTGTTCCGCAACCGATAGTTTCGATATTGCTTTGGCAGCGATGAATACCGACATCTGTGAACCGATGTTCGATGGTGACCCCTCCGATGCCAACTATCAGGCGAAACTGGACTTCAAGAATACTTTTGCCTTCACCAACTTTACCTTGGAAAGAAATCCCTTGCGATATGAGTTTTCTTCTATTGACATGACCAACAAAAGACAAAACATACCTAAGGAATCCGATTATTTTTCCTTAATGGAGTTTTCAGCCAAATGGGACCCTGTGCCCACGATGCTTACCCAAAACCACACCTCTTTGGTAAAAGGTTTCATGGGGCAAACCACAGCATTTTCTAGAAAACAAGTCAAATCTACCGTTTTGGTGTTGGGCGAAAATAATCTGAATAGTGAAGCACGTTATGTGCATGGCATAAAAGGGAAAGGTTTTTTTACCTATTATGGCGGACATGACCCCGAAGATTATCAACATAGGGTAGGAGACCCCAAAACCGAATTGGAACTACACCCAACTTCCCCTGGCTATCGCCTGATTTTGAACAATGTACTGTTCCCAGCAGCCCGAAAGAAGAAGCAAAAAACCTAAAGTTAGCTTTTGTTAAAACCGAATTCTACTAGTTACTGAACTAATCACGGGCATAACATAAGCGGGTTCTCCAAAAGCTCCGGTACTGCTTACGTTTACCGCGGCATTGATTCCTGCTTCAATAACAAAGTTTTCTTTCAGAATGTATCCTGCACCTCCTAGAACCCCTGTACGAGGCGTTGCGCAGCCAGGAGACCCCAATTTATCTTGAGCAATTTCAATTTCACCACCAGAATAGACATAAAATTTTGGACTTAGATACTTTTTGAAACGTAAACCTGTCCTAGTCCTATTACTGGTAAGATAGGTGTCATAGAAGGTTTGTAATTCGGCATGGAAAGTATCGGAAATTTTGTAATTGAGCGCAAACATCGCATGTCGTTCTCCAGCAAAAAAATCTGGATAGGAAAACGTATCAAGCGTAAGTCGCTCGGGCGGAGGGGTTTCAGCAGGGCTCTGTTGAGCAGAAATACCAAAAGACAAAAGCACGAGCAAAAGAAAAGAAAACCGATTCATGATTGAAGAATTTGTAGTAAAAGTTAAGTAAACATGAAACCCAGCGCTGTTAAGGGATTACTAATCCCAAAACTTTAACACAGAAAAGACCCTTCTGAAAGTGCTCGTAACGTACACTTTCTTAAGCGCAAAAGCGCTTTTTGAATTAAAAAGGAACTAAAACCTAGGCACGCGTAAGCTTAGAGATGATTTCCGCATGCTTGGGAAACTTTGAGATAAGCTCCTTTCTCTCGGGTAATTCAAAGTCTGCAAAGTCAAATCCTGGAGCGACAGTACATCCGACAAAAGAATAACCGTCGGAAGCAATAGTGTTTGCCGCAAACCAATCACCGCCCGGCACAACAAACTGTGGTACTTGTCCATCAGAGAAATTGTCACCTATGGTATGCTTGGAATATTCGCCTTCTTCAGAAATAATATGCAGTTTCAGGGGTGAACCCGCGTAAAAATGCCAAATTTCATCCTGTTTTTTTCTATGAAAGGCCGAAAACATATCTGACGTAAGCAAAAAATAAATGCATGTGGAGTGGTTTCTACTTCCTTTGTAATTTTCAGGAAGGCCAGTCTGCGTTATCACTCCTGGACTTCTATACGTTTCCTTGAAATACCCGCCTTCCGGATGGGGTTTTAGGTCAAATTTTTTGATAAGAAAGTCGATATCAGTCATAAAAGTTGTTCCAAAATACGTTCTACCCCAAAATCATCGTTACTGGTCGTTTCAAAATTGGCCACTTCTTTTACATTTGGATGGGCATTGGCCATCGCAAAACTGTACTCGGCAAGCGCCAACATTTCCAAGTCATTGTTATAATCACCAAAAACCAAAACTTCTGAAGTTTGTATTGCAAAGGTTTCCAAAACTTTCATCAACGCATTGCCCTTATGTGCTTTTTTATGGTTGAGGTCTACCCAGTTTTGCCCGGAAACTTTAACCTTTACTTGGTCTTCTAGGTGTTTCATTTTAGGGTAGATAAAGGCTTCAGCACTTTGGCCGTGGTACACGGCAATTTTCACGATTTCGTCTTTAACCGCTTCAAAGTCATCAACGATTTCATAGGAGGCGTAATATTCTTTCAATTGTTCCAAAAAAGGAATGGATTTACCGTCAAAGTAAGACGTGTACTTGCCACAAAGCATGGCATGGGCAGCGTCGATATTTTCTACGATGGAGAGCAAATCACTTTGCAAGCCCGTAGGAATCGGTGTAACGGATATTTCATCATCGCCTTTTTTAACCAAGGCCCCATTTTCGGAGATGAAGATGATATCTTCTTTAATGGGGGAAAGCTTTTCGGCCATACTATGGTATTGTCTCCCGCTCGCAGCAACAAACTGAATGCCTTTTTCCTTCAGTAGTCCGAATTGCTCGAAGAATCTTGGGCTAACTTCATGATTGGAATTCAACAGCGTTCCGTCCATATCGGAAACCACCATTTTGATTTTGGATAAATCCATAGTTCAAGTTCAAGCCGCAAAGGTAGAACTTGAAAGGAAATTGAAGTAAAGTTTGTATTATTTTCAACCCATGAAGTTTTATCAAAAGGAAATACGTCTGAACGCTCGAAACCGAGGATTTCATCTGATTACCCATGAGGTCATGGATGCACTACCGCAGCTAAAGGATATTGATACTGGATTTCTTCACGTATTCATAAAACATACCTCGGCAGGACTGACAATCAACGAGAATGCTGACCCAACGGTACGTGTTGATTTCGAAAGTCATTTTAATGTTATGGTTCCAGAAGGGGCGAGTTATTATAAACATACGTATGAGGGGCCAGATGATATGCCTGCCCACATTAAAGCCTCCTTGTTGGGTAGCTCAGTACAACTTCCTATTACTGGCGGACGTCTGAATCTGGGGACATGGCAGGGTATTTATTTGTGTGAGCATCGGGATTATGCGTCAGGTCGAAACTTGGTGTTGACCGCTTTTGGGATGTAAGCTTATTTCATTCGAAAGCTATTTCAACACCTTCTTTTGAATCTTTTTTACCCAAAGCTTGTACATACGTTTTGATGGGTGAAGACTGTCTGAAGCAATCAGCGCTGAATTGACTTCAGCATTTCTAGATATTTTGGTGATGTCGATAAACGTAACGCCTCTTTTTTTGGCCGTTGCTTCAATGAAGGAGTTATACGTATCTAGTTCCTTAACAATCTTATCTTTTGCTTTGTATTTTGCGAATGGCGTAACACTCCAATCTGGAATGGAAAGAACGAATACTCTTGATGGGTCATTGTTGGCGAATAAAACGCTTTGCTCCAATAATAAGAGAAACTCCTTTTCAAAAAGAGCAGGGTCAATACCTTGGTATTGATTATTTACGCCAATGAGCAGCGTGACCAAATCGTAATCCGTTTCTTCTTCGTTCGCTACTTCCTCCAGAAGATCCGTAGTGGTCCATCCAGCTTTTGCTATCGTTTTGGATTGCGTGACCACTATTCCCTTCTTCTTTAGCGAAGCCACGAACTGTACGGGCCAACTGTTTTGCAATGTTTCTCCCGTTCCCGCCGTATAACTATCGCCTAACGCCAAAAACTTGTATTGTTTTTCTTGCGAAATCCCTGCTATCGGGATGCACATGCTTAGTAAAAAAAAGAGAAGGTACCGCACGTTAAAATGAACTAGGAAGAGTTTAAAATACAAAAAGTCCCGCTCATGGAGCAGGACTTTTAAACAGCGGGAGTAGTTTGTTTATTTTACTTTCTCTACGATAGCTTTGAACGCATCAGGATGGTTCATGGCCAAATCTGCAAGAACCTTACGGTTCAATTCGATTCCATTGGCTTTTACTTTACCCATGAACCGTGAGTAAGACATTCCATGTAGTCTTGCTCCAGCATTGATACGGGTAATCCAAAGGGCGCGGAAAGTTCTTTTCTTATTTCTTCTATCACGGTAAGCATAAAGCATTGCTTTTTCTACCGCATTTTTGGCTACTGTCCAAACGTTTTTACGTCTTCCAAAGTAACCTTTGGCTTGCTTCATCACTTTTTTTCTTCTAGCTCTTGAAGCAACTGAGTTTACTGATCGTGGCATTTCTTTTACTTTTTTTGTAGCAGGCGGTCAACATAAATTGACACTTTGTTTGAGCCCGACTCCAGGGTTAATAATTTACCGAATGAGCGATTACTTTAAACGTAATTGCTCTTTAATACTGTTGACATCCGATTCGTGTACCAAAGTAGAATGGGTCAACTTTAGCTTACGCTTTTTAGATTTTTTGGTCAAAATATGACTCTTAAAAGCGTGCTTTCTTTTGATTTTACCAGTACCGGTAAGCTTAAAACGCTTTTTGGCACTGGATTTTGTTTTCATCTTAGGCATTTTCTCCTCTTTATATTAAACCGAAACAATTTCGGTATCCCGTTTAAATTATTTATTTTTTTGTTTTAGGAGCGATAAACATGGTCATACGTTTACCCTCCAGTTTTGGCATCTGTTCCACTTTTCCTAGTTCCTCCAGCTCTTGTGCCAATTTCAATTATAATAATTCGCCCTGGTCCTTGAAGACAATGGAACGACCTTTAAAAAAGACGTATGCCTTTAATTTTGCACCATCCTTCAAAAACTTCTCAGCGTGACGTTTCTTGAATTCGTAATCATGGTCATCAGTTTGTGGACCAAATCGAATTTCTTTTACAACCACCTTTGAAGCTTTCGCTTTCAGTGCCTTGTCCCTTTTCTTTTGTTCGTAAAGGAACTTTTTGTAATCCATTATTTTACAAACAGGAGGACTGGCTTTCGGAGAAATCTCCACCAAATCCAATTCCAATTCCTGCGCTTTTGCTAAGGCTTTGGAAGTTGGATACACTCCCATTTCAACATTATCGCCTACGAGTCTTACCTCTGGTACGGAAATGTCTTTGTTAATTTTGTGAGGGTTTTTGTTTTCCCTCCTAGGTTGGGGCCTAAATCTTCTTCTTATTGCTATGACTTTTCTTTTTAATTCAACAAAACTTTACTAGAACGACTTTAAGGTACTACTTATTTCAGAAGAGACCAAGTCAGAAAAGGAGTCGATATCCAATGCGCCTAAATCCTCACCACCATGCTTTCTCACGGATACTTTTTCACTACTTTCCTCTTGCTCCCCAACGATGAGCATAAAAGGAATTTTTTGCATCTCCGCCTCCCTTATTTTCTTGCCAACCGTTTCGTTACGGTCGTCAATGAGCGCGCGAATTTCGTGATTTTCTAAAGAATTTAAAACTTTTTGTGCATATTTTTCATGTTTCTCGCTGACAGGCAGTACCATAGCTTGATTCGGAATCAACCATAACGGGAAGTTTCCGCCGGTATGTTCCAACAGTAAAGCCACAAAACGTTCCAGGCTACCGAAGGGTGCGCGGTGAATCATGATGGGACGATGCAACTCGTTGTCACTTCCTTTATAGGTTAGGTCAAAACGTTCGGGAAGGTTATAATCCACTTGAATGGTTCCCAATTGCCAGCTTCTACCCAAGGCATCCTTTACCATAAAATCCAACTTCGGGCCATAAAAGGCTGCTTCACCTTCTTCTATAGTATACTTAAGTCCTTTGTCTTCTGCAGCCTCGATAATAGCTTTCTCCGCTTTTTCCCAATTTTCTGTGTTCCCAATGTACTTTTCTGGTTTCTGCAAATCCCGAACAGATACTTGTGCGGTGAAATTGTCAAAACCTAAAGAACTTAAAACATAAAGGGATAAATCGATTACATTTTTAAACTCTGAAAGGAGTTGATCGGGCGTACAAAAAATATGGGCATCATCTTGAGTAAATCCTCTTACACGGGTCAAACCATGAAGTTCCCCACTTTGTTCATAACGGTAAACTGTACCAAATTCAGCATAGCGTTTGGGTAAATCTTTATAACTCAAAGGAGACACCTTATATATTTCACAGTGATGCGGACAGTTCATAGGTTTCAGCAGGAATTCCTCCTCATCTTTCGGTGTATGAATGGGTTGAAAACTGTCTTCT